>Ga0209542_10012402_pt1 | contig 14907 bp, 18 predicted proteins | sample RifCSPhighO2_01_FD_184028 | JGI IMG/M metagenome (GOLD analysis project Ga0209542, IMG submission 184028) | Soil microbial communities from Rifle, Colorado - Rifle CSP2_plank highO2_0.1 (SPAdes) (version 2) | ecosystem: Environmental > Terrestrial > Deep subsurface > Rock core/Sediment ...
GAAAGAATGATTCCCGCAGGAGCCGCTTTCTTCACGTCATCGGCGGTCACACTGGCCGGGTCGGCGACAACGGCGAAGACACCGAGCTTCGCAAGCTGCTGCACGATAAGGTGGTCGAATTGCGAACCCATCGAAAAGAGGAGGATAAAGTGCTTCGTCTGCCGCACCTTCATTTCCTCCGCTATCTCATTAAGAGCTTCAGGCGTCGCTGCCTTGAAGATGGTCAACATGTGAGCCATAGTATCACATATCGCTCCTGTGAGGGAGCGGTGTATACTTTCCGCATGGCCATAGAAAGGCTCAGTCAGCCTAGCAATCTTGATCCGATAGACGAGAGTGCGCTCGCGTCCGTCGGCCATAGGATAGAGATTTGGCAGGAAATGAAAAATCCGACACTGCCATTTGAGGAGCGCAAAAGCAGATTTATGAGAGACACCGAATCGGAGATGGAATCCCTGCTTCACGCGCAAAAGGAAGGTAGCATGCCTTACCTGGAGGCTGCGCTACTGAACGAAGACTTAGCGTTTGCGGACGCACTGGAGGACAACGCCGAGGTTATTTCTAAGGTGTGTGATGAGAGAATAAACTATTACTCCGAGGTCAGGAAGAACTTCTTACGAGATATATAGGGATGGGGTTCTTTCGATAAACCCCGCAACGGCCACAGATGTGGCCTTTTTGTTGTCCACTTTTGTGTGGATAAGTGCCTTGCTATAGGGTATAGTGGTATATACTTTATCGCAGTGGGATAGAGTGGGAAATATGACAAACTTGCTGATTGGCGAATACGAACACACGCTGGATGAGAAAAAGCGTGTGTCGCTTCCAAAAGTGTTCCGCGCGGCGATGGGGAAAAAGATAGTTATGACGCGCGGTCTCGACCATTGTCTCTTCGCATATTCGCGCGAAGCGTGGGATGTGGTTGCGAAGAAACTCCAATCGCTTTCGCTGGTCAATCCGGATACGCGGGGATTCAATCGCTTCATGCTCTCAGGTGCCGCAGAGGTGGATGTGGACGGAGTCGGACGTATCTTGATACCCGAACATCAGAAACTCTTTGCGGGTTTGGATAAGCGAATCATCTTTGCCGGAGTCTCGGACCACGTCGAGGTCTGGGACGCAAAGAAGTGGAAATCATATAAGGCCAAGATTGAGAAGAACGCAGACAAGATGGCTGCGAAGCTCTCTCAAATTGGCGCCCTCTAATCCTCATTTGGCAACATCCGGTTGCTGGAGAATTTCAATAACGTCATGCGCACACGACGCTCTCAATTCTCCGGCAATCCGATGCAGTCACCCCTCGACAATGCTCGGGGCAAGCAGCATCGAAGCGTTCTTTTACATGAAGCGACAGAATTGCTGGCGATACAGCCGGACGATTGCGTAGTCGATGCGACACTCGGCGGCGCGGGTCATGCACTCGCGATTGCCGCGCAACTGGGCAAGGGAGGGACGCTCATCGGCATAGATGCCGACCACGACGCGATTCTCCGCGCTAAGGAAGCGCTCGAAAATGTTGCGCCAAAGGTGCATCTCGTCGAAGCAAATTTCCGCGACCTGTCCGCGCAACTCGAAAAGCTCGCCATCACGAAGGTGGACAAAATATTGTTCGACCTCGGGTGGAGTAGCTTTCAGCTCGATGCAGGTAGGGGATTCTCGCTCAAATCGGACGAGCCGCTTCTGATGACGTATTCCAAAGAGCCCTGCGCGCTCACTGCGCAGACAATCGTCAACGAGTGGGCGGAGGAATCGATAGCGGATGTCATCTTCGGCTGGGGCGAGGAAAGGTATTCCCGACGCATCGCGAAAGCCATCCTAGAGAGGCGCGCGACAAAGCCGTTCACGACGGCACGTGAACTCGCCGAGGCTATCTACGCGGCGGTGCCGCCGAGATACCGTTTCGGGCGCATTCACCCGGCGACGCGTACCTTCCAAGCGCTCCGCATCGCGGTCAACGATGAGCTAGGCAGTCTATCCCAAGGTCTCGGGGACGGCTGGCGTCACCTCGCAAAAGGCGGACGCATCACGGTCATTACCTTCCACAGCATTGAAGACCGGCTCGTGAAGCAGACCTTCAGGCAATGGGAGGAGGCAGGTGAGGGCAAACGCATCACCAAGAAACCGTTGACGCCAAGCCCGGAAGAAACAGCAAGCAATCCTCGATCCCGCAGCGCAAAGCTAAGGGTTATCCAGAAAGTAGTACATAGAACGTAGTTCGTAGAGAAATGCGAATTACGCACTGAGCACTACAGACTACCAACTACCAACTACCAACTACCAACTACCAACTATTTGTTATGAGAGCCCGTATACATAAGATAAGCAGATACGCCCCCTCGATATTTCAGGGGAAGCTTGATTTTTCATCCGTACAGCGCGACGTGTCGCTTTCACTCGAACACCCCGTCGAGCGCGTCGCACTGCGCGTCCTTTCCATCGTCCTCCTTGCCGCGATTTGCGGATACCTCTATTTCGTTTCCGCTTCGATATTGAACGTCATCGCCCGCAAAGAGGCGCTCACGCGCGTTTCGGTAATCCAGGGCTCTATCGGCGGGCTTGAGCGCCGCTACTTCGAGCTCTCAAGTGGCATCACGGCGAATTCCGGAGAAGCGCTCGGTCTAGGGCCGATAGCAAAACAACACTACGTATATCGTCCGGGCAATGTCGGAGCTGCTACAATTGCCCGTAATGAGATTTAGCAATCTGCCCGGCGCGTGCGTATGAAGTCGCGTTTCGTTTTACGGACGCGTATCCTAGCCGGTTGTTTCGTACTGGTCGCGGTCTTTTTTGTTGCGCGATTGTACCTTCTCCAGATTGTGCACGGCGCCGCCTATGGAAACAGGGCGAATGCCCACTACATAAAACCCGACCCGGATACCGCCAGCCGCGGCATCATCTATTTCACCGCAAAAGACGGCGAGCTTGTCTCGGCTGCGGTCATGCAGACAGGATGGCGCATCGCTATCAAGCCCGATGCGCTCACCGATGCGGAGGGTACCTACGGGCAGCTCAATGCAATTGTGCCCATCGACCGCGAGCGGTTCTTTGCAAGCGCGGCAAAAAAAGGTGACCCGTACGAAGAAGTCGCGTTCCGGGTGCCGGACGACAAGGCAAAGGAGATACGGGCGCTGAAAATTCCCGGCCTGCTGCTCGTCCAGGACCAGTGGCGTTTCTATCCCGCAGGCCAGCTCGCCGCGCAGGCGATTGGTTTTGTCGGCTACCAGGGCGACACGCGTGTCGGCGTATACGGACTCGAGAAGAGCTGGCAGGACACGCTCGTGGAGAAGCAGAGCGGGCTCTACGTCAATCCCTTTGCCGAAATTTTTACGAATATACGCGCGGCGGTCTCGACGAATCCCGCAGAGCAGGAGGGTTCGATAGTCACTTCTATCGAACCGTCGGTGCAGCGCACGCTCGAAACAACGCTCGACGACTTTATGAAAAAGTACACGCCGCGCATCGCAGGCGGCATCGTTATGGACCCGCATACGGGGAAAATCATCGCAATGGCCGGCCGCCCCGCGTACGACCCCAACACCTACGGCGCCGTCGCAAATCCCGCAGTATTCCGGAATGCGGTCGTCGAAAGTACTTTTGAGATGGGTTCGATTATGAAGCCGCTTACGATGGCGAAGGGTATCGACAAGGGCGTCGTCACGCCGACGACCACATACAACGACACCGGCTGCATCGAGAAAAGCGGGAAGAAGATTTGCAACTCGGACGAAAAGGCGCACGGCGTCGTTTCCATGCAAATCGTGCTGAATCAGTCACTCAACACGGGCGCATCCTTCGTCGCCGACAGGATAGGGCATACCGAATTCGGGCAATATCTCCAGTCGCTGGAGCTCGGCAAAAAGACAGGCATTGATCTGCCGAGTGAGGCCGTCGGTCAACTCAAATCTATCGTCAACGGGTACGACGTGGATTACGCGAGCGCCTCTTTCGGGCAGGGAATCGCCGTTTCGCCCATCGGCATGATACGGGCGCTCTCGGCGCTCGCAAACGGGGGAGTGCTACCGAATCCGCATGTGGTTACCGCCATCAAACTCCAAAACGGCATTACGCGTCCTATTGACCCCGGCCAGGGCCCCCGCGTCCTAAGTGCGAGCTCGACGGAGGCCGTCACCAACATGCTTGTGAGGAGCTACGACACGGCGCTCATCGGCGGCATTTTGAAACAAGAACACTACTCGCTCGCAGCGAAGACGGGCACCGCCCAGATAGCGATACCCGGCGGCGGAGGGTACTACACAGACCGCACGCTCCACTCCTTCTTCGGCTATTTTCCCGCACACGACCCCAAATTCATCATATTTCTTTTTGCTGTAGAACCGCACGGCCAAGAATTTTCCTCCGCGACGTTCTCCCACCCGTTCTCCAACTTCGCGAAATATCTCATCAACTACTACAGCATCCCACCCGATAGGTAGCTCCACCCTCAGGCGGTGTTGTCCACAACGGAACACTCCCATATTCTTAAGAATGTGAGAGTATGGCGGAATGGCTGAAAAGAGGATAAAAGACCCAAAGAAGCTCGAGCGGCATTTCAAAGGCGTTTCGAATCACCGACGCATCCAAATTCTTCTCCTGATAGCGAAGCGCCCGGAGATTAGCCTTATAAATATTGCGGATACAATAAACGGGAACATGAAAACTATCTCAGAGCATGTGCGTCGGCTGACACTCGCGGGCTTGGTGGAGAAGCGCTATGCGGGCAGGGAAGTCCTGCACGTACTCACTCCGTACGGGCGAACCTTTTATTCGTTCATAGAAACATTCTCACGTTCTTAAGAATGTGAGAGTATGGTGAATACCAATATTGGAAAAGTGGAAATTTCTTCGTTTTACGGTACTATTTCGCACGTAGACGGCCTATCGGTTTTGATAGGCACCTGTTGATGGCCCTATCGTCTATCGGTTAGGACACAAGCTTCTCAAGCTTGGAAGCCGGGTTCGATTCCCGGTAGGGTCAAAAATTTTTTAGCCTTATCCCACAACGTTGTTTGAGGCACCCAAACGGGAAAAATTAGTGAGTTGGAACCACATAAAAAAAGTCGCCCGAACAATCTGTCGGGCGACCTGAAGGCGGGCTATGGCGGTGGTGGTCAGGGATGAAGCTGACCCCTCTCCCACATGTCGTCGAACTTGGTGACGAGCTCGGAATTTCCTATCACTTCGCCGAGCTTGCCGCCCGAAAACATGCCCGTGTCCTTGTCGCTGAACTCGGCGATTGCTGTTTCCGCCCGTTGCAGAATCTTCGCGTCTTCAGCGGCGGGTTGGCCCGCCTTGGCAAGAAAACGCGTAAGGTGGTCGCGATGGAACGCCATGACCAAACCTCCTCTGTTGTTGGTCGCCAATACTATGCCGCACCCGTCGTTCTTTGTAAAGCCCTCCAAAACTCCCGATACTGAGACAACTCCTTTACCAACTGGTTCCAATTCCATCCCGTAGGCTCCCTGTTTGTCTAAGAGCGAAGCGATTAGCTACAAAGCAGTCCCTTTAGGGGGTCAAAATGGTATGATAGCCGCATGAGCAGGAATCCATATCTCAATGCGCTTCTGGCATCGGCTTACATTGCCGTGGTGGCTTCTTTCATGTACTTCGGCTCGCAGAATGCGGGGCAGGTGGAGGACAGCGTGCTCGCCCCTATTGCCATGATATCGCTCCTCGTACTTTCCGTTGCCACGATGGCCTATCTCTTTTTCTACCAACCCGCCCAACTCTTTATGGCCGGGCGCGCGGCGGAGGCGGGCGCATTCTTTTTGAAAACGGTCAGCGTGTTCGCGCTCGTGACGTTCATCTTTCTCGCACTTCTATTCATCTTTCCACGGACGCAAACGCCAAATGAAGACCTTTTGAGCGTGAAGTCATATGTAAGTCAAAACATCTCGGTCCTTTCGCCCGAGAAGGCGGTATTGGGCGGGACGTTTTATGTTACGGAAATACAGGCATCAGGCGGCGAGGGCTTCGTGCGCTATGAAGACGGTCACATCGCGCTCGCAGCCGATTTCACTTATGCAGTTTCGCGGGAAGGCGATGTCGAGGTGACCTCATTTACCGTCCGCAAGTGACCATGCGCTACCTGCACACCATGGTTCGCGTGGAGAACCTCGAGCGGGCGCTTGATTTTTATTGCAACAAGCTCGGACTTGAGGAGGTGTACCGCTATGAGAACGAAAAAGGTCGCTTCACCAACGTGTTCCTAAAAGCACCCGGAGATGAAGTAGGTGAGGCACCCGCGGAAAAGAAAATGGGAATGAGTGGACACATCGCGCCGGTACTCGAGCTCACCTACAATTGGCCTGCCCGCCGAAGCGAGGGCGAAGGCGGGGACGCCGAAAAATATACGGGTGGAAGGAATTTCGGACATCTCGCGTACGCGGTCGAACATATTTACGACTACTGCGCGGAGCTGATGAAGAAAGGAATAGTCATCAATAGGCCGCCGCGCGACGGACGCATGGCGTTTATCCGCAGTCCTGAAGGGATCTCAATCGAGCTGCTGCAGATGGGCGAGGCGCTCGCATCGCGCGAACCCTGGGCATCAATGCCGAACACGGGAATGTGGTAGAATCCTCGGATATGTCAAAAGTGATTGTCTCGGGCTCTATTGCCTACGACCGCATCATGGATTTTGCGGGCCTCTTCGCCGAGCATTTCATGCCCGAGAAGCTCCACAGCATCAACCTCAGCTTTCAAGTGGAAACGCTCTCGGTGCAATTCGGCGGCACCGCCGGTAACATCGCATACAATCTCGCGCTTTTGGGCGAACAGCCCGAAATAATAGCGACGGCGGGCAATGACTTCAGTACGTACCGTTCGCACATGCTTCTCTCGGGCGTGGATCCAAAGTCTATCCGCATTCTGGAAAAAGAAACTACCTCGACCGCTTTCATACTCACCGACAAAGCCGATAACCAGATTGCGGCGTTCCATCAGGGCGCGGGCGGGACAGCGTATGACGTGCCCGTCGAGACGGAGGGCCGTGCGCTCGCCATCATCGCTCCCGGCTGCGTGCCCGACATGCAGTCCTTGCCGGGATATTATCGAAAAAGCGCCTTCCGCTATCTTTACGACCCCGCGCAACAAATCCCGGCTCTCTCGCAGGAAATGCTCCGCGACGGCATATCGGGCGCGTACGTGCTTTTCGGAAGCGATTACGAATTTGAACTCATCAAACAAAAGACGGGCTGGACGCAGGAGCAGATCGTAGGCAAGGTACCTACCATCGTCGTCACGTACGGCGCGAAAGGCTCCGACGTCATTACGGCCGCCGGCACGACGCACGTGGAGGCGTGCCCCGCGCAGGCACTCATGGATCCGACGGGCGCGGGCGATGCCTATCGCGCAGGGTACATCAAGGGAATGCTCATTGGCTTTCCCGCCGAGCAATGTGCGCGGCTCGCGAGCGTGGTCGCCGCATACGTCGTCGAAACGTACGGCACACAGACGCATCACTTCACGATGGACAACGTCAAAGACCGCTACAAGAAGACGTACGGCGTGGAACTTTCGCTCTGACGAGATATACTGAACGAACTGTGGAATACGACATCAAGGACATCGGATTAGCCGCGGAGGGCAAGCGCCGCATCGAATGGGCGGAGCGCGACATGCCCGTGTTGCAGAAAGTGCGCGAGCGCTTCGAGAAAGAGCTGCCGCTCAAAGGTAAAACTCTTGCCGCCGTGCTTCACGTCACCGCGGAGACCGCCAATCTCGTCCGCGTCCTCAAGGCTGGCGGTGCCAATGTATTCCTTTCGGCGTCCAATCCGCTCTCGACACAGGACGACGTCGCCGCCGCGCTCGTAAAAGAGTATGAAATCCCGACGTTTGCGATAAAAGGGGAGAGCAAGGAGACATTTTTCAAACATATCGAAGCGCTTATCGCGCAGAAGCCCGTCCTCACGATGGACGACGGCGCCGACCTCGTTTCGACCATCCACAAAGACCACCCCGAACTCCTGGGGAGTATGCTCGGCGGCACCGAAGAGACGACGACGGGCGTTATCCGCTTGCGTGCGATGCACAAAGACGGTGCCTTGAAGATGCCGATAGTCGCGGTCAATGACGCTAAGACAAAGAATCTTTTTGATAACAGGTACGGCACAGGTCAATCCACGCTCGACGGCATCATCCGCGCGACCGACGTGCTGCTTGCAGGGAAGACGTTCGTCGTTGCCGGCTACGGCTGGTGCGGCAAGGGGCTCGCCATGCGCGCCAAAGGAATGGGCGCGGGAGTCATAGTTACTGAGATTGACCCTGTGAAAGCGCTCGAAGCGGCGATGGACGGATTTTTCGTGACGACGATGCGCAGTGCGGCATCGGTCGGTGATATTTTCTGCACGGTGACCGGCAATATCAACGTCATCGGTGCGGAGGAGTTCAAGGTGATGAAAGACGGCGCTATCGTCTGCAACTCCGGCCACTTTGATGTGGAGATAAATCTCAACGACCTGAAGAAGATGGCGAGCGGGGAGCCAAGCATGCCGCGTGAGAATGTCCAGGAATACACCGTCGGCGGCAAACGCATACGCATTCTCGCCGAAGGCCGCCTGGTGAATCTTGCTGCCGCCGAGGGTCACCCCGCGAGCGTGATGGACATGAGCTTTTCCACACAGGCGCTCGGCAGTGCCTGGATGGCGACACAGAAGACGCCGCTTGTCCCCGGCGTGTACGACATTCCCGAAGAGATGGAGCGGGAAATCTCGTCACTCAAACTTGCCTCCATGGGAATGAAGATAGACGAGCTTACAGCAGAACAAAGGAAGTATCTCGAAAGCTGGCAGCACGGGACGTAGGCCCCTGCCTCCTTATGTATAAGAGAATAGTCGTGAAAGTCGGGACGAAAGTCCTTTCGAAGGATGACGGCACGCTTGATGAGCGGGTTCTGCGGCATCTGGCGGAACAAATTTCTTTGCTGAAACGGAAAAATGTCGAAATCATATTGGTCACTTCGGGCGCAGTCGGCTCGGGGCGGAGCTTGCTTACGCTCAAAGGAAAAGAGACGGTACCGAACAAGCAGGTGTACGCCGCGATTGGCCAGGTGAAGTTGATGAGCACGTATTCGAAACTCTTTGCGAAGCACGGCTATCTGTGCGCGCAGGTCCTCGCGACGAAAGAAGATTTCCGTGACCGCGGGCACTATTTGAACATGAAGAACTGTCTTACAGGCTTGCTGTACGACAAAGTCATACCCATCGTGAATGAAAACGATGTCGTCGCAATCGCCGAACTCGTGTTTACCGACAACGATGAATTGACGGGGCTCATAGCCCTCCAACTAAAAGCGGATGCGGTAATTATCTTGAGCAGTGTCGCCGGTGTACTCGACGGCTGGTCGCGCGTGATACCAAAGATAACAGGCAAGACCATCTCATCTTTCAAGAAGCACGTGACCGCTGCAAAGACCGACGGCGGCCGAGGAGGAATGGTGAGCAAGTTCGCCGTTGCGAAGAAGCTCATGGCGCACGGCATACCGGTGCGTATCGCAGACGGAAAGCGAAAAAACGTGCTTTCGGATATTATGAAAGGGACTGCTCTCGGTACGACATTTGTACCGGGCGGGAAGTCAAGAAAATACTAATATGCGCCCCTGTTTTCACGTCGAGATGGTCACACCTAAGAAGGTTGTACTCAACGGGTTGTGGTTCGGATCGAAGAAACCGAAGCGGGTCATCATATTTATACATGGGCTGACCGCCTCGGCTTTCAGCATGAAGCGAGTGGTGGATGCGCTCGTAGACCCGCAGACCGCCGTCGTCACTTTTAATAACCGGGGATTCGAAAAAATCACGGAGATTAAGCGTATTAGGGGTAAGGAAAAAATCTGGCTACGTGCGGGAGCTACGCACGAAGTCTTCACGGAATGCGCAGACGATATACAAGGCGCTATTAACTTCGTAAAAAAAGCAGGGGTAAAGAATGTCTATCTCGCCGGGCATTCGACGGGATGCCAGAAGGCGCACTATTGGGCATCCAAAAACAAAAAGAAGAGAAGCGTGAAGGGGGTTATCCTTTTCGGGCCGCTCAGCGATTACGCGATTGCGGTTGAGTACGACAAGGGTGGCCGGCTTGCGAAGTCGGTTGCTTACGCGCGCCGGTTGGTGCGTGCGGGCAAGGCTCACGAACTCATGCCGGACAAATTGGGGATGTGGTTTCCGTGCGATGCGCAGCGCTTTCTAAGCCTCAATACTTCCGAGAGCCCGGAGGATATCTTTCCGTACGGGCAACCGAAGAAAAATCCACGTGCGTTTAAATCAGTCAAAATCCCAACCCTGGTACTTCTTTCAGGAAACGAGGAGCATACGAAAAAACCTGCGGAAGAAATTGCCGCATGGTTCGAAGAGCATCTCTATACGGGCGAAGTGGCCATCGTGCCGAAAGTCGGACACGGGTTTAAAGGCGGCGAAAAGAAGGTAGCCGGACACATTAGGAGCTTTATAGGCCTCACACAAGTCTGACTTGTCGTACAAGTCAGACTTGTGTGCTTCGGAGATACAGTGAGGTGTCACCTCATTGTATCGCCCGGGCATTGGGAAATATGCTAAACTAGCCCGCATGGAGAAAGGCATACACGTTGCCATTTCGGCGGAAAAGCTGGGAGAATTTTTCGGGATTCCTATCACCAACACGCTCGTTACGAGCTGGCTCGTCATCGCGATACTCGTCGCCGTCGCATTCCTCGTGCGCGGCAGGCTCAAGATGATACCCGGCAAATTCCAGACGCTCATGGAAACGATGGTCGGATTCGTATACGACTACGTTACTGAAACGCTTGAAAGTCGCGATATGGCGCGCAAGTTCTTCCCGCTCCTCATGACAATATTTCTCTTTATCTTCGTGGGCAACATGCTCCACTTCATACCGGGTATCGGCTCGATTGTGTACCACGACCACCCGCTCCTGCGCGCGCCGAATACCGACCTCACCGTACCGCTCGTGCTCGCGATAGTATCCTTCTTTGTCATCGAAATAACGGGCATCCTCGCCATCGGTTTCTGGAAGTACAGCAGCAAATTCATTCAAAATCCCTTCAAAAATCCCATCGGCTTCGCCGTCGGCCTCATTGAGCTCATCGGCGAATTGGTGCGCGTTATCTCGCTTTCGTTTCGGCTCTTCGGCAACATCCTCGCAGGCGAAATAATCATCGCCGTCGCCATATTCTTCGCGCCGTACCTCTTGCCCGTTCCGCTCATGCTTTTCGAAATATTCATCGGATTCCTGCAGGCGGCGATTTTCGCACTTCTCACCCTTTTCTTCATCAAGCTCGCTATCCAAGAACCGCACGGGGAAGGGCATTAAAAAACGAAACTGCCCGACCGAAGCCGTGCAGCTTCGTGGGCAGTTAGATTTGCGGCTCACCTACCTTTTCTTCCTTTTGACGAATTGAAAGATGATTTCCGGACTTCGCTCGTTCGATTCCGCAATCTTCAGGTCGAGCAATCCCGCAACGCATCTGAGTACGCTCGGAAGTTTGCCAGCGTAAACACCGTCAAGGGAAAATTGCTCGATTTTGGTCGCTGGAATCGTTGTCTTGCCACGACGGAACGAGACCGTGCGGCTGACCGCATCGTAGATGAATTGGTCACCTTCACGCAGGCCCCGTTTTCCACGGTTCGTTGTAACCGTTATCATGAACCCTCCTAGGCTCGTTTGTGCAGGAAGTCTCGCAGACTTCGGAGAGAGCAAAGCATTTATTATCCCCATTTGTCAAGCCGTGGAATATTTCAGAAGCATGCTAATATGCCCTCATAATTGTTATTAATTATTCGCATTAATTACCTGAAAGCTGACAGCTAAAAGCTGAAAGCTATTAACCATATGGATATTGAAGTAGCAAAAACACTCGGAATGGCGATTGCCGTCGGTCTCGGCGTCATCGGCCCGGGTATCGGTCTCGGTATTCTCGTTGGCCGCGCATTGGAAGCCATCGGACGCAATCCCGAAGCGGCGGGAAAAATCCAGACCACGATGTTTATCGGCATCGCGGTTACGGACGCGCTCGCCATTTTCGCCCTAGTTATCGGCTTTATCATCAAATTCACTTAGTCCGAATATACGAATGGAATACAAATCTACAAATGGTTTCGAATGAAGTACTCGCGACATTTGTAGTCATTCGTAGAATTCGTATCATTCGCAGATTCGTATCGTATGAGTGAATTATTCGCAGCTTTTGGAATCAATTGGCAACTGCTCATCGTGCAGGCTATTAATTTCGGGTTGCTGCTTTTCGTCCTCTGGTATTTTCTCTACACGCCGATTCTCAAACTCATTGACGACCGGCAGAAGAAGATTGCCGAGGGCGTAAAGACGGCCGAAGCTGCAGAGCGAAGGCTCGCGGAAGCGCAGGTGGAAGGTGAGGGAATCGTAGGTACGGCGGCGCGCGAGGCGGAAACGCTGGTAGGCAACGCCCGTAGCCGCGCCGACGAGAAGGCTGCTGAAATACTGAAAGCGGCTGAGGCGCGGGCCAATTCGGTCCTCGAAGAGGCGAGTGCACGGGCCGAAGAAGCCAAGCGCATGGCACTCTCGGAAAGTTCCAAGGAGATTGCGCGGGCGGCGGTACTCGCCGCCGAAAAGATTTTGCGCGAAAAGTCGGCCTAATGTATTTATGGATTGCTACGTACTACGTTCTACGAACTAATGACTATGGAAACAGCATACGCACAGGCATTGTGGAAGATGGTAGAAGGCGGACTGACGCCCGCGAAAGCCGTGCGCGCACTGGAAGTGACACTCAAGGTTCACGGGCGTGAGGCTCTTTTGCCGCGTATTGCCAGCGCATTCGCCCGCATCGCGCAGCGGGAAACGAAACGAAGCGACATCGTACTCACCGTGGCGCGCGAGAAGGATATACATCGTGCTCGTTTGTCGGCCAAGAAATACCTCGACGGTATGGTCGCAAAGTCCGCCCGAGGCGGATCGGCCTTGGGCCGAGACCTCAAGACGCAAATCGACGATACGCTTATCGGCGGTTGGCGCCTCGAGGGCAAAGAGACGCTCGTAGACGCAAGTTACAAGAACCAATTATTGGCACTTTATAATTCAGTTACTAGAACCTAGTCCCTAGAACCTAGCACCTATTTATATGGATTCAGCAACCGTCGAGAAGATAATCAAGGAGATAGGGAATATCGCTCCTGCACACGAGGGCGAGCACGTCGGACGCGTGGTTGCGGTGGGCGACGGCGTTGTCGCGATAGACGGGCTTTCCAAGGCGGTCATGAGCGAAGTGCTTGTCTTCGAAGAGGGCAAGGGCAAGAGGCTCGCCGGCTCCATGGAGGCGCAGGGCGAATTGTATGGCCTCATCCTGAACCTCGAAGAAGACGGCGTCCGCGCTACCATCCTCGGCGATACGGCGCGCGTATCCGAAGGCATGACGGTCAAATCGAGCGGAAAAATTCTCTCCGTACCGTCGAGCGAGGAACTCCTCGGCCGCGTGGTCAACGCTCTCGGCGAACCCATCGACGGCAAGGGTCCGTTTAAAAAAACGAGGCTTATGCCCATTGAGCGGCAAGCCGCCGGCGTCATCGACCGCAAATCGGTATCGGTCCCGCTCGTGACGGGTACCAAAGCCATTGACGCAATGATCCCCATAGGCCGCGGTCAGCGTGAGCTCATCATCGGCGACCGTGGCACGGGCAAGACGACCGTTGCCATTGATGCCATCATCAATCAAAAGTACGAGCCCGAAGCGACGCGCCCCATCTGTATCTACGTAGCTATCGGCCAGAAGGAATCAAAGACCGCGCGCATCGCGCAGCAGCTCCGCGAGCAGGGCGCAATGGATTACACCATCATCGTTGACGCACCTGCATCGGCTCCCGCCGCCCTCCAATACCTCGCGCCGTTCTCGGGCGTAGCCATCGGAGAATATTTCATGGACAAAGGGCGCGATGTTCTCATCATCTACGACGACCTTTCGAAGCAGGCTACTGCATACCGCCAACTCTCGCTCCTCTTGCGCCGCCCGCCCGGCCGCGAAGCGTATCCGGGCGATGTCTTCTATTTGCACTCACGCCTCCTCGAACGCGCATGCCGCCTGAGCGAAGAAAAAGGCGGGGGCTCCATCACGGCGCTACCCATCATCGAGACCCAGGAAGGCGACGTCTCGGGTTACATCCCTACCAACGTCATCTCCATCACGGACGGTCAGATGTTCCTCGTGACCGACCTTTTCAACAAAGGCATCCGGCCCGCGATTGACGTCGGTATCTCGGTCTCACGCGTCGGTTCTGCAGCCCAGACCAAGGCGATGAAAAGCGTCGCGGGCGGTATCAAGCTCGAGCTTGCGCAATTCCGCGAACTCGAAGCGTTCATGCAGTTTGCGTCCGACCTCGATAAAGCGACCGCCGACCGCATCGAATCAGGGCGTCGCATGGTGGAGGTGTTGAAACAGAAGAACGGTCAGCCCATCCCACTCGAGAAGCAGGTCGCCGCACTCTACGCCGCGGGCCACGCCTTTTTCCTCCCTGTCCGCGTCAACAAAGTGACGGAGGTAGAAAAGCAGTACATGGATTTCCTCGACGGTCAGTACGCAAAGACGCTCGCAAGCATCCGCAAGAGCGGGCAGCTTTCGGAGGACGACAAGAAAGCGTTGAATAAAGCAATGGAAGAGTTTAGACTTGCTCACGCGGAATCCTTCAAATAGCTTTCGGGTTTCAGCTGTCAGCTTTCAGGACGAATCAAGATGAATTTTCCTGACAGCTGAAAGCTAGAAGCTGACAGCTAAAACATATGGCCAATCTCAAATCAATTAAGACGAAGATCCTCTCGTACAAGAAGACGGGGACAGTGACGCACGCGATGGAAGCCGTTTCGGCGGTAAAGATGCGCAAGGGTCAGGAGCGCGCACTTTCGGGCCGCGCGTATGCCGCCGCGGCGCTTTCGGTACTCGAACGCCTT
>Ga0209542_10012404_pt1 | contig 14907 bp, 13 predicted proteins | sample RifCSPhighO2_01_FD_184028 | JGI IMG/M metagenome (GOLD analysis project Ga0209542, IMG submission 184028) | Soil microbial communities from Rifle, Colorado - Rifle CSP2_plank highO2_0.1 (SPAdes) (version 2) | ecosystem: Environmental > Terrestrial > Deep subsurface > Rock core/Sediment ...
AGCACCCATCAGTGCGGAAGTGGGAGCGAGCATCTCGCGCATGCCAGGGCCTCCCTGTGGGCCCTCGTAGCGAATCACAAGCACATCCCCTGCAGCGATTTTTTTTCCAAGGATTGCATCAAGGCACTGCTCTTCCGATTCGAAAATCTTGGCTGGGCCAGTAATCGAAGTGCGCTTAAGGCCTGAAACTTTTGCAACAGAGCCTTCTGGCGCCAAGTTGCCGCGCAGAATCACAAGATGCCCGCTCTTTCGCAGCGGATTTTTCAAATCAGCAATTATTTTCTGGGTGGAATCAAGCTTTGGCGCGGATTTCAAATTTTCCGCCATTGTTTTTCCTGTAACCGTGATGCAATCTCCATGGAGCAGCCCGGCTTCAAAGAGCAGGCGAAGAACCGCAGCAGAGCCGCCCACTTTATCCAAATCCTCCATCACATATTTTCCAGAAGGCTTTAGGTCGGCCAGAAGAGGAACCCTCTTTCCCACGCGGTCGAAATCATCCAAAGTGAGCGGGACACCAACGGTTTTTGCAATAGCAATCAAATGCAGAACCGCATTTGTTGAGCCGCCAAGAGCCATCACCGCAGTGATTGCATTCTCGAATGCTTTTTTTGTCATGATGTCTTTTGGGCGGATGTTTTTTTTCGCCAAATCCAAAATGGCGGCGCCCGCTTCCTGAACATCCTTTTTTTTCTCATCGCTCTCAGCCGGATTTGAAGCGGAGCCAGGAAGGCTCATTCCAAGAGCCTCAATTGCAGCGGACATTGTATTTGCGGTATACATCCCGCCGCACGAACCGGCTCCGGGGCATGCGGAGCACTCGACTCCGTGCAAATCCTCTTTTGAAATTTTTCCCGCGCTGTACTGGCCAACGGCCTCGAAAATACTCACAATATCAATGTCCTTGCCATTGTAATGCCCGGGTTTTATTGTGCCGCCGTAAACAAAAATCGATGGGATATTGAGGCGCGCCATAGCCATTACGCACCCTGGCATATTTTTATCGCAGCCTCCAATCGCAACAAGGCCATCGAAAGCCTGCGCATTCGAAACAACCTCTATTGAATCCGCAATCACTTCGCGAGAAACAAGAGAATACTTCATCCCCTCTGTACCCATGGAAATGCCATCACTCACTGTGATTGTGCCAAAGGTCTGCGCCTTCCCGCCCGCGCTTTCAATTCCGGTGCGCGCATCCAGGGCAAGCTTGTCTATGTGAGCATTGCAAGGGGTGATATCGCTCCAGAGGCTTGCGATGCCAATAATTGGCTTTTCAAAATCATTATCTGCAAAGCCTACGGCACGGAGCATGGCGCGGTTTGGCGCCCTTCGGTCACCTGAAGTTATGCGCGAACTCCTTTCATTGAGCTTTATTGGCATTTTAACCACAGAATATTGCCCAATAAAAGATTTTTAAGCTGGAACGAAAAAGCGTGAAAATCAGCCTCAGTCCGCCCATCTGCTCCGAAAGACGATAAGAAATATTCGGTTTTGGAGAAGTTGAAAAGAGAAGCTAGTTTTCTTGTTTGAGTATTAGGGCTTTGTTGAATTTAATTGTTTCATTTGGCCTGGCGGTGTAGAAATGTGGTCTGGAATATAAAGAGCCAGCCTTTTAGGGTGCGGTTTATGAGTTCAAGATTGTATGCAAGCACCTTGATTGTTGCTTGTTTGCATTGGTTTTCGGGTTTGCGCGAGCAAACCCACGCCCCGAAGGGGCGTTTAATAGCCGAGTTTACTGATTCTACAAGCGCTCTGCGCTTGTACTTGTTTGCATCGAATAGTGCTGCAGCTTTGCGCCGCAGTTTTCCGTGTATGTATTGTTTGTGACCGTATCCAAGGCGTCCTTTTTTCCACTCGCGCACAGGTATGTGGTTTTCTATTCCGTTTTCCCAACAGTACTCTCTGTTGAGAGCACTGTCGTACGCTTTGTCTGCGAGCACTCGCAACAGCGAGTGCTTGACCGCTCGCACGAGCGGTATGAACGAAAGCGTTTCGTGCTCGTGCTCTGTTGTCGTGTTCATGTTGAGCACGAGCTTGCTATTCAAATCGGCTATTAGAACGCTTTTAGTGAAGTTCTTGACCTCGACACCGTCAACACGTTTCGCATAGTAATGCGACGGATTCGTGTTTGAGAATCCTGTTCCGTCTATTCCAGCCTCAACCTTGTTGAGGCTCAAAAGCTTTTTGCATGAGCGCACCATACGCTCAAGCAAATTTTTAGGAAGGCGCTGCAATGCCTTCTGAATAGTTGTGAAGTGCGGGATGCACTTGATTCCAAGCATGCGCTGCAGATTCATCTCGCTTGCTAGCCGCACAAACCGCCTGTATGAAACGTTGAGGCGTTCTTTCATCACGAGCAAAAACACGTGCACAATGTTGTTGTACATTTTCTTGGAACGGTAAAAATTGTGCAAAGGCACTCTGGCCTGCGCACAAAGGCGCAGGCAAAACTTATAAAAGTCTGAACACTGAATAGGTACTAAAGCGCTCATACTATCACCCAGATACTTGAGCGCTTTTCCTTTATTTATAAATCATTTCTACAGAGCCATTTGGCCTATTGGATGGCGGATTTCTTTTTGAGCTCTTGCCATTTTTCGTATTCTTGCAGAAAGTAGAGAAATGACTGTGAATGGCTTTTCTCGAACTCTTTAAGCGGGCTTGCCGTTTCCGGTTTCCTTTCTTTTAATTGCAATGTTGTTTGTGGCATTTGTGTACCTCAATAGACCTTTTGCGGCTTGAGGCACTTTTATTATTTTTGTTTAAGTTGTCTGCCAAAAACAGATTTTTTCTGGAAAAAAATAGACTGATTGAACGAATTCTTTTTATATCGCCGGAGCGGCAACGCTTGTACCGAGAAAAATCTCGGGAACTGGAGGTTTTGAAAATGAACAAAAAATTGATTTCGGTGTTCTCGCTGTTTTTCTTGCTCGCGCCAATGGCGCTTGCGGACACAACAGTTGCGGACATCACAGCGCCCGTAAACAAGATTTACGATCTTGTCAAGGGAATAGTTTCCGTGCTGGGAATAATCGCCATCACGGTGGCAGGAGCCATGTACATGTTCTCAGGCTCAAACATACAATCAAGAGAAGCCGCAAAAAGCATGGTATCCTACGCAGTAATCGGATTAGTGCTCGTGTGGGTAGCGCCCTTGATGGTGAACTTCCTCTCGGCGCCAGTAGGAGCATGAAGGTGAAAAAGTGGCAAAACCCCTGGAAGTATTCATACCACTGCTGCTCCTAATGGGCCTCATGCTCCCATTCGGACACGCAGCCACAGGAACAGGTGGCGGTTCGGAAAATAGCGAGCCGGTAGTGGTTGAACTCAACATAGACCTTTCAGGGGTAATCAATGCCATCGACGCGGCCTCAAGCGGAATACAGGGAACGGTAAACACAACATCAAACGACCTCAACAAAACCACAATGTCAATCCCCGACATAATACTCGGGATGATAAAAGAAACCGCAAAAGAATCAATAAAATCATTCAACAAAACCCTAATGGAATTCACCAAACACGTGCTCTCAAACAACCCCGATGTCGAAGGGCTCAAGGGATGGTGGCAATCAATCGTAACAATAATCTCATCATTCTACCTACTGGTTTTCCTTATCGCGGGGTTCATGTTCCTGTTCGCAGGAATAGACCTCTCGAAAAGGGAGCAGGCAAAACACTGGCTCACAAACGCAATCAAAATGATAATCGGAGTAAACATCTCCTTCGCGCTATACCAAATTATACTCGAACTCGCAACAGCCATAACCCAATTCATCTGGATAAGCGGATTTGACAGTTTTTTCAGCGAAGCCGCCTACGCAAACGCCGGATTCGCACTCCTATTCTTCTACGCCGCAACAATCGCAATCGCCGCAATCACACTATTCCTCCGCTACCTCTTCCTCATGCTTGGAGTGGTCCTCTTTCCTATAGCAATCTTCCTATTCTACACGCCAAAACTCGAGAACTGGGGAAAAATGATACTCAACCTCCTCGGCGGCGCCCTATTCATGCAATTCATAGACGTGATAATGTTCGTTGCCGCAAACCAAATACTCCTCGAACCCGCAGGAACAAACGGACAATCATTCGTAATTCCCCTTGGATTCTCCATAGTGGCAATAGTAAACATTCTCATCATCGCATACGCAATACTCAAATCAGCATTCTCAGTAGCCGAAAACGCCCCCGTACTCACATACGCAATCGGCGCACTCACAGGACAAATAGGAATGCTCGCAAACGCCATGAAACCGCAACCACAACCCGCGCCAAGGGAAGGAAACGCGGTGCAATGAAGGTGAAACAATGGGATACGAAATACCAAAGAATTTGAAATACGAAGAAAAAATAGTCTTCAACCTGTCTTTCTGGCAAGCCTGCTCGCTCGGGCTATTCGGATTTCTTGGAGCAATAATATTCCTTAAAACCCCGCTCATTTTCGAAATCAAAGCCGGAATAGCAATAATTTTCTCAGGCATAGGCGTTGGATTTGCATTCTTCAACCTGAAAGAACACGCAGGGAACGCAACAGCATTCCTGTTCAAGCCCCGGCAAATAAGCTACATGGACAAGGAAATGGAAAAATTCGTAGAAGCCAAATCCATTAAAGAAAATTTGATAACCCTAAACAACGGAGCAATAAAAGCAGTACTACAAATACAGCCGATAAATTTTCATATACTCTCCACAAGGCAGCAACAGGCAATAGTTTCCGCATACAAGGATTTTCTCAACTCCCTTGACTTCCCAATACAAATAGTAATGAGAACGGTAAACCTTTCGCTCGACGAATACCTAAAACACCTCGAAATGAAAGTGAAGAAATCAAAAAACAAAAAACTTGAAACACAATTCAACGATTTCCAAACATTCCTCCGAAACTACATCGAAGAACACGCAGTCAAAAATCGCCTTTTCTACATCGTCATACCCTCAGAAGAAAAGAATTTTGAAAAAGCCGCAAGACAAATGGATATCAGAGTGCAATTATGCCAGGACAAACTCAAAAACTGCAACCTCTCAACCAAAAGACTACCAACCAATGAACTCATAACAATGCTCTCAAGCTACTACGAAGGATTCATAGAAAACGGAACAGAATACCAAAACATGATGACAATACTCGAAAAACAAAAGGAGAGTGGAAAAATTGGATGAAAAAACACAACGCGCAATAAGGCAAATGCCCCGCGAAATCAGAAGGCAAACAAAAGTCATAGCCACAATAGGCGAAGCCTTGATTGACACAAAAATAAAAAACCTCAAACGCAGCAAAGAAGACGCAAAATACATATTCGAAAAAATAAAGGAGAAGAAAAAATGAAAGAACTAACACAACTGCTCAAGCCGTCCTTTGTAAAGAACGAGCCAGACCACCTGCAGGTCAACGAGCAGCTACTCCGCGTAATAATGGCGGTAGGATACCCCCGCGCAATCCGCGAAGGATGGCTCGACTCAATAATTTCAGCAGAAGGAAACTTCGACATGAGCATCCACATCAAACCATCACACATAGAAACAATACTCTCACAACTCAATCAGGAACTCGTGAAACAGGAAGCAGATTTGATGGCAGCACAAATGAAAGGGATAGTGAATCCGTCCCTGAAAATACAGCAACAAGACACCTTGCACGTACTCGAAAAACTCCAAAAAGGCGAAGAAAAGCTGTTCAACATCTCGCTTTACATAGGTGCAAGGGCATACGACAAGGAAAAACTCGAACTCCTCACCAAAAAAATAATGTCCGAACTCAACTCAATAATGATAATACCAAAAATGCCCTACCTCCGCATGGCAGACGCGGCAAAATCAGTATACCCGATACAAGAAGACAAGCTGAAAATGGAGCGCAACATACCAAGCGATGCCCTCGCGGCCTGCTTTCCATTCACAACCGCATACCTCAACCTCGACACAGACGGAATCCTCTTTGGCTTGAACAAAAACAACAATATCCCAATCATCCTTGACCCTTACAAATTCGCAAACTACAACGGCCTTATTTTGGGAACTTCTGGTGGCGGGAAAAGCGTAACAGCCAAGCTCTTTATTTTGAGAAATCTTTTGCGAGGAGTAAAGACAATCATAATAGACCCGCAGGGAGAATACGCCGAACTCACGGAGCGCCACGGAGGGCAATTAATAGAAATTAACCGCGACAGCGACACCATCATCAACCCATTTGATTTAATGGGCGCCGAGCTCGGTGAAAAAACAATTTCACTCATGGATTTATTCAAAATAATGTGCGGCGAACTCACAGAAGTACAAAAAAATATTTTGGATAAGGCAGTGCACAAAGTTTACCAAAAGAAAGGAATAGTCCACAACAACCCGGAAACATGGCAAAAAGAGCCGCCAATAATGGAAGACATCTACAACGAAATACTTACTGAGAAAAAAACCGCGACAAGACAAGAACGAATGACATACGAAGCCCTCGAAAACAGGCTCCGCATATACGTCCACGGCTCTTTCGCCTTCATCAACAAGCAAACCAACCTTGATTTGACCAACGACTTGATTTGCTTCAACATAGCAAACATGCCCTCACAGATAAAACCGGTAATGATGTACCTCATAATGGATTTTGTCCACAAAAAAATGCAAAAAGACAAGGAACGCAAAACTCTAATCATTGACGAAGCATGGGCACTACTCAGATTCGCGGAGCACTCAAAAAGCATCTTTGAACTAATTAAAACAGCCAGAAAATTCGGCTTAGGGCTGTTAATCATCACGCAAGAGGTTGAGGATTTGCTCTCATCCGGCGCCGGAAAAACAATTCTTGCAAATACTTCATGGAAATACCTCTCCCGCCAAGAACCGGCAGCGATAGCGGAGCTCGCGGAAAAATTCCATCTAAACGCCGAAGAACAAAATTATCTGCTTACCGCAATGCCCGGAGAAGGACTGCTCTTTGCAATGAACGACCACATCCCTCTAAAGGTGGTTCCATCGCCACAAGAATTGGAACTCATAACCACAAACCCTGATGAAATCAGAAAAAGGGAAGAAAAACTCAAGGAACTGGGAGAGGAAAAAGAAAATCTCGAACCATATAAAATAGAAAAAAACTATTATCCGATGAAAGAACTCAACAAGAACCAAATCGAATTCCTAAAAGACAAAGGATTCATAGAAGCCCGCCTATGCGGACTCGAAACCTACTCGCAATGGTTTTTGGTAAAAAAGCCCGAATCAAATGAAAGTGTTGAACATTATTTTATGGTGCAATCTATAGCCGATGAAATCCGCAAATACACGGAAAACGTCTCAACCTTCTCAAGCCTCGGGCCAGACGTAACATTCCAAATCCAGAGGAACGAAGACCAAATAGACTGGTACGCCATTGAAGTAGAAACCGGCTCGCAACTCACACACCAAGGTGATTTGGAACTCAAAACTTACAAGAACAACACCTCGGAAAAGCCAAAATACAAGGAATGGCTGTTCATCGTTACCGATAAGAAACTGAAGCAGGATTATGGTAAACTACATGAAGCTCTTACGAGGGCGGAGATAAAGGAGAAAATACAAACTCTGTTCAAATAGGCATATAACAAGTCTTTATAAACTACGAAAATTACTTATATATAAGTAATATTTATAAATAGTTTGAATTACTTATATAGTAGGCATTTCCAATGGCGAGAACTAAAACCAAGAGAGTAGTGGCATTACTTTTAGACCCAAACTACAAACCAGTAAGCAAATATGAACTCGCCAAAAAAGCAGGATGCACACCGTCGTGGGCACTAATGCTGACAAAAAAATTAGAGAACAAAAAATTCCTAAAGAATTTAAAGGTTACAGATATAAAAAAATTATTTGAACTATTCCACAATCTAAGGGCAAAAAAGAACGAATCACGCAGCTATTCAATTTATTCCCTTGAAAATACAGACAAGCTAATGGACTTGTTCAAAAAAGCCAATAAAGAATACGCATTCACAACATACATTGCCGAAAATATTGTGCAGAAATACTTGTTTAGCCACAGGTCTGAAGCGTACATAAAAAAAGAAGACCTTGAAGACTGGCACAAGGAATTAACCAAACTAGGCACCTATGGCGGTGGAAATGTAAGAATAATAGTTTCCAGTAGCGAAGAACTATTCAACAAAAAACAAATCGGCAACAACGGCCCATGGATAGTTAGCACACCACAACTAATTTCAGACTTATACACCGAAGGCGGACCAGCAAAAGAAGCAGGGGACATGCTATTGGAAAAGCTCATTAAAGATATAGAGGCGAAAAAATAATGTACCCGCAAAAAGAAACTGACCAGTCGTTTGAATACTTGAAAAAAGTAGTCGCCATCCTAGATGAACCGATATGCCTTATTGGTGGATGGGCAATTTATTTTACAGTAAACAAAAATTACCAAGCTTCGGTGGGAAGAAAATACATTGGCTCAAAGGACATAGATTTGGGATTCCACATTGACGAAAAACAGGAATTTGCCAATTCTGCTTTTGCAAAAGCCATAAAAAAACTTGAAGAGGAAGGATTTACCGAAGCTGGCGGAAGAATGGTAAAGGATCTTGATTATGACACCGGCAAAGAAATAAAGCCGGAAGACGCCAAAACAAAGCCAATGTACGAACTCCACAAAATGTACGTTGATTTGATGGCTGACCAAATTCCAAAAACAAACCCTTGGGGAAAATCAGGACTCATATTTGACGAAGAGCTTTTGGATTACGTTTTCGATGATGAAAGGCACCGCATAGAACTTGAACAATTTAAAAGGAAACTTTGGATGCCGCAACCTTGGCTCTTGCTTGCTATGAAAATTAAGGCACTGCCGAATAGGCAAAAAGACCACAAGCGCCAAAAGGACATAGCAGATATATCTGTCATACTTACATTCACGAACCAGTTGACTTATGGCCCGAACCTAACCCAAGTTCTTTCAAGAGATAAAATTCTGGAAAGTTTGAACAGCATAACTGAAGAAGAAGTGAAAGAAACAGAAAAACTTCTCGGGCTCCAAACAAACACTTTCAGAGCCCCACTCAATAACCTGATTAGACAAATTGAAACAAATGACTTTGTATTTATTGAAGAAATAGAGGAATGGCAAAATGAAATCACAAAAGCAATAGAAAAGCGCAACACCAATAAACTGCAAACGATTCTTGAAACCGTGGCGGACAAGAGCCAGGCAATTCCATTATTCTATAATAAAAATTTCAGGAAAACTATTTTCAGGATGCTTGACCAAAAGAACTTTATGAAGGGACGAGTAACGGATGCGCTGATAAAAATAATTTACGACCAAAGAAATTTCAGAAAAAATAAGCAGGAGATAACAGAATATTCTGAACAATTATTTGATTGGATAAAACCTGAAGGAATAAACACTCAGTTTGAAGCCCGCGGACTAGAACTTCTGCTTGTCGGGGGAAATCTAAAAGGTTTTTCTGAAATAGTAAAAACAAGGAACGGCAACCGAATTTCTGATGTGCTCAATGCATTCGACATCAGAAACGTCAAAAACCAAATAGACAAAAAAACGCTAAAAGATTTGAAAGAATGGGTATCCAAAGAACTGGACAACGAAACAAATGACAATTATACGGACAGATTCCACAAACTTTACAAAATACTGAAAAAATAAACGAATCAATGATAAACGACCCATGCTTTCGCCTTTTGCCTGCCGGCTTCCTGAATCTGCTCTTCTACGACTCTCTTTAGTTGAATCAACTGCTCCGTATCCGCGCCAGCACGCCCTTTTTTGATTATCAGCCTTTGTTGCCCGCCATCACGCTTGACAAGATAGAGCTCGCCACTTAAACCGGATGAGTTGTGCACCAGCCTCTCTATTCTTTCCTTCCCGTCCTCAAGCTTTGCCACAAGCTTTTTCGTATGCGAAGCATACGCTTTCACAGGGTCGGCAGCATAATATCCAACCGGCTTGACACCGGTGCGCATAACAAGCCCATCAACTATGAGCTCGTGAAGAATCTTGTAAACAGTCGCCCTGCAAAGGCCGGTTTCACTTTCAATCGAATCGCCTGATTTTGGCTCAAGGCGCCAAAGCAACTTATAGACCTGGGCATGCCTAATCGAATACTCAGGAAAAATATGCTTTAGAAAATCCCAAACCAGATTCACATCAGGATCGTCCACAATACCCCTCCCCCACATTAACAATTGCTAATTCCAAGCCTAATATGCTTGGCGTTGAAGGCAAATCAACCACAAAGTTGATTGGATTTACTTTTTGAATCATAGAAGTAGATATACACTAAGAGCTATTACTCATTAAAAACATAAGTATATTTCCAAAAAATACTTTTAAGTAAACTTTAAAAACACTTTACTATACCAATACGTCAAAATAACCCCAATTTTTTGGGAAAACTATACTTAAAGTATAGAGGAGGTTTTTCAAAATGAACGAAGTTGACCAAAAAGACAAACAACTATTCAACCTCCTAATCACAAACCCCAGCATGACGCAAGCCCAACTAGGCGAAAAACTCGGCGTCACCAAACTCACAATAAACAACCGCATAAAACGCCTCAAAGAAAAAAAAGTAATCCTCGGAAACAACCTAATACTCGATTTAGACAAACTCGGCTACGACGTAACAGTCGTTGTGAACGTAAAAATAAAGGGCGGAAAACTCACAGAAACATCAGAAAAATACGCAACCGACCCACACGTCTGCTCCCTATACACCATAAGCGGAGAATACGACATGGTACTCGTAGCCAAATTCCACAACAGAAACCAACTACAAAACTGGAACGAAAAAATGACCCAAGACACAGAACACATCGAAAGAGTAAACACAAGCTTCTGCTTCAGCAACCCAAAAGAAGGAACAAACCCGAACAAGATAGAATAACAGGAAACTATTTAGTTAATGGGTCAACCCAAAATGCCCTGAAGAAAAATCCGCTTTCATTTAACTCCGTGGATTTAGCCATGAAATAATTGCAGGCAAAGCTCACAATCCCTCTAAAGTTTTGGGTGAAACAGAGCAGCCTGCTGGACAAGTTCTATCATCAGAAAAGAATCAGTGACTTTTTGAAATAAATCGTGCTGATGCCTTTGACTAAATGCGCAGTCTTTATTCGCCCATTTTCGGCATTATAATTTCTATTTCTCCATAGCCTTTTAGTTCCTTGTTTTTTTGGTAAAAAAGCTTACAACTGTCAATCATTTCAACAGGCGCCTTGCTACAAACAGCTTCATCTTCTTTGTCCACCGCATACTGGCCAAAGCATGTGACTATCCCATTGCCAAGGTGCTGGCATGTTTCCCCTTCCTTATTGACTGCATCAAGGCAATATGTGTTGGCTGACCCAGCATACTTGCAAATTGCCGGATTTGACAGCTCCTTGGCTTTCTTTAGGACACATACTGTCAGGCTATTGGATGTAGTCCCTTTTTTGCGTTGATCAGAAAATAAGTCTGCGCATGATTTGATTTCCGGTGGCGCGCAGCTATAATTAGCATTATTGGTGCAGTTTTTGTTGATTTGTGCTTGTCCAAATCCGCAAATCTCTGAGTTGATTTCAACACATTGCATAATTGAATTGTTTTCTGCAGCGAACTTTTGAGCTCCCGGGCTCAATATAATTATGAACAAAACCGCAACCATTAGGTAATAGAGTATTGCTCCGCCAAATACGTACCACATAATTTCCTCTTTCCCGGACATATAAAGCAGCCCACCAAAGATGCCCACACCGATAATCACAATCAATGGCCCTAGAACGATTCCAAGAAAGAATCCGATGCCTACCCAAAAAAGAGCTGATATAAAACCTGGGATTCTGAATGGCTCTGGCACTTCTTTCATTTGCTTTTTCTTTGTTTCTTCATCTTTGAACATTACAGAAATTCGCGAGTTAATGACATCATCTAAATATTTTTCATTAATTCCGGCCTGTTTCAAACTTTGCCTTAGTATTGCAGGAGTGGTGCCATTTTCCAGTTCTTTTTTAATATCGTCCTTTAATTCGGTTTCCTTTATGGAATCCATGCAAAGAGTTAATTTTTCATTTAATTAATACTTTCGCTAAACGAGGGCTCTGTTGAAATTTACCGCATAACGGTAAACATCCTCTTTTTCGCCCATAAGAATTAGTAAATGCGCTAAAAAAGCAGGTTTAAATATCACCAAATACTTGATATAAATGATAGAAATGAACAAATTGGTAGCTTTACTTGTGGCGTCAATAATTCTAATTTCGGGATGCACACAGCAAGGTACGCAACCACAGACAGGACAAGAACAAAATGTTGCAACTGGGGCGAGTTCACCCGACAATAGTATTGAATCGTGTGAAAAAAAAGTTAATGACACGGACACAGGCGATTGTGTTGCCACATTTGCTAAAGCTAGTAAGGATTACTCTATTTGCAGTAAATTGAAGAAAGAATTGTTGAAATATGGCTGTTTAATGACTATAGCCATAGAAAAAAAAGAAATTAACGGTTGCGAGATGATACCAAAGGACTTTGTATATGGCGAGACTAATCTTAATCAGTTTTGTGTGAATTCAGTCAATGGAGACCCTGAATGCGAAGGTTCTCCAGCCAGAAACAATTGTTATACTGCTAAAGCAGTAGAGACAAAAAACATGAAATATTGCGATAACATTAATTTCAAGGGAGTATTAAGGTGCTCTCAAGGCGACTTTAAATTATATGGAGATGAAAATGGTTCAAAAATGGCTATTGCAATTTGCAAAGCACTTGTTTCCAGCAAGACCAGTTACTGCAATGAGCTTGGAGATATTAAAATAATAGGGACTGCTACAATCGGGGTAGGCTGTTCAAAAGATGGGGTGCGTTCAGCAAAAAACGATTGTCTTACTGAAGTGGCATTTTTAACAAACAATCAACAAGTCTGCTCCGAAATAAAAGATTTTAATGAATACAATGAATGTGTTGAGTTGCTGAAACTCACAAATTAACTTTCGGCTCATATTTGGCAGATACCTGAAAATTCACTGCATAAGTGAAAATTATATACAAGCTGCACCTATTGGTTTTGGATTAAAGATGCCAAATATTTTACGAATAGAAAACGTTTCAAAAAAAATCAACAATAATATCATTCTTAACGAAATTTCGTTTTCAATAGAAATCGGGGAAATTTTCGGTTTGCTTGGCCCTAATGGTTCCGGGAAAAGCACTTTAATGAGGATAATATCCGGCGTGCTTGATGCCACGAGTGGCACAGTGTACTTGAATGACAAAGACACTAGACAATCAAGAAAAGAAGCAAAGACCAAAATCGTTATGGTTCCACAGGAGTTTGCATTTTTTTCAGAGTTGAGCGTGAAAGAGAACCTTGACTATTTTGCATCCCAAATAAATGCTGGCCAAAAGAGAGTGAATGAGGTCATTGATTCGCTTGAGCTTAGGAAATTTTCAGCGACTCCGGCAGAATACCTTTCAGGCGGCTACAAAAGGATGCTCAATATAGCAATCTCACTCCTTCAAAACCCTGAAATAATTTTTTTGGACGAACCAAGCGTAGGACTTGATCCTGTAATAAGAAGGGAACTTTGGGATAGGATACTTGAAATAAGGGCCAAAGGAATAACTGTCTGCATTTCAACCCACTATATGGAAGAAGCAACAGCTTTGTGTGACAAAGTTTGTCTTATACAAGGCGGAAAAATATTTGCACTGGACACTCCTGAAAATTTAACCAAGAAATTCGCCAACGAGCAAGTAGGCGTATTCACTCTCAAACAACTGCCTGACGAAAAGCTTGTTTCAAAAATAACCCAACGCATCAAAGGAACGGAAGCATCAATATTTGGCACAAGTATTGTAGTTAAATTTCCTGAAAAAAACCTAGAACTAACTGAAGCCGCCAAAAGTGCAATTGAATCAAGTGGCTACGAAATACTCAAATTAAGGATAAAGGAAGCCGACCTTGAACAGGCATTTATCAATCTGACAGGAAAACAACTCACGGAGAACTGAAAATGATGCGAAACTTGCTTGCGGGAATAAAAAAAGAAATTTTGCTTGTGATACGGCACAAGAACGCAATGCTTCTAGTAATACTCTTCCCTTTGATAACAATTGGGGCATTTGGCGGGTTATACTCTTATACGCTCAATCAGACTTTGTCGATTGCAGTCTTTGAAGACCAAGCAACAAAAGCCGCACAATTGGAGGCACCCAAGAATGATTTCCAATACCAGATAAACTTTGTCGATGAACTGCGGAAAAACAAGAACATCAACGCAATTGAAGTGAATTCCGAAGAAGAGGCAAAACAAAAGGTGCTGCAAAACGATGTTGACAGCGCGCTGATAATAAAAAGGCCTGACCAGAAAGCACCTTACGAAATAACGGTGCTGGTTGACACAACCGACTTTGTCCAATCTTCAGTGGTCTGGGGCACTTTGTCCAACCAGATAAACACGATAACGAACAATATTTCAGTAACAGTCATCCAAAAAATTTACGAAAAAATAGTCTCGCAAGAATACAAGACAAAACAACAACTCGAAAACATAGATACTTTTCTAGTGGAGTTTGAGAAGACCAAGCAAATGACAAATGAGTTATATGGAAATCTCGATTATTACGATGCCAATTTGCTCAGACAGTCTATAATCGACCAGAACACTCAGTTAGTTGCACTAAGGAATCAGCTTTATAATTCAAGAGTTGGGTTATATACACAAAAAAGTACCCTGAGCTATTTCAAAACAAGCTACACTTATATGCTCAATCAATATGGGCTAAAGGGCACCGATGCAAATGGCAATTCAACAGCCCCTCAAGGAATTGCAGAAACTTCAGAATTAGTCAGTTCACAGATAAGCAGCCTTAACGAGAGCACTGATTTCCAAATAACAACATATGATAGCGCGATAGCCAAACTGGATGCGGCAATTGAA
>Ga0209542_10012408_pt1 | contig 14905 bp, 18 predicted proteins | sample RifCSPhighO2_01_FD_184028 | JGI IMG/M metagenome (GOLD analysis project Ga0209542, IMG submission 184028) | Soil microbial communities from Rifle, Colorado - Rifle CSP2_plank highO2_0.1 (SPAdes) (version 2) | ecosystem: Environmental > Terrestrial > Deep subsurface > Rock core/Sediment ...
AAGTATTTGCGTATAGGGCAGATGAAGATGAACTTGCTGAATATACATTAAAATTATTGCAGGATGACAACTTAAGAGAAGAAATGGGAAATAATGCAAGACAGCATGCTGTTGAAAATTTTGATTATGTTAAAGTAGCTAAAAAAATAGCTGATTTGATTAAGGAAAAGCTGAACTTAAGCTGATTATAATGAATAAACTAAAAATTGTAGGAATAGCATCATTATTAGGCCTTAGCTTTCTTGGAGAAAAATATCCAAATTATGGATTGATAAACGAATTTAATAAGTCCTCAGCAATAGAAGAAAACATAATAAAAATCAATGAATCTTTATTTCCATTTAAAACAAAAAAAAAATTGATGAAAAAAAGAATTGTTTATAAAAATTTTAGCGGGATAGATTTTGACGAATTTCAGAATGAAGGGATAGACAGCAGCTATGCTGGTCTAATAAATATATTAACTTCGAATTTTCCGATAATAAAAGATGAAAAAAGATTAGAGAACATTGCGTTTGAAGAAGCCAATAAGCTTGGTTATAACAAAGATGCTGTAAAAAACCTTGGGGCAGAAGATGCGCTGAACCTGTGCATAGGCATAGTCATAAACAAAATAAACTATTTTGATGTTGATAAAGATGAAAATTTAAGAAATCTTTCGATAGAAGACTACCTTGAAATTGGAAAAGGAGACTGTGATAAATACTCACGCGCTTTTATCGCTGTATTTAATGTAATCAAAAGATATAATAAAGCTCTTGAAAATATATTTGTTTCATATGGGGGATTAGGAGGCATAACCATAAACCATTCATGGAACTCTATTCTAATCCCATTAAAAGAAAAAATAATATTAACGCATATTGATCTGACTTTTTACGACCAGGGAAAAAGCATTGAAGCAAAAAGAGGCTATCATCTTCCTGAAGATGATTTGGAATTAAAGGCTATATTTTTTAGTTGCGCTAGATTGTACAACGAAAGTTATATGTATTATGATAGCTTAATAGAAAAAACAGCCAATGAAAAAAAAAAAAAAGAGGAGATACTGGAAACAATGAATCGTCTTGCGCATGCGCTAAATGACAGCGCAAAGATGAATAAAATAGAAAAGCTGAATTTAAATTAATTCTAAAAAGAAAAAAGAATTTAAACTCCAAATTAAATGCATAATATTATGAAGAAGAAAGAGGATTCAACAGAAAATATAAGAAAAAGTAAAAAAACAAAAAAAAACAAAAAAAAAGAAAAAACAGATTTAACGCAAAAACATATCGGGAATAACAATAAAGAAAGAAAGAAAATAAATAAAATCCTTCTTATATCCTTGATTGCAGCGCTTATGCTGCTTTTTATTTTTTTTGGAACAAAATTTTTTCTTTACATAAATTTTATTTTGGGAAATGACACTATTATAAAGCTAAGCTCAGATAAAGAAGCATTATCCCTTCAGAGAGGAGCTGAAGATACTGTTAAATTTGACGCAACTGTGACAACAAATCTATTCTGCAAGGCCAATTGCGGATATAAATTTATAGACATAAGCTCAAATAAAACTATTGATGAAAATAATTTTGTTTTAAGGCCATCATCGCCTTTCCAGAAACAGTACACTGTAAAGCCAACAAGATTAGGAAATGGAATTGATATATATAGATTTGATATAGAATGCAGCAGCATAAGCACTCTCCTTTGCCATACAAAAGAAGAGCCGACAACAAGAAGCATTATTGTAACTTTGCAGTATAACCTCAGCGATGAAGAAAAAATATTAAAAAAACAATTAAAAGAAAAGCTAGAAATAAATTTAAAAGAATTTAATAATTTAGAAAAAAAAATATCTGTTTTAAATGAAACTCTTAATGAATTAAATAAAAAATTAATAATTAACTCTTCAATAGATGAAATTGAATTAGAACTTGAGCAAAATAAAAACCAAATACAAAAAAGCAATCAGATATGGAATGAGCAGGATTATTATCTTCTTTCAGAAACAGTTGAAGAATTAGAAATTGACCTTTGGAATAGTAAAAAATATATTGAAGAGTTTGATAACGAATTATCAGAAATTCTGATTAATTATCAGGATTTATTAAAAAAACTTGAAAATATTAAAGCAAAGTTATATGAAATGCGTTTTACAGCATTTAATGCGCAGCAGCAAGCAGAATTTAATGATATTAATCAAAAAATAAATGAAGCAATAATTTTCTTCAATCAAATAAATCTTCTTGAAGAAAAGAACAAAACAGTAAATGAGTTTTCAGAATCTTATAACTTGTTTCTTTCTTCAGTGGAAGAAGATATTAAAGAGCAAACTTTGCAGAAAGAACTGGAAACAGATATAGTTTCTGATATGTTATGTGAAATAACAAAAACTTGCATAATTCATCCGTCAATAAATGAACTGGCTCTAAAATCAGAATTTAATCTTGATTCAGCATGCAAAGATATTGATGAGTTAAGAAATAAATATCAAGAAATTAATATAACAATTTATCCGTTGTTTACTGCTAAAAATTATTCGACAGCAGAAGACTTCTGGAATAATGTAAGTCAAAAAATAATTAACATAAAAAAAAATATAATCCAAAATTATCTTGAAGAATTAAATATGAGCTATCTTAATGCAGAAATTATAGATAGCTTCTTGGTTAAAGAGCCTATTGTTGAAACAGAAACCGATGATAGTATAGTTCCAGCATTATTTATTGAGCTAAATAAATATCTTCCAGATTCATGCAAAGAAATAAACATTACATTTGAAACATTAAATGATATAATAATTGAGGTTAAGGAATTTCCTGTATTTAATATACTATTTGAAGAGCCTTCTCCAAGAGCCTGTATTTTCAATAAATGCGAGGGTTATTGCGAAACTCAAGATTGCAGAAACGATCCTGATAAATTTCCTGTTTTATTCCTGCACGGCCATGCTGTTAATAAGGAATCATCTGCAGAATACAGCTTAGAAGGCTTTAATGAAATACAGAAAAAATTAGAAGAGCAAGGCTATATTAATGCCGGCTCAATAACCTTATTTACCGCAAGAAACATTCCAGAGGGAATATTAGGCCTGCCAAATGCTCCCCTTACCTTAAGAGTAAGCTATTACTTTGATGTATTTAAGCAGCCTGAAAACTATATTGTTGTTCAGGCAAAAAGCGAAAATATAGAAGCATATTCAATAAGATTAAAAGAGCTGATTGACGAAGTTAAGTACAAAACAGCTAAGCCAAAAGTAAAAATCATTGCTTTCAGCATGGGCGGGTTAGTTGCAAGAAAATATCTTCAGCTCTTTGGAGATAATAATGTTGACAGGCTAATCCTGATTGGAACACCGAATAAAGGCATATCAGGAAATGTAGCTGATTACTGCCCTATTGTTGGAGAAAAATTAGAATGCGAAGATATGAATGTTAATAGCTTGTTTATGAATAAACTAAACAGAGGAAATTTGCCAGATATGCCTATATACAATATTATTGGCGTGGGCTGTGAGATGGGGAAAGAAACAGGAGATGGCACTGTGCTTAAGGAAAACGCTTTATTAGAAGGAGCAAAAAATTATATAATAAACGGAACATGCAGAAGCAAAATAAGGCCATTGCATCTTGATTTAAGAGATATTAATTTATATCCAGAAGTTTATGATATAATAAGTAAAGCATTAAAAGAATAAAAGAATAAAAAAAAAAAACCTAAACTTCTTTTTCAGAAAATAAATAATCAGGAAGGTATGTTTTCTTGTAATATTTATAGAACTCTATGATATTAAAATCCTCTATCAAATCCTTGAAGTTAGACCTTATTTGGATTATTATCTGCTTTATTTTTTCCTTGTCCAATGATTCAATATCCACCTCCATGTTCCAGTCGCCAACTGTTTTGTTTAACTGCACTACTTCATTTGTTTCAAGCATATAGTCCATTAATTGCTTTTCTCTTTCATCATTTAAATTATGGATTTTTAAAAATAATCTGAATTTATAGATATTCAGCTTATCTGTATTTACTATATGCTTAAAGCTTCTGATAATTTTTTTTTTTTTTAGCTCTTTAAATATAGAATTAAAAGTCTTGACATTTAAGTTAGATTGTTTTGCAAGGAAGGTTAACCTGCTTTTTGGATTTATTAAAAGGTTCTTTATAACAGCCATCTCATTATTGTCAAAATTTTCTTTTTCCCTGTCTCCTCCAATAATTATCTCTTTTGGAATTTTATTAATCAGCTCAAGATTTTTTGTTAAATAATACCTTGGATAAATATGGGTTACTATATTCAATAAAGTCTTGTATTTATTTAATGTTGGTATTAAACTAGCGACTTTTCTTAATTCCTTATTGAACTTAGAAGGATTAGGAGATTCGATTTCTATTGCAAGATCAAACTCACCGCTTAATTCATACATTGAAACAACATATGGATTCTCATTTAATTTTTTAATTATCTCTGTTTTATCATTCTCGCTTATATATCCTCCTTTAAAATAAACCCTGAACAATACTAATCCAAACTGAGAATAGTCAAATATGCAATACGGGTTATAAACTACCTCTTCCTTATTTAACCCCTTTAAAGAATATTTTAGCCTTTGCGAGCTTTTTTGAAGAGTTGAAGATAACTCTTTTAATTTAGTCCTTGCATTTTCTGAATAAAGGAAAATCAGCTCATTATTGAATTTTATCATTAATTCATATTTAATTTTTACTTATTAATAAATTTTACTATTATTATGGATAAAAATAAAAAAAGTAATGCAGTAACATATAAATATAGGAATTTGTATATTAATCTATCATGCCAGACTTAAATATAGATATATTTGATACTTTGTTAAGGTATCACTCTGAAAGAAACTTAGCTAAATGTTTGCCTTATATTAAAGATGGTGTAATACTTTCTCCTGCAAACCATTATAAGCCAGTAGAAGAAGGATTGGAAAATAAGGAATATGACGGCATCCTTATATTAAAAAATGGCGATACATTGATTAAAAAACTTGTTGATGATAATCTTATTGACAAAAGAGATGTTGACACATCTAAAAATGTTAATACTATCGATAATTTCTTTAATTTTCTTGAGAATAGAAAAGATGAAGACGGAGTGTATGTATATGAATCTTCTAAAAAACTTATTATGAGGGTAAGCAAAATAACATATCCTGGAAGAGAAATCGAAGGAAAGATTCCACTGGATTTCATATATTTTAATGGAGCTAATTTTTCTAGAGAGGATGATATTTGGGTTGAACTAAGGCATAGGCTTGGAACAAAGACCAGGCTTGCTATAGAGCTGACACAGCATTACCAGGACATTGAAGCCTTTCAAATAAAAAGAAGCAGCTATACACAATTAGGAATGGGAAAAGTTACGCATTTCAATAAAAACGGATTAAACAGGGAATTCTTTTTTATGGTTCCTAAAAATCCAGAACTACATCAAGACGAATTCATTGATCCAGAGCATAAAATAATCGGTGTTTACAGAGAATATGGAAAGGATAATGGCAATTTAATTTGCTTAAATCAGACAACAATGAATCCTTTAAAAGAGTATACAGCGTGTCTTGCATGAAAAAATTCATTAAATTTAATGATCTTGTCAATCATATAAGGAATAAAAGGTTTACTACTTGGATTGATAAGCTGACCTTTTACCAGATTCTCTTTGTTTGGGTTATTATCACTGTTTTAATAGGTTTTTTTTATTATTTTTTTACAAGCGATAGCTCTTATCTTTTTCGCATTTCTGACGGAAAAATAGTGGATAAGGCAGCAGATGCCATCTATTTTAGTTTTGTTGGCTCAACAACAACCGGCTATGGAGATATAATCCCGCAAGGCCTTTTCAAAATTATTTATCCAGCAGAAGTCATCTTGGCTTTAATGCTGGTTGCAATTGTTACTTCAAAACTCATTTCAATAAAGCAAAACGTCATATTAAATGAGATTTATGAAACCTCTTTTAATGAAAGAATTTACAAAATTAGGTCTTCTTTATTGCTGTTCAGGCAGAATATCAACAGGATGATCCACAAGGTAGAGGAAAATTCTTTAAAGAAAAGAGAGATTTATGACTTTTATACATATCTATCTTTTTTTGAAGACACCCTTAATGAGGTAAACTCGCAAATAGACAAAGCTGGAAACAGATTCACTAAAATCATAGATCCTCTTAATACAGAATTAATATTCAACAGTATTACACAGTCATTTGAAAAAATTAATGAGATGATATCCATCTTAAGCCAAAGCAAATTAGAATGGAAAAAAGATACAGCAGCCCAGATGATAGGAATATGCATCAACATCAATAAATCTCTTTTGCAGAAATTAAGCTCTTCAAAGGCAATATCAGAAGAGGATAAAAAAGAAATTAATTCAAGAAATGGAGAAGCAATAGCTTCATTAAAGAAGAATTTAGAGGGTTAAATTAGGTATATTAAAAAAAAAAAAAAAAAACTAAATAGAAAGATTTATATATACTAATTAATATTAATTATTATTTATTATAATAGGTTATACTAATGATACTAAAGATAACCGAACATACAAAATTTAAGATGTATGAAGAAGGAATTACAGAAGATATGATAAAAGAGGCTATTAAAAAAGGCTCTAAATTTAAACAAACAAATGGCTTTTTAGCTGTTTACAAATACTACTCAATAGCTTATAAAATTATAGGGAAAGATGCCTATAAAATTAAAACGGTTTATATAAATAGATAAGGTGATTAAGAATGGAAAGAAAAATATGCGAAGAGTGCGGAGGAAAAATAATTAAAAAGAAAGTTGATCATTATTACTTAGAGGAATTTATTGGAAACTTTCCAGCAGAAGTTTGCCAGAAATGCGGAGAAGTTGTTTTTGATGAAGATGTTTCAAGAACTATGACTCGAATTGTAAAAGAAAAAGGATTATGGGGATTAAGCGCGAAAACTAAAATAGGGAAAGTTGGCTCTTCATTAGACGTTAAGATTAATAAAAAAATTTCAACTTTTCTAAATTTAAAAAAAGGGGAAGAAGTAACAATATATCCAGAAAGCAAAAATAAGATTGTTATAAGCATTTAATCCTTTTAAATATCGAAAAATACTTAAACACTGATTTTTAATAATTGATATATGGGACAGCAGGAAGTATTTAATTTTTTAAAAAGAAACAGCAAGAAGTGGTTTCTTTCTAAAGAGGTATCCAAAAGATTAGGGGTTTCTATGGGCTCAGTTACAAACTGCCTTAAAAAATTAAGGGAAAGCAATTCAATATATTATAAGGAAACAAAGCGGAAGAACCAGTTTAAGTATAAATTCAGGAGATAATTTACAATAACATTTTTTTCTTTCTTAAGCTTTCATAAGCCAATATATACATCCCAGCATCCCATGCCTGATATTTTCCATAAGGCTTTCCTGTTTTTCCATCAAGCCATTCAGGAAAGTTTCCTTTTAAGCAGGCTCCTGCTAACTTATTCAGTTCTTTCTCAGCTTCCTTGAATTTTTTGTATTTAATTAAAGCTAAAATATAAAATCCGCCAATAAAAGGCCATATCCCTCCGTTAAGATAATGATAAGGAAGCTTTGCATCGCATTTTTCAAAATAATCTTTCCATTGTTTTGTTCCTTTTCTTATTGGAGGATATAACGCTTTGACAGGATAAGGGTTATTAATATTATTCTTTTTTATATACTCTAAAATTCTTTTTCCTTTTTCATCAGCCAAATCAAAAACAATAGCAAGTAAATTTCCCAAACTATCAAACCAATCTTCTTGCTCTCTTATATCATCATGGCTTTTCCATATCCAAGGAAGATAAAATCCTTGTTTATGGTTAAAAAAATCAAGCTCTTTTCTTATTTTTCCATTAACTATTTTTTTTATTTTATCTGCTTTATTTTTTTTTAATAATTTTAAAGCACGATAATACAATGCCTGTGTATTAAGAACATGGCCATATTTATGGGGAAATGCATCCTGCCAGTCTGTTGTAGGCTGCTGCTCTGGCAATAAATCCTTGCCAGCATCCTGATACTCTAACCAGAGTAACGCCTTATCAATATTTTTCTTGTATTTATTTAACAGAGATTTATCCTTATATCTTTTAGCGTAAATATGCATTCCAATTATATACCATAAAGAAGAATCAATTGAAGCAAATGTAACTTTTTTCGTTCTTTTGCTCCATAAATCAATATTATTCGGAATCTCTCCTAACTCAGTCTGATATTTGCTTAAATTAATCAGTGTTTTTTTAAAGCATTCTTTAAACAGCTTGTAATCAATCAAAGAAGCTCCTAAAAATGTAATCATTGAATCTCTTGCCCATATTGCAGTATATCCATAAGCAGAGGCATATATGCCGTTTTTTGCGCAGCACTTGCTAACAACTTCTATTGCTTTTTCATATGCTGTCTTTGTTTTCATTTTCTTTTATAATACATAAAGCGCTCGTCTTTTTGTTTTTTTAATAATTCCTTAAGTAATTCCTTTAAATTAAGGGAAGCAGCGGCAATATAGCTGTCTCCTGCGCCGTAATAAATATAAAGCTTTTCCCCAAATATCGCAGCTCCAGTTGGAAATACAACATTATCCACATAACCTTTTTTTTCCCAAGACCAGTCTGGAGAGAATAATGGATAGTCCAAATGTCCAATTACCTTGGTTGGGTCTTTCTTGTCTAATAATGCTGCTCCTGCCCTGTATATCTTGCCTTTATCCATATCGTCTACAGCATGGTATATTATCAGCCATCCTTTTTCTGTTTCTATAGGGGGGCATCCTCCTCCAATATTCCTTGATTCAAACCAGTATTTTGACTGCAATACAACATAATCGCATAAATTCCTTAGATAATTTTTAAAAAATGTTAATGTTAGCTCTTTAAACTCTTTGAAATAAATAATCTGTATGTCTGGAAGAATCCTGTGGATTAATGCAAATTTTCCTTTTATTTTTTTGGAAAAAAAAAAATGGTCTTTATTCCATAATAATACATCTTTGCCTACTTTATCCTTGAAATAAGATTCAAATAAAAAATACCTTTCTTTTAACTTTAATTTGCAAGCTCTAAAATAATCTTCTGCTCTGTCATAGCTCATATCTGGCAATATCAATCCTTTTTTTTTCCAATTTTTCAAATCATTGCTTACAGCATAAGCCAGCCTTACATTATATCCGTCATAAGCAACATATGTCAAATAGTATTTTCCGTTAAGATAAACAACTCTTGGATCTTCAAGATTCCTTTCATATTCATGCTCTGGAAATAATACTGGCTTTTCAGCTCTTTCCACGACTTTTAACGGCCCTTCTAATCTGCAATATCCAATGGTTGACTTTTTTTTTTTTGAAAAGGCCCTGTAGAACATATGCACATTATTTCCAATCTTAATACATCCTGGGTTAAGGACTCCTCTATTTTCAAACTTCTGCTCACTAGGCCTAAGAATAATTCCCTCTTTTTTTACCTTAATCATGGTTATTTCATTAATTAATGAATTTATAAAACTTACGACAAAATCTCTTATTGTTCGTCCTTATGATAGATGTCTATAAATATCACTTTATTCTCTGAAGGAATATACGCATATGCCAATCTATATGGAGCAATATAAACTTCTCTTGTGCCTCTTCTATTATACCTCATTGGCTTGCCTATTTCAGGATTTTCTATAATTTTTTCTATTTGTTTTTTAACTTTTTCTTTTATCGCTTCGTTTTTTATTTTGCTGATTGTCTTAAGAAATTCTTTTTTATAATCCATATTCAGCATGCCCTTAGCTCCTTTAAAAAATCCTCTTTAGATTTTGTTATGAACTTTCCCTTGTCATAATCCTGCCATGCTTTCTCCACTCTTTCAGCAAATATCAAATCATCCTTTAGGTCTTTAGCTAAGCTTTTCATATTCTTCATTACAATTCTTCCATTATCCTTGACTATTAAAAATTCATCTCCGTTAGATATTCCTTTTCTTAAATGATTTGGTATTACTATCTGCCCTTTTGTGCTTACCTTCGCTATTGCAAATTCCATATGTATCACCTTAAGTAAGGCATAGCTTACTTATATAAAAATCTTTTCTTTTTAATATGTCAGAAATATACCACTGGTTTATAACCAGTGGACAAATCCTAACTATCATATTTTGGAGGGTGGTATATTTCTGAGCATGCTCAAGAACCACTGTGCAATATTGCGTTCAGCAACATGCCACTGGTCTGTGACCAGTGGTTCTTGACATAACTTAAAAAAATAATACGCCGCGACTGGGTCTATATATGCGCCTATACTTTTTCCTTTATTGCTCTCTCAAGTGCCTTTATGTACAATTTTAGCTGTAATTCCATCTCTTTAAAATCATCAAATTTTACAGGTGTTCCGTAATAGTTAATGCCATTTCTCTTTGTTCTTATCTTTTCAAAGAAATTCCAGTCCAGCTCTAGTTCTTGATGTTCTGTACAAAGATAGGCAAAAAGGCACTGATGATTAAATATTTTCTTTTTGTCAAACAGGATTAATGCCTCAACAAACTCTCTCAGAGCATCATAATACAATGTATAAACAACGCACCATTGCTGGCTTTTGGAATCAATCTTTTTCTTTATTGTTTCTGCCGCTTCCATACTGGCATTTGCAATCCCAAGCATTGTCTTTACTTTCTCTTTGTTTACAATTTCCTGGTTTTTAAATTGGCCCTGAGAATTACATTCAAGATATACTTCTTCTAGCGTCTTTTGCTTAGGCATTTAAACTACCCTTGATTATATAACCCGTTGATATGCTTTTTAACAGGCCTTTTTCTATTTTTGATGAATCTTTATATATAAAAGTTTGTATCTCTCTTCCTGTTTTTTTTTCATAAACAGCCTGCTGGAAATTATCTGCTTTTCCAAGCAGAAACAAATCAATATCGCTTCCAGAATGCCAGTCTGATCTTGCAAAACTTCCAAATAAGATGATTGTTTTTGCATCTTTTAATTCCATTAGATGATTTAAGAATCCTATTTTATAGAACTGCTCTAATGCAAATAATCTCTTCCTGTTTTTGTATGAAGGGCTTTCAAAATCTGCAATGTAATAAGGCATCTTCCTTTTTTCTTTTATTCTTTTTATTAAACCCTCTTTTTGGAACTTGATTAACCACCTGTTTGCTTTATCCCTTGATATCTTGCCTTCTCTGATTATCTCTTCAAAATGCCAGTGCTTTGAGCTTTCATTGAAGAATAATTTTAGTATGTTATTTTCCTTATTCATAATAGTACCTTTAAAGGGGACTAATATATAAAGGTTTCTATAAACCTTTGAGTCTATTAAATATCACAAAAACGTAATACGCCGCGACCCGGACGTTCAGCTGCACCCAGTGCACTGAACACAGGGCGCGGCGTTTGAACCGGGACATCCTTTCGGAAACTGGATCTCAAGTCCAGCGCAGTTTCCTGCTCTTAAAGAGTACCAGGTTGTGCCATCGCGGCATAATAATTTACCAATAAAAAAAATTTAACTTTGATTCTATATAAATTTTATTAATTTCGAATTTTTCATTTAAAAAAGTTAAGTTTATATATTAGTTATCTTAGAAGATATATAAATTATAATTTAAATTATAATTAAAGAGGTGATATGATGAGAAAAGGACAGGCAGCCATGGAATTCTTAATGACATATGGCTGGGCAATTCTTGTTGTTTTAGTTGCGATTGGGGCATTGGCTTATTTTGGAGTTTTAAGCCCAGGACAATTTCTGCCTAAAAGTTGTATTATAGGACCAGGATTTTCTTGTGCAGATTTTAAAGTAACTGCCACTACGGGTGGTTGGGAAATTATAGTAATGAATGGAATTGGAGAATCAATAAATACAGTTGATTTAGTTTTAAATGATATAACCCCAAATCCACCTACTACAAGTGATGGAAGTTGTGCTACAGACCCTATACCTGCAGGAGGTAAATCATCATGTACTGGAACTATGGCTACTGGAACTGCAGGCGATCGAGTAAAAGCAACAATCAGTTTTAAGTATACTGGTTCAGGTGGATTGTCACATACAGTAACAGGAACTTTAACAACCGAAATGGAATAAACTTTTTTTTTATTTTTAGATTTTAAAATAAAATGTACATCAGGCAAAGAGTCATAGGAGATATGTATTTGGCTTGTTCTTTAATATTTATTTATCTCTCTCTTCTTTATTTTGGCATGGCTGTTTACCGATACGGATTAATCTTTATTATTATTGGCTTGGCATTAGCTGTTTTTGGAGGAATAACAAAGCAGTATCTGAAGAGAAAAGAAAAATCCAAAATTGTTCTAAAGGCAGGAAAGAAAAAGAAAAGAAATAGATAATTTTTTTATATAATTAATTCTTCAAATAAAAAAAAAAAACCAAAAACTTTATATACAACTTAAGTTGTACATATATACAACTAAAGATGTTACCAAAAAATAACACTGCTTTGGAAAAAGAATACAAAAGATGCCAAAAGAGTTTTATTACTATAAGCAAAGAAGCTTATAAGGACTATTTTGAAGAGGCTTATTCTGATTTAGACTCTGCTGATAAGGAAGAAAATGATAAATGGGCAATAGCCAAGGCTTACCAAGCATTATTTTTATACTGTAATGGCTTACTTGTAAGAAAGGCGGGTTTTTATTCAAAAGACCATGGGTGCGTGCTTATTGGTTTACTCAAAAATAATATAGTGCCAAAAGAGATACTAGAAAAAATTCATAATACTCTTGAGGAGAAAAAGAAGGTTTTTAGCGAAATAGAATTAAAAGATGATTTTTTTGAAGAAATGAGCAGAATAAGGATTACAAGAAATAGATATCTTTACTTACCAAAAACGCAAAGGAAATTAAAAGAATCTCCAAAAGAAAGAGTAAAAGAAGTCAAGGAAATTATGAGGATTTTAGGTGAGATAGAATGATAAGAAAGCTTTTGCCTCTGACAGAGAATAAATTAAGAATTTTACTATACATTTATGAAAAAAAAGAAACTCATTTACAAGAGATAGCAAAGAATCTCAGGATACATCCTTATTCATTGCAGAAAACAATTAAGTCGCTTAAATCTGTTTTAGAAGAAAGGAAAGCAGGCAGAACACTACTTTTAAGCTTAGATAAGAAAATGCCTGATTATTTTGATTTATTATCAACAATAGAAGACTATAAACTAAAGACAGAAAATAAAATTTTAAAACTATTAATCAAGAATTTGCAGGAATTCTTTTCTAAAGATAAAAATATATTAAGTTGCTTAGTGTTTGGTAGCTATGCAAGAGAAGCTGTTAAAGAGAGTTCTGATATAGATCTACTGTTCATTGTAAAGAAAAAAGATAAAGAACTATTAAAGAGATGTTCTCAATTATCCACTTTGTTGGGCAAGGAAATAAATCCTTTAGTATTTGATGAAAGGCAATTTAAAGAGGTTTTAGGAATCAAGGAACCAGCTATAGCTTCACTTTTAGAGCCTTCTCAAAGACTAATTGTAATAGGCAAAGAATATTTTTTGAAGCTTTGAAAATATTTAAACAATCAAAAAAAAAAAGAAAAAAAAAGAAAGAAATAGATAATTTTTTTATATAATTAATTCTTCAAATAAAAAAAAAAAAAACCAAAAAATTTATATAGTAACTCTAAGTTACTATATAGTAACTGGGAGTTATTATGGTATCATTAACGCAAAAGGAAAAGGAAGCGCTGCTTATTTTATTTAAAGATTTTACTGCTTTTTATAATGCCAATTCTATAAGCAAAATTCTTAGCATAAGCCATGTTGGCGCTCAGAAGATATTTAAAAGGCTTTTAAACGAAAATTTACTGATATATAAGAAGATAGGAAAGTCGATAATATACAAGCTAAATCTAGCTGATGATTATGCAAGGAAATTAATGGCTTTTTTGTTGGCTGATGAGGCTAATAAATTCAAAAGATGGAAAGAAGAGTTTAAACAATTATTTAAAAAAGACAGGATAATCATGATATATGGTTCTGCAATAAAGAATTATGCCAAAGCAAAAGACATTGATATTATGGTAGTTATTGATAAAAAAGATATAAATGAAGTTAATAATATTATCAAAGAAAAAGAAGAGATACTGCCTAAAAAACTTCATGTAATTAAGCTGACAGCTAATGACCTGTTAAAAAATATTAAAGAAAAAAAAGAAGCGGTTTTAGATATAGTTAAGAATGCCGTCATACTTTATGGACAAGACAAATACGTAAGGGTAATAAAGAATGTCACAAGCATCTAAATATGTTAAATGGTGTTTAAGCAAACAAAAAAAAGAAACTGAAGAATCTAAAAAATCAGGTAAAAGGTTGAAACATAGAGGTTTATTAAAAATAGAGCCTGATATTGAAAAAGCTAAAAAACATATTAAAAAAGCAGAGCATAATCTTCAGGCTATAAGCAATTTCAAGGAAAATGGATTTTCTGATTGGTCAATAGCTGCAGGATTCTACAGTATTTACCATTGTTTTTTAGCAATTGCTGTTAAGTTTGGTTATGAATCAAGAAATCAAACTTGCACTATTGCATTAATTGAATATCTAAAAGAAGAAGGTAAGATAAATATCGACACAAAGTTTATTGATACGTTAAAACAGGAAGATATGGAAGATATGCATAATAAAGTTATTGATTTGAGGGAAGAATATACATATGGCGTAGAGGTTTCTGTTGAAGAAGATAAAAAGATTAAAGATTTAATAAATATCTGCAAAGAAATAATTGATATCGCTAAGAATATTGTTTTTAAATAAATCAAAAAAAAAAAAAAGAAAAAAAATTTAAATAATCAAATAACTTTAAACTTAAAAGAAAAAGAGGAATAAATGAAAAAAGCTCAGCAAGCAATGGAATTCTTAATTACCTATGGCTGGGCTTTGCTTAT
>Ga0209542_10012410_pt1 | contig 14901 bp, 16 predicted proteins | sample RifCSPhighO2_01_FD_184028 | JGI IMG/M metagenome (GOLD analysis project Ga0209542, IMG submission 184028) | Soil microbial communities from Rifle, Colorado - Rifle CSP2_plank highO2_0.1 (SPAdes) (version 2) | ecosystem: Environmental > Terrestrial > Deep subsurface > Rock core/Sediment ...
GGCGATAAAAGTAAAATAAGCAAAACGGGCAACTTTTTTCTCATGTATAAATTATAAAGAATGTTTTAAAAAATATCCACTTTTTGCAAAAGTGCCAAAACCAATTTTTTTGAGTAAAGTTTATGTAGATTTATATTTTCCCAATCATTAGAACGCGTGTTTTCTTCTTTTGTAAAAGGCGTCAAGTTAAGCTCAACGGCCAGGACGTCGGGATCGCTGGTGTTTTTTGATTCTATCTCCCAAATGTAGTAGGCGTCTGAATATTTGGATAGCTTTATTTCAGAACCCTTGTATTCAAATTCCCAACTTTCCCAAAAATAAACCATACCTTTACTGTATCCCAAGGAATCTAAAAGTGTAACCGCATTTAAAAACTCCCCGGAAACTAAAGCGACATCTATCTCCGAACGTTCCTTTTCGTAAAAGTGTCCGATTTTTAAACTTATCTTTTCCTCGTTATCAGATTTTTTAACTCTTAAATCCAAGCCGGAGGGGTTGTTCCATGTTCTTGTCTTCTCATCAAAGCCCGGAGATACGTCAACAGATAGCCTATGATAATGTTTAAGCAGTCTTCCGCTTTTTTCCAACAAAATTTTGAGCTCTTTAAATCTTGTCGGAGAAATTTTTCCACGAATTTCAATCTCATTCATTATGTGATTTTATCATGCTGCGGATAAAGAAAGCCCAACAATAAGCCAAAATAAAATCTGGGTCTGCACGCCCGTAAATAAATAATGGTCAAAGCTTCCCAATATAACAAGTTGCAACAACGAAACAAACAAGTATGCCGGCGGACCGTAACTCTTTTTAAGTAAATTAAAACCTGCATAAAATAAAATCCCACAAAATAAAAGGAAAAAGAAAACCCCTCCCTCAGCTAAAGCTAAAATAAAAATGTTATGATCCGGTTGAATAAATCTGGGAAGAATGAATTTGTCCTCATACTCCCCCATTTTAGCCGTAAAATTATTTAATCCAACACCGTAAAGAAAATTATTTTTAATCATATTAAATGAAGTTGCTTGCAGTCGTGATCTTGTTCGAAGAGAATTTGATTCAATGTATTTAGAAAATGTAGACGTAAAAAAAGTTGACGACGCAAGTAAAAAAGTTAAAACTAGAGAAATAATTACACCCTTCTTACCAAATCTCTTAATTAGAAAAATGAACAGCGTTCCAAACAAAAACGAGGCCCATGCGCCTCTGCTTAAAGTACAAAATAAACCAACTAAACCAACCAGCAACGAAATCCTATAAATACTATTTTTTCTAAAATTTAAAAAAGCGAATAAAAGTATAATACTTAGGTACCCCCCAAAGGCGTTAGGATGGCGAAAAGTTCCATAGGCCGGTACAACAGCGTTTCCAAACAGATTTTTAATACTTATTAAGGGTGTTGATAATGAGTAAGGCTGCTCGCCGAAAAATAAATAGTTATTAAATACGGATCCCTGATTCATCCATTGAAAAAAAGCCAAAATCCCAAGAAGAAAAATATTGAGCGCAAATATTTTAATAATATTATCAAAGTCTTTTTCTAATTCGAAAGTACAAGCTACATAAACACAAAATAAAGAATATAAGATTAGACGGGCAAAAAAATACATGGAAGGAAAAAACGAACTTGACGTAATAACAGAAAATAATCCGGCTATCAAAAATAAGCTTAGGATTCTAACTAAATTTAGATTTTTTCTCCATTTTCTAAACTCACCTCCAAAAACCCAAAGCAGAATATTTAAAAAAATCAAAATGTCGGTAACATAAACGGTCGGAATTAAATAGTCAATCAAAATTCCGCCAACATAAGATTGCGGTAATACAAAATGTTTAGCCAGATTTAACGGAATTAAAAAGACCAACAAATAAAATAATTTTTTATGTATTAGTTTTAACTTCACTGTCGTAATTTCTTTGAGGCAATGTGGGCAGACAGAATTAATGAATCGTCAAGACTTTCAAGACGGTCTAAACCAAGGCTTCCGGCTATTAGATAATCTGCCAAGTGAGGGTTTTTTGAAAGTACTGGGCCGTGTAAATAAGTCCCGATTGAATTTTTATAAAGTACACCCTCATAACCGTCTTCGGAATTGTTTCCATACCCCGTAATAACTTTACCAAGAGGCAACATTTTTTCTCCAAGATAAGTTCTTCCGCCATGGTTTTCAAAACCAACTAGTGTGGAACCGATTTTGTTTAATGAGTTAAAAACTTCTTTATGTCTAAACTCGTCTGAGAGTTCACAAACAACGTTTCCAATGCATCTAGGCTTTTTGTTACCAAAGTGCTCGGTATATAAATCAAAGACCCCTAAACCTTCCAAAATAGACCCATCAGCAGATTTGTAATACTTTCCAAGTAACTGATAGGCACCACAAATATAAAGTCCAAATCCTCCGCTATTTATATAGTCTTTAAGATAAGGACCTTTGTCTTTTAGTAAATCTTCGTAAACTTCTTTTTGACTTGAGTCCGGGCCTCCGCCCATGAAAACTAAGTTGAATCTATTTTCTTCTAAATTAGTACCCAAATCAACAAGCGCAACTTCTACATCGATCCCACGTTTTTTGGCTCGATAAACCAATATCTCAACGTTCCCGTTATCTCCATATAAGTTTAATTGCTCTGGATAAAAATACCCGATTTTAAATTTCATAAAATCTTTTTTCCTGTTAAAATTTTTCTGAGTTCAAGCATAGAGGAGTAATTTGGAAGGCATATAACTTTTTCAGAAACTCCATGCAGTGTGATTTCTTTAACAGCGTGCTGTAGATTCTCAAAAATGTTTTCTTTAGAAATATTTACGCCTGCATAAGAAAGTCTAACAGCCATGTCCAAATATCTAGTCCCTGAAACGTATACTACTTTGCTCGCACACGCTTCTCTTAGCTTTTCAGCTGAAATATCATAAATCCACGAAACATCACGCCCGTCCGGAATTTTATCATTTAACGCAAAAAATAAATTATATTCGGAGGCCTCCTCACTTAATAATAAATCTAAATTATGTTCAAAACTTGCGGGATTTTTAGCAAGTAAAACTCTAAATTCTTTTCCGCCGTGTTTAATTACCTCACCTCTTCCATACGCAAACTCAAACGAATCTAAATTGGAAACAAAGTCTCCCTCCTTTAGTCCAAAAAACCTAACTACAGAAACAGCCGCATTTACATTGCTGGCGTTAAACAATCCGTGAAGTTTAGTTCTTGATAAATAATCTACAGAATCTCCAAATGCTATAGTATCGCCTTTAAAAGCCTGCGAGATGCTGTTGAAATAATCCTTATCGCCATCAACGATCAAAGTCGGGGCGGGGTTAAGGCTAAGCAAAGACTTCGTCCACTTTTCCGAAATTATATCGACCTCGCCATATCTATCTAGTTGATCCCTAGATAAATTAAGAAGTACAACGGCGCTCGCTTTAAGATTTGAAAGTACTAAAGGTAGCGCACCTTCATCAACCTCAAAAACTCCAAAATCTCGATTTAAATCTCCAAACGCAGGAAAGTCTAAAATAATAGAAGAAGCTATCCCATTTAATAAATTTGCTCCGGACTTATTATGTGAAACCGTGTACCCTGATTTTTCAAGCAAATGAGTAATTAACTTCGTGGTTGTTGTTTTTCCGTTTGTTCCTGAAACTAGTACTACACCTTTTTTAAAACGTATCCTACGAGACTTTAAAAAGTTTGGATTTACTAATAAAGCAACATGGCCGGGCCAAGTATATCCGCTTCCTAAATTAAACGTATTGGAAATAAATTTTATTAATTTTGAAATTATTACAATCAAGTTTTCCACAAGTGTTGTCATAGTATATTTAGTATATATAAATAGTAGTATTAGTATTAGGTGTTGTTGATATGTGCATTACGCACGTTTTTGTTGTTTTATGACCCTTATACATAGATCGTCTTTGTTGATATCTTCTTAATGTTTTCATTCTACACTTTTACTTATGTTTCTTTACAAATCTGTTTATAAACCAACACCGCGCGTGTTGAAAACTGGTCAGTTTTTGTTTACAACCTTGTGGATAAGCTCCCCTACTTATGCACAGACCTTATAGAAATATTCAAAGTTATCCACAGTGCTTTTCACAGGTTAGTTTTCAAATATAATACTTTTAATATTTGAGGCGTCCTGTTTAGTTTTTTGTGAGGATAAAATTTCTTCTTCTACCTTTCTAACTCCGTGCATAATTGTTGTGTGATCCCTTCCTCCCATAAACTCTCCTATTCCCATGTAAGGGGTTTGTGTTAGGTTATGAATAAGGTACATCGTCATGTGTCTTGGGACAACCAAATCTTTTGTGCGCCTCTCCCCTTTTATATCCGGTATTTTAACTGAATAGTATGTACATACCGCTCTTATAATTTGATTCAGGTTTACTAGTTTTTCTTTTTTTTCTTTTACAACCATCCCCAAAGATTTACTTACCAGGTCTTCGGACATTTCTTTTCCCGTGGCCTTTGCGTACGTTAAAACCTGTAAATATGCGCCTTCGAGCTCGCGAACATTTGTGTCAATAGTTTGGGCAATTACGTCAAGAATTTCATTTGAAACGTCATCTTTATTCTCGTCCCTTTTTGATCTTAGGATTGCTGACCGCATGTCTATGTCCGGAGTTTGAATATCCGCAATTATCCCGCTCCCAAATCTTGAAGTAATTCTTTCTTCCAAATTGTTAAAAGCGTTTGGAGGTCTGTCTGATGTAATAACAATTTGTTTTTGGTTCATGTAAAGAGTATTAAACGTGTGGAAAAATTCTTCCTGCGTTGTTTCTCTGCCCGCAATAAACTGGATGTCGTCAATAAGAAGAACATCCGCCGATCTATATTTTTCCCTAAATTTATTTGCTGTGTACTTGCCTTTAGCTTTCCCGCTCATTAAAAGTTCAATAAGCTCGTTTGTGAAAGACTCTCCGGTTACATATATAACTCTAAGTTTGGGTTTGTCTTTAATAATTTTATTTCCAATCGCTTGAATTAAATGTGTTTTTCCAAGGCCAACCCCTGAATATAAAAAGAAAGGGTTATATTTTTTTCCCGGATTGTCTGCTACCGATGTTGCTATTGCGTAGGCAAGGTTGTTGTTTGATCCTGCTACGTAATTTTCGAACGTGTATTTTGGAAAAAGACCTGAATTGTTTGGCAAAGTATTTTCGATTTCTTTTCCCATGTCTTTTTTTCCTTCAAAGAGAGGGCCAAGGCTTTTTGCTCCTGATTCGGTTTGAACAACGCCGCCCGTTTTAAAAATTAATTTGTAATTTCCTGTGCCTATTTTATTTACACTACTTTGTATTAGCGATATAAACTCTGTTTCTAATTTTTTCCTGACTGGAAGAGTTGAGCATAAAATTTCAATAGAACTATCAGTAAGGTCACCGGCTCTGGTCGGAGCAATCCACATTTTATATTTTAGTTCGGATAAGGTAAGTTCAAGTTCTGCTTGAACTGCTTTCCATAATGTTTTAGCTTCCATAAAATTTGATTAACTTTGAGGCAGTTTTGTCCTGCACGGTACTGTGTATAACTTTACAGGAGTTATCCACAACGAATCAAGCAACGCAGGTTGCAAAGTGACAGGGTTTAGTCTTCTTTAAGGGCTTCTTCTAGGGCTTGCGCAAATTCTGTGGCGGTTTGATATCGGTCTTCGGGTTTTATAGAAAGTGCCTTTATTAATACATCACGACTTCTTTCGAGCCTCTCTTTGCCGTACTTCCTTTCCATCTCCGGTGTCTCAAGGTATTCGCTTTTATATTCGGCGTCAAAGTTGTCGTTGAGAGGAATCGCGTTTGTAAGCATCTCATACGCAATTATTCCAAGTGAAAAAACTTCGCCCTGTAGGGTATTTTTGGTTCGTGGAAACTTTCGTTCAGGCGCATTGTATGCGCGAGTTCCGCCCCCATTCTTATTGGCCGAGTTTGATATTCCAAAATCCCCGATTTTAGTAAAGCGCCTGTCAAGAAAAATATTTGCCGGTTTTAGATCATTGTGTAATATGCCTTTATCAAAATAGAGATAGTCTACGGTTTCAGAAAGTTCCGCAATTACTTTTCTTATATCACTTGCGCCAAGCTTTCCTTCTTTTTTTAGTTTGTTAAATAAGGTGGGCGCCTCGTTCGGATCCATATACTCTTCAACTATGATTGGAAGTCCCCGTCCGTCAGGTGCGTTTTGTATAGTAAAGTCGTATATTTTAATAACCCCCGGATGATTTATGTTTGCCATGGCTTTTGCTTCCCTTTCAATCTCAAACGTCCCATCTATATGCCTGCCCACTTTGAGCGCCACGGGTATTTTGAGTTTTGTGTCGAAGGCCCTATAAACTTTTCCGTACACCCCTTCTTCTTCTGAAAGTAAACTATCTATTCGCCAGCGATTATCGGTAAGTTCTACGGCTCCGTCGCGCAGTAAGTCTAAATATGACGTTTTTATCAACCCATCCGCTCCTTTTCTTGGCAAAGTTTCGTCAGGTTTTGGCGGTATAACAGGTTTTCTAAGATGTGTGTCTTTTATCCAAAGTTCGTTTGGGGCAACATACCTTTTTTGTTCTAATTTTTCTTTCGGTATTTCAGTTCTACCTTCTTGTATAGTGCTATTTACAATTTCTTCCGGTACAAATCTTTCGCCCATAACAATAGTATACAAACATTTGACTCCTTCCCGCTAATCCTTTAATATGCGCCTGTTATGGTAAAAAGAACATATCAACCAAAAAAGAGAAAAAGGGCTAGAACACACGGATTTCTAAAAAGAATGTTCTCCAAAGGCGGAAGACGTGTTATTCAAAGTAGAAGAGCAAAAGGTAGAAAAATATTAGCTGTAGCAAAAAGAATTAAGTAATTTTGTATGCTAAAAAAGCAAAATCGCCTTTTAACAAATTACGAGTATGGTAAAGTAAGGCGTTTGGGTAAGAAGACAAACTCGGAAAGCTTTTACTGTTACGTTTTGGACACAACAGGATTTGAAGGAGACAAAAGAGCAGGTGTTATTATTTCAACAGCTACAGAAAAATCCGCGGTAAAAAGGAATAGGGTAAAAAGGGTTTTTAGCGAAGTTTTAAGACTGAATTTTGATAGAATTAAAAGCGGGATTTGGATTTCACTTTATCCCAAAAAAGAAGCTTTAAATAAAAATTATGAAGAAATTAACGTTGAGTTTAATAAAATTTTACAAAACATTTTTGTCAACTGAAAGATTTGGACTAGGTGTTTGCAGATTTGAGCCCAGTTGTTCAAGTTACACTCATGAGGCAATTCAACGCTTCGGCGCTTTTAAAGGTGTATTCATGGGTTTAGGCAGAATTTTAAGATGTAACCCGTTTTTTAAGGGAGGATACGACCCTGTCGTAAGCGCAAAATAACATGCCTGTAATTTCCCAAATTTGGCACACACTATTAGTAACCCCGATTTTTAATCTTTTGATGGTTTTGTATAAATATTCCGGAAGTTTGGGATTTTCAATTATAATCCTCACCATCATTATTAGAGCAATACTTATTCCACTAGTCCTTCCTTCCCTAAAAAATATGAAGAAGCAACGCGATCTTCAGCCTGAGCTTGACAAGATAAAACAAAAATATAAATACGATAAAAAAAAGCAAGCGGAGATGCAAATGGAGCTTTTCAAAAAGCATGGATTAAACCCAGCCTCTGGATGTTTATCGCAAGTTTGGATGATAGTTATTCTAATCGCTTTGTATAACGTTATTAACACATTTGCTATAGGTGTTACAACGCAACACATAAACGATTTACTGTATTTTGGTTTTCTAAAACTAGATTTAAAAGAAACAGTAAACACCACGTTTTTTTACTTAAACTTGGCAAAACCCGATCCTTTCTACATACTCGCGGTATTGTCCGGAATTTTCCAGTTTTTTTCTTCAAAAATGATGGCTCCTTATGTTGAAGCCGGGGAATCTGCCGCGTTAAAAACTAAAGACAAATCGGACGATATCGCTTATAATATGCAGGAGCAAATGCTTTACCTTATGCCTTTGATGACCGTTATCATTGGTTTAAAACTGCCTGCAGGTGCTGTTTTGTACATTTTAGTTACAACAATATTCTCGCTTGTCCAACAGTATTTTGTTTCCGGATGGGGTGGCCTGACCCCATGGATTAAGAAAATTGCAGTATATGGAAAAAAAGCACGCTGAGGAAACCTTAAATAAAATTCTCTCTTACATGAATGTAAGTACATCCCTTAAAACTGAAGAAGTTGATGATGGTAGTTTGGAGATTACTATCTCGGGCGACGACCTTAATTTTTTAATAGGTTACAGAGGAGAATCGCTTGAAGCTTTGCAAACACTCCTTAATCTTATGCTTTTTAAAGAAACCGGCAATTGGTCTTTTGTTTCCATTGATATAAATAATTATAAAAAGGACAGGTATTCAAAAATAGAAGGGATAGCTAAAAATTATATAGACAGAGTACGCTTTGCAAACAAAGAGGTAGAACTTCCCGTGATGAGCTCTTTTGAAAGAAAGCACGTTCACCTGTTTATTTCAGGCTACGACGACATAAAATCGGAAAGTATCGGAGAAGGGTCGCAAAGAAGGGTGGTTCTTAAGCCAAGCTAAAATATGAAATTTACCTGTCTATCCGAAAATTTATTAAAAGGTCTTGGAGTTGTTTCAAAAGCAGTTCCAACCAAGGGCTCGTTACCTGTTTTATCAAACATTTTATTTACCGCCAAAGACGGCAGGTTAAAACTTTCCGCGACAAATTTAGACACTGCCATTACTTTTTATGTTGGCGCTTCGGTTGATGAAGATGGGTCAATAACAGTTCCATCAAAACTTATTCATGAGTTTATTTCACACCTATCCCCTACTTCAGTCGAAGGTGTATTAAAAGATGGAATCTTTCATTTACAGGCCGGAAAAAATAAATCAAAATTTAATGGAACTGATCCAACTGATTTTCCTGAACTTCCTGAAATTCCAAAAAAATCTGTTTTTGTTGAAGTAGATCCTAAAGAGTTTGCAAGTGCCATTGCCAGCGTTTCTTTTTCTGCAGCAACCGATGAAAGTAGACTGGTACTAACAGGCATACTTCTTGCTTTTTCTAAAAAGAAATTTGTTGTTGCTGCGGTTGACGGTTTTAGATTGTCTGAAAAAAGTGTTGATTTTGAAGGCAAAGCTGAAGGTTTTTCTGTTGTAATACCGGCCAAAACTTTGGTTGAAGTGGCTAGGATTTTTTCTTCATCAGATTCTCCTTTAAAAATACATCTGAATAAAGAAGATAATTTATGTGCTTTTGAATCGGGCGACGTTGTTGTTTCTACAAGAATAGTAGACGGCGAGTTTCCTGATTATAAAAAAATAATACCCGCGCAAAGTATTTTAACAGCCGAGTTTGCTTCGGTTGATTTGCACGAAGCAGTAAAACTCACAAACGTTTTTGCAAAAGAAGCGGATAGCATTATTAAAATGACTTTTAGCGATAAAGGTTTGATTAAACTCGTATCGGTTTCAAAAGAGCTTGGAGAAAATAATAGTGAAATTGAAGCGGAGGTAAAAGGAGATAAACTTGAAATATCTTTTAACTCTAAATATCTTTTGGATTTTTTGAACAATATTAAGGCCGAGAAATTAGTTTTTGAATCAAATGGAAATGTTGCGCCGGGAGTTTTAAGAATTGTTGGCGACGACTCTTATTTACATGTTGTAATGCCTATTCGCGTTCAGGGTTGAAGATTAAATGTCCCCATCCTTTTTGTCGTTTGAGAGTGTAAAAGTTCCCTCGTTAGCAGGTTTACTTTGCTGTTCAGGTTGCTGTGGCGGGATCTGTGTAGGTTCTGGTGCTACTTGCACCGCTTGTGTAATCGTTGCTTCCGTCTCTGCCTCCTTGTCTAATATAGAATATTTATCCGAATTAAATCTCTCAAACGGTTTATACTCAGGTCTTTCCGGCGGTTTTGCTTTTAAAGCCCCTTCTTCTCTTAGTTTTATAAGTTCGGCAGGATTTGTAGTTATTAATTTATGCTCTTCTTCCGAAGCCTCAACTTTTATTGCAACATGATTTGACCCCGCAAAAAATAATCCTTCTCCTGTGCTTGCCCCAAGCAAAAATCTTTTTTCACCTTCTGAAAGATAAAATGTTTCAGCAACTTTATCAATTGCTGCCGGATGTTGTTTTAAAAGAAGTTGAATAGAAGAGTTCGTAACAATAGCTTTTCCGTATTCGGAAGTTAAAAAGTCATCAACGTCTTGAGTAATTGTTGTTAAACCCAAATAATATTTTCTTGCCCTTTTTGCAATTCCATAAATAAATCTTGCGCTATCTTCGTTTTGTAGCAAATACCAAGCCTCTTCAACAATTAAAATTCTTTTTTTCAAATCCTTTCTAATTTTTGTCCAAATAAAATCAAGAATTATATAAAACGCGATTGGTCTTAAAATATCCTCAAGGTTTTTTGTTGAGAATACAGTCATCTTGCTGTTTAAGTTAACGGTTGACTGGGCGTCAAAAATTCCGGTCAATGAACCTTTTACATATTTTTCTAGTCTTTCGGCCATGCCTTTTGCTTCGGGCTCCTCCGCGCCTAATAAAACTTTATATAAATCTTCCATGACAGGAGGCTCTTTTACTTTTTGAGACTCCGGGTCGGTTGTAATACCTTTTATTCGATACGTTTCAATTAATGCTCTATCCAAAACCGCTTCCTCTGCCGGATTTAACTCTCCAAGTACTAATCTAAATAGTGTGTGTAGGGATAATAATTTTTGCCCAAGTTCGTTTTCTCCTTCAACAACAATTCCTGAAAGATCAAATGGATTTATTCTAACCGCGGCGTTTGACTCAAAGCTAATATAATTTCCACCAACCGTATCACACAGAACTTTATATTCCTGTTCAGGATCAATAATTATAACTTCAGTTCCAAATACTAAAGACCTTAAAGCCTCCAGTTTAACTACATATGATTTTCCAGCTCCGGATTTTGCAAAGACTACAGTATTAGCGTTTTCAAGCGAGAACCTGTCAAAAATTACCAGCGACCCGTTGTGTTTGTTTATTCCATACATAATTCCATCGTCCGAAGTTAAATCAGATGAAGTAAATGGAAACGTTGTTGCTAAGCTTGTTGTGTCCATGTTTCTAACAAACAACAATTTGTCAACGGCGGTTGGAATTGTTGATTGAAACGCCTGTTCCATTTGTTGAGCTGCGGATTTAGAAATTAAAAGTAAAGATCCCAAAGTCGATTCAAGCTTTCGTGAAACATCCTCGAGCTCTTCAAGTGAATCGGCCGGAATCGTTATATAAAAAGAAAATTGGAAAAATTTTTCAACGCCCTTAACTAATTGTTCTTGTAAAGACTTAGCGTCTTCAAGAGCAATATCTACTTCGGGATCGGCAATTTTACCCCTTTCAATATTTGATCTGGTGGTAGCTTCCATTTCAGTAATTTTTCTTCTTAAATCGTCAAGGATTCCTTTTGATTTTACCGGATAGTAAAACATAGAAATTTCTAAGGTGTGCTCAAAGTTAATAATAGGAGCCAGCCAGTTTGCGCCAACAAATCTTGGGTAGCCGGATATAAATAAAGTTCTGTAATAAGTGTTTCCTATTTTTAAGTGGTTAAATTCAACTTCAATTGCAGCCGGAGCTATTATATCCCGCACATTTAACATCCCCTTAGCCAGAACTTGCGCGGGGTTTGTATTGTCTGTTACAGGCTTTTTCGACCCTTTTTTAAATAAAGTTAATTCAGGTAGTTTCATTATTCCTCTAAAATCGCCGGCTCAACTATAGCCGTTTTATAATCCGCAACATTTGTTCTTATTCTTTGGCCGTGAATTGAGCTTGGATTATAAATATCAAAATACAGTTCCACTAGTTCTTGTGTTGCCATGACTCTACTTCTTACCCCAATTCTATTTAACTCTTTTGTTACATGGTCTATTTTTGGAAGTAATTCCCTTTGCGCACGTTGAATCGCTTGATTTACATTCACATGAATTCTTTTTCCACTAAACCCAAAAAGTTTTGTGATAAAATCAAACGGAGATTTTCCAAGTTCTTTTCCGGCAGTGTCTCCTGATGGAATTACAATGTAAAATTTTTTATCTAAGACTTCATTTCTTTTTATAACTTCCTGAACAAATTTTCTGTATGCCTCGGCTTGTTTTTTTAATAACGGATCGGTAACTTTATTTTCTACTCTTTGTACCTTTTCAACATATTTTGTAATATCCAGTTTTTTTGATCTAATTACAATTTGAAGCGGAAAAGAAATTGAGTTTAAAAGCATTGAAAAGGCTGAGATTATAGCGTCCTGCTCAATTTCCGACAAAAGATCAAAGTTAACAGCTGTAGTTTGAAGTACAACTGCAACGTCACCGCTTTTTAGAACAACAAAATTATCTTTTATGTCTTCTATATCCAAGTGATCTTGAGTTGTTGATTGTATAAAAGGTGCCGGCATATTATTTTCCTGTAAATTCTATCTGGGGAATTACAATACCCTGTACATCGATTTTAATTATATCAAAGGTTTGCCCACTTAAATTGTTTTTATCAATCTCAATTGTATATGGTCCGTTGGTTAAAGGGTTACTAATAGAAAATTGTCCAAGCCTGTTTGTTTTTAAAGCTCTTACCGGCTCGTTTCTGCTGTTTTTAATAATTACCACAACTCCTTCTAGAATTTTTCCGGATGAATCTTTCACCGATCCCGAAACTATATTTGGAGTATTACTTTGAGGCATTGAATTTGAGAATGTTGGTGCGCCGGCCGAGGCCAAATTTGGATTTTGCGTAACTTTATCCGATGGTATTTCAGTAGCCTTTTTTTGAATCTTTTCTTTTAGTTCGTTTACTTTTTCCTGCAAATAATGATATTCCTGCGTGGACTTTTGCTTTTCTCCTTCGAGTTTTCTTATTGTTTCTTGCTTCTCAACAACCACCTCTTGAGGTTGATGTGACTTTTCAAGCTCTTGCTTTAGTTTATTTATTTCATTGCCTAAACGGATGTTTTCCTGCTCTAATCTTGACACTATATTTTGAGCTTCTGAACTTATGTCTTCAGGGGTTTTTGGGGTTGGCGTGACAATAGGTTCTTGGCGCGCCTCCTGACGTGATGTTTGTTCCTTCGGCAGGGTTTGTTGAGGTGAATCTTGATTCGCCCCTACCGCCTGTTTAATTGTTTTTGAATACGCTTCGTCTCCTCTTATTTGTTCTAAAAGTTTTTTAAGCTGCTCGGCCTTTTCTGCAACATCTTCCTCAACCTCCATTTCAAATGAAGATTGTAATACTCGCTCGCCTCGTATTGGCAAAATTATTTCGCCTTCGCTTGGCAAAAGATTAGTGAACTTTCTGCCTGAGTGGCGGTCGGGTGTTAATGGGATCAATGGAGCCGAATACGCCTCTTCGTTTGGAAGTTTTATTTGTTCTATTGGTTTTTCAACCTTTGCAATTGGTTGGATTTGTTGTTGAGGTCTTATTTCTTCCGGTTTTGGCTGTTCAACCAGCTTTTGAATCTGCTTATTTTCTGGCATTTTTTTCGGTTCTTGAGCCGGCGGTATTTCCTGTTTAACCTCCGGTTCTTCTAAAGTTACCGAAGTACTCACTTGTGGAACGTTTGCGTACGCATCGTGAACCATTTTTATATATTCCTGTTCATGAATATCAAGAGGATCAACTACTACCTTTCCTTCTTGGTTGTCTAAATACTCCTCAAGCTTTCTTCTACTTGAAGTTGGAGTTAAGGTAATAAGTTCTTGTTTTACCATCGAAAGGTTTTGATACAAAAAAGCCAGTGGAAGGGTTGGATCTTTTCTCCAGACCATTTGATTTGGCGCGTACATAAGTTTGAAAAAGCTAATAATCCATTCATCAAGTCCCCTGTCTTGAACCGGCACAAATGCAAATCCGGCGCCCGATCCAACTAAAAGTAAAATTAATGGCCATTTAACAAAAGCCGGAAGTCCTGTTGAATAAATAAAATAACCTATTCCGCAAAAAATAAGGAGATAAATAAACTGCCTCATTGTTAGCTCCCCTATTATCTTAAACTCAACATCCATTATATTTTGAGGAACGGCGTGCTGTTTATTTGTTGTTTGGACATCGTTTATTGGCATCTGTAGCAATTATAACAGTAATTCTACAAGTGGCCCTTAGTTTCGCTCATGCAACTTTAACGCCCCATTTCTTGATCTCAGAAACTAGAGGGTTGTATCTATCCTTGAAATCTTCTGGAGATAAGGGGTGTGGTTCAATAAGGTCACTTATACCTTCGACTCTTTTCATTAAAAACACTCTGTTGGAAAGTCTATCATCGCCAAAACTACTAGAAATAATGCATGTATCGATGTCACTCCATTCATTTCTCTTACCCGTGGCTGTTGAGCCAAATATGTAGACCCCCTCTATAGGCAGTCCCTCGCCTCTTAATTTTTGAACATAACGTTCTACAACATCCAGGTATTCTTTTTTTATAATGTTATTTGATTTTTTATCCATTTAAATAAATTTTCACATTTACTAATCCACTCGTCTGTATAAGTTTTATCAGCTTTTTTATAAAATGATAGTTTATAGTCGTCGTAACGGGCTTCAAGATTAAATCCCGTGATCTCTTTAAATTCATCCATCCTTTCTTGATTGATGTCTAGCTCTGCTTCTTTGGCCAACCTCGTAAGATCGTGTGTTATAGAAATTTCCTTGTTTATACTTACTATCTTTGCCTTAAGTACCTTTTCTATTACTAAATGCCATATAAAAAGACTCCAGTTGTAATGACCAAGCTTATACAACCCTTCCGCAGCAGCTTTATCTGCTTCTGATCCTTGTACCCAATGGGATACGACATCATTCTTTTCCACGTTGGAATTATAGCATTTTATTTGGCTTTAGAGACTAGATTCCGGATCAAGT
>Ga0209542_10012412_pt1 | contig 14899 bp, 13 predicted proteins | sample RifCSPhighO2_01_FD_184028 | JGI IMG/M metagenome (GOLD analysis project Ga0209542, IMG submission 184028) | Soil microbial communities from Rifle, Colorado - Rifle CSP2_plank highO2_0.1 (SPAdes) (version 2) | ecosystem: Environmental > Terrestrial > Deep subsurface > Rock core/Sediment ...
TTCGGCCGCAAGGGCGGAGAATATTTCACCTCACGCGGGTACTCCGTGGAGAGCGTACGTACCAATGTGAGCGACGGTATTTCGGAGGACGAAATGAGGGATATGACCGCCGCCATTATCGGCCGCGAAGATATCGCCAGTGTCCTCGTTGCGTACCAAAATTTCATTTCTACATTTGAGCAGCATCCGACGGTGCGGCAAATCGTGCCGATACGGCCTGATACCATGCAGGAAATCGTCAAGGGCATCCGCCCTGCCAAGGGCAAGTACGCGCCGCAGCACACCGAAGATTTCACCCATCCTGCCGTTTACACGATAGAGCCCGATGCGGATGCGGTACTCTCCGTACTTCTGCCGAAGTTGCTTAACATTGCCGTCTTTCACGCACTCCTTGAATCAAAAGCCTCGGAACATTCCGCCCGCATGGTCGCCATGAAGAGCGCGACCGACAAGGCGCAGGATATGGCAAAAGGCCTTACACGCACCTACAACAAAGTCCGCCAGGCATCCATCACCCGCGAAGTCTCCGAAATCACAAGCGGCATCGAGGCGATGAGGTAGGAGAACTCAAAATAATAAATAAAAACCAAAAGACTAGGAATATGAAGCCGGAGAATAATTTGAAAGTGCGGATGATACGATTTTCGGTTTCGGTAATGAAGCTTGCACATATCCACGCCCGCGAACAAGTCCTTGTTCCGGTCTTCCAACAGGTAATTCGCAGTTCAGGTTCAGTCGGGGCAAACGTGACCGAGGCGCATGGCTCAATCACAAAAGCAGGTTTCGTCCGTTACTTTCATATAGCCCTTCAATCTGCCAACGAAACAAAATACTGGCTCGAAGTTATTTTGGCATATGGACTTAAGGAGCGGGAAGTATTGCTCAATCTGATTCGCGAGGTGGAGGAGTTCATAAAAATCATCACCGCAAGTTTGAGAACGATGAAAAGCAGGCCTTAGTTTTTCCTTTATTATTTCTTATTTATAGTCTATTATCTTTCTAATCCTATGACCAAAGGAACCATCACTCAAATTATCGGACCGGTCGTTGACGTCCGTTTCGATGTCGGGCTCCCGGCCATCAGGAATGCGCTCCACGTCAAGCACGGCAAAGGGACGCTGACGCTCGAGGTCGCGCAACACCTCGGACTCAATCGTGCGCGTTGCATCGCCATGCAAGATACCGCAGGCCTCGCCCGCAACGCGGAAGTATCCGACACGGGCGCGCCTATCTCCGTACCCGTCGGTGATGCATCGCTCGGCAGAATGTTCAACGTCATCGGCGAGCCCATCGACGGCATTGCCGACCTCCCCAAAGATTCCAAGCGCCTCCCAATTCACCGCGACCCGCCCGCCTTCGTGCGGCAATCCACCAAAGCGGAGCTTTTCGAGACGGGCATTAAAGCGATTGACCTGCTCGCGCCCTTTATCAAGGGAGGCAAAGTCGGCCTCTTCGGCGGCGCAGGCGTCGGCAAGACCGTGCTCATCCAAGAGCTCATCCACAACGTCGCATCCGAGCACGGCGGTTACTCCGTATTCGCGGGAGTAGGGGAGCGCGTCCGCGAAGGCAACGACCTGTATCACGAAATGAAGGACTCTGGCGTGCTCGAGAAGACCGCGCTCGTATTCGGCCAAATGAACGAAGTGCCGGGCGCGCGCGCGCGCGTCGCGCTTTCGGGCCTCACGATGGCCGAAGCGTTTCGAGATAACATTGGCAGTTCGTCAGGCGGCCCCGATGGAAAGGCTTCGCCTTCCAACGGGGCAGGCAAAGACGTACTCTTTTTCATGGACAACGTATTCCGATTCGTGCAGGCGGGTTCGGAGGTGTCGTCGCTCCTCGGCCGCGTGCCGTCGGCGGTGGGTTACCAGCCGACTCTGGCCGAAGAAATGGGACTTTTGCAGGAACGCATTACCTCGACCACCGAGGGCTCCATCACATCGGTGCAGGCCATCTATGTACCCGCCGACGACCTCACCGACCCGGCTCCCGCGACGACCTTCGCTCACCTCGACTCCACAGTGGTGCTCTCCCGCCAGCTCGCGGCGCTCGCGATTTTCCCGGCGATTGACCCGCTCGAATCGGGCTCGACCGCGCTCACACCCGAAATCGTCGGCGAGGAACACTACCGTGTGGCCAACGAAACCCGCCGCGTGCTGCAGCGCTATAAGGACCTCCAGGACATCATCGCTATTCTCGGTATCGAAGAGCTTTCTGACGAGGACAAAAAACTCGTTTATCGCGCGCGCAAGATACAACGCTTCCTCTCGCAGCCGATGGCTGTCGCCGAGGCGTTCACGGGCAAGAAGGGCAAGTACGTGCCGCTTGCAGACACCGTGCGCTCGTTTGCAGAGATTTTGGCGGGCAAGCACGACGCGCAGAATGAGCAGGCCTTCTACATGAAGGGAGGGATTGAAGAAGTAACGACAGGGAATAGGGAGTAGGTTTTAGGGAATAGTAAATCCTCTATCTACAACCTAGAACCTATAACCTATGAGCGCAGCGAATACTTTCCATCTCACAATCGCGAGCGTAGGCGAAACGCGCTTTGACGGCGCCGCCGTTTCCGCCACTTTTCCCGGCACTGCGGGCGAGTTCACCGTTCTTGCACATCACGAGCCAATAGTCACCACTCTCAAGCAGGGCACAATCACCGTGCGTCTCACCGAAGGCGAGCCGCGGCAATTTCCCGTCGAAAGCGGAGTACTTGAATGTTCGGGCAGCCGCGTCGTTGTCCTGCTGTAGGGTTTTCAACACGCTGGTCTGCGCAATACCAGCTATCGGGATACAATTGAACCAATGCGCATCGCGGCAACTTTGTTTGTACTTTTGTTCTCCGTGCCGTCCGCGCTTTTTGCGGTGGAGAAATTCGATCCGAAGGCGGTTATGGGGAGCAGCGACAAATGTTTGGATGAAAAAGTGGTCATTTTCAACGGCAAGGTCATCACCGAGCGAGGGAGTACGGCGAGTACGCGATATCAAACCTGCACGAACATCTCAGGCGGCTGTTCTCTTGAAAAAGAAAAGACAAAGCCAAACCCGGAGTGTGTCTGCGGCAAGTTGTTGTATACGCCGGAGGGGAAAAAACCGATCCCTCTCGACAAATGCGACCCGAATATGCAAAAGAACCTCGCCAAGGCGATGGCGGGCGGAATAGAAGGGATGACCGACTTTGCCGCGCAGGCGCTTATATCCCAACGCCTTCAAGAGGTAGACGTTTCAACGGAAGATGGCCGCAAACAACTTTCGCAAATACTTCGAAACTACGGGCTCTCGGAAGACGAAGCCGACGCGAAGGTGAGCGACGAAAGGAAGGCCGAAGCGGTGAAAGCTCAACTTGATAAGTTCGTCACGACATCGAGTACCGACGAAGCAAAAGGGATTGCGAATGAGCTCGGCTTCAGACTCAACAAAGACCTGATAGACGAGGTGCGTCTCGACCCGGAGAAATTCGAGCCGGTTCTTTCTAAAGAAGATATCGAAAACTGGACTAAATCTGCGCAGTACACCTTTCCCGAAGTTGAAAGGCCTGGGGTGGCGGAGGTTCTTGCACCGCTCTGCGAACGACTGGGCGGCTGTAGTAACAGTGTGTGCCTTTCAAATCCGTACTCACTCACGTGCGAGGGGAAAAACCCCGGAGCACTTACGTTCAGTCCGTGGCAGAGCAAATACGGCGGCCGGCCGTGCGGTTTGAATAACAATACGACATGTTTCGATACGATAGAAGGAGGAATCGCCGCGCAGGCGAATTTACTCACGACAAACCCGCGATATTTCGCGGGCGGCAACAACACCATTCTCGGCGCCTTTTGCAACGGGTACTCCACGTCGAACTGCGCACAGTACGCAGCATTCATATCCGCTCAGACGGGTATTCCTATGAATCAGACGATAGACCCGAACAATACCAGGCAAATCGCCGCAATCATGATGGCGTCCTCGCGGTTTGAGAACGGACGCGGCGTTATATACACTCCGGAGCAATTGCAGAAGGGCTTGGAGGTTGCCTTTGGGGGCGCACAACTCCCCGAAGGTACTCCGGGCTACGTTGCGCGGACGGTCTACGGCACAAATGGCGGCACGCAATTCGGGTCGCCGTTCAATTTAAGTCCCACCGCCTCTCCCGCAACCGTGGGGTATGGCAGCGCGTTTGGCTATGGAGGACAGCCACCCGTGGCGCCGTCGTCGAACTCGCAGCAGCAACAGACGGCTCCCGCCCCGCAAAACCAAAACGCGACTCAGCCGCCGGTCGCCGCTCCGAAGCCGTGGCCCCCGACGGCGACCTCGACCGCCGCGGAGGAACTTGCGCGCGCAATTCAGGACCCCTCGGGTGGAAACGCGGCGAACCGCTTGGTCAATATCATCGTAGAACAGACCGAGGTCAAGCGCGGTGACTCCGTGCAGGTTTCGTGGACGAGCATTGGCATGAGTACGGACAAGCCCTGCGAGCTTCGGGCGGGCTCGAACGTTATTGCGCGCATGAATCGCGGCACTGCCACCTTCGGAACGTCCGCGACGACGCGTGTCGGCTCACTCGTCTTCTACCTCTCCTGCACGACCGCTTCCGGTGCAACCTTCCAACGGACGGCGGCGGTTATGGTGCGCTAACATATACGGAAGGCATATGAGTTTTAAACGTACGGTTGAAAACTTTGTCTGTGAACATTGTGGGGCATCCGTAACAGGCGACGGGTATACGAATCACTGTCCGGAGTGTCTGTGGAGCAAACATGTAGACGTAGAACCCGGCGACAGAGGGGCGACCTGCGGAGGCATGATGGAGCCCATCGCGCTCGAAGGCTCGACGGGCAAATACCGGATTATTCACCGCTGCGAGCGCTGTCGCCTGGAGCGCCCTATAGCACTTGCCAAGAACGACAACATGAAGGCAGTGCTCTCTATTGCAGAATATCGGTGACATGGCATCATAAGGGCATGCCCCGTAGTGAAATGTGCCTTCGGCTCAAACAACCTATGAAAACAAACAACGAACGACTCCAAATGTGCTCCGGTCGGGAGGACATGCACCAAGCCGCGGCAGAACGGCATGCCGTCTGCCGCAAAGGCACATTCTACTAACGGGGTATGTCTGACGGCGGAGGCGGAGATGGCGGCGGGTCAGGCGGCGACGGCGGATTGGCCGATTTTTTTTGGGGTACAACAAATACGGGCCCGCGGCATATTCCTCACTACTACGGCGATTCCGTTCGCCAGCTCTTGCTCGGCGCCGCTGCGCTCATGCTCATATTCTCACCCCTATACAGCGATGTACTGCGAGTGCAATTCCCGTTCATTATCATCGGCGCCTTGCTCGCGGCCGCCTTCGCGGCGCTCATGAATCCGCGCGACAAGTGGGTGGTGCTCGGCAGCGCCATCGTTTCGGGCACGGGCCTCGTCATCTACGCGATGTGGGGCATGTACGGATACAAGAATGTGGAGCCTGTCGCCTTCATGTTGCGCGTCCTGGTCGCTGTCATTTTCCTTTTCGCATTTTATTTCAGCATGAAGACGCTCCGCGCATTTATGCTTCGGCAGATAGGGAAGCGCGAGACGATGGACGAATTCGAGGACGACGAGGTGAAGGCCGAGCAAGCGCAGCTTGAACGCGACGAGAGAATCCGCAATAACCATCCCCTAAGGGGCCAATAGTAGGCCCAATTTATCCCCAGGGTTACGCACACGTAATCCACCCGTTTTACACAGCGGGCCGGTGGCGTGCGAAAATGAGGGAGTGAGAAAGAGGTTCACTAGAAACTCGCGCTTTCAACGTTTCTTGCCGAAAGGCAAGCGCGAGCGCCGCCGCGTCGAATTTCTCGGCGGAGCGGCCGTGGGTGCGTTTGGGGTTCTCATTGTGTGTGTCTTCGCATTGTCGGGCTTGCAGCAGCTCCTGTTGCGTTCTCCCAATGTCGCCGCAGTGGTCTCGGCGATACTTGTCGATTTGGCGAACGGTGACCGTGCGGCAAGCTCCCTGGGCACGCTTACCGTCAACCCTGTCCTCGTCGCCGCGGCGCAGGCCAAAGCCAACGACATGGCCGAGAAGGGTTACTTCGCGCACATATCGCCCGACGGCGTCGACCCGTGGCATTGGTTTAAAGAAGCGGGATATGCGTTTACGTATGCGGGCGAGAATCTTGCCGTGGACTTTTCCGATTCCGGCGATGTGAACTCCGCGTGGATGAATTCTCCGACACATCGTGAAAACCTTCTCAATCCGAAATACACCGAAATTGGTATCGCGACCGCGCAGGGGATGTACCAAGGGCACCTGACCACCTTTGTCGTTCAGGAATTCGGGACGCCCGCCGCAGGCAAGGCTCCCGTAGCTACAACGCAGCAAGTCCCTGAAAATCCGGCAGAAATAGCAACGGCACAACCCGATACAGGCGTCGTCCTCGGTGAACAATCTCCCGCGGCTCCTATTCCCGCGAAAAAAAAGTCGTCTAAACCCGCGCCAGTAGCAACGGCATCCGCTCCGCAATTAAACGCTGTCGCCACGACCGATCCCGCGCTCGCCGCCGCGCTCGCATCGGACGCGGCAAGCAATAAGCCGTTCTGGGCGGCCTTCGTCGGATTCCCGAAAGATACGATGCGGTATGCGTACTTCATCATCGGTCTTTTGGTGCTGCTCGCGCTTGCCGTGGATACTGGGCTTGAATTTCGCAGGCATCACCGCAAACGCGCTTTCCATGCGGGCATTCTTCTCATCACAATGGGCCTTTTGTTTTTTGCCGCCGACTATTTCTTCTTCGCAGACCCCGTACTCGCAGCGCGTGATACTCAAGCGGCGAGTGTTTCTATCGCGTTGTAGCGCAAAAAACGGGAACCCTTGTAAAGGCCTTAGTATAACGTTTCGCCACCGGGAGTTACCTGCCGGTGGCGTCGAAATTGTCACTACCCCGGACCAACAATCGGTGGTAGGGGCTTAGTGCTCAAGGCCTCAATGATGCCCATGATTGCCCCGATGATAATGATAAGCCAGCCGCCAAGCCAGGCTCCATCGATTGGGTCGGGTTTCCCCTGCTGGTGTACCGCCATTTGCTTATTTCTCCAGTTGACAACTGGTGTGTATCTTAACACGTAAGAGAACACCTGTAAAGGCACTGGTTCTAAATAATAAGATAGGATATCGTAGTGTCGCTTTCTATAGGTATCGTTGGTTTACCGAACGTTGGCAAGTCGACGCTTTTTAATGCACTAACCAAGAAGGGTGTGCCCGCGGAGAATTATCCATTCTGCACGATTGACCCGTCGGTCGGCATCGTCGCGGTACCTGATTTCCGGCTCGATAAGCTCGCCGATATGTCCCATTCGGCAAAGAAAGTCCCTGCGGCGGTGGAATTCGTTGATATCGCGGGCCTCGTAAAGGGTGCCTCGCAGGGGGAGGGCCTCGGCAATCAATTCCTTACGCACATCCGCGAGGTAGATGCGATTGCGGAGGTGGTCCGCATGTTCGACGACGAAGACGTCCATCACGTACAGGGTGAGACCGACCCTCTGCGGGACATCGAGACGATAGACCTTGAGCTCGTGCTCGCCGATATGCAGAGTGTCGAGAAGCGTCTTGAGCGCGCCGAGCGCGATTCCAAGGGCGGTGACAAGGGAATCATTGCCGAGCGCGATGTGCTGCGCAAGATAGCGCCTGTATTGAAGACGGGTAAGGCGGCCCGGACAATCGCGTTTGATGAAAAGGAAAAACCTCTGGCAAAAGGTCTGCAGCTCCTCACCATGAAGCCCATTTTGTACGTACTCAACAGAAAGAGCGGAACGGTCAATGTGGATGCGGAAGGCGGGGAGCGCTGGAGAGTCTTGAAAGAATTTCTCGAGCGGGAGAATGCTCAGTCAGTGACTGTCGACGCGGGTGTTGAAAGCGATTTGTCGGATGTGCACGATGACGAACGCGCCGATTTCCGCCGTGAGCTCGGTGTGGCGAATGACGGCCTCGACGACCTCATCAAAGGCGGGTACCACCTCCTCGACCTGATCTCATTTTTCACGACAGGCGAGGATGAATCCCGCGCGTGGACGATACGGCGCGGCTCCACAGCACCCGAAGCGGGAGCTGCAATTCATACCGATTTCCGGGACAAATTCATCCGCGCGGAAGTCATCCGCTGGGATATATTGCTTGAGGCGGGCTCGTGGTCAAAGGCACGCGAGAAGGGGACACTGCGTACGGAAGGGAAGGAATACGTGGTCCAAGATGGTGACGTGATGGAATTTTTGCACAGTTAGGCGACATAATGCATGCCCCGTTAAGAAGCGTAGCTTTCTAATGGGGGAGTTTCTACACAGTTAAGCGACGTAATGCATGCCCCGTAGCGAGCTCTGCTCTGCTACCGGGGTAATGGATTAAACATACTTAGAATAAAATCGTGACACGTTTCGCACGGAGGTAAGTAGGGGGTGCTATAATCTCTCCATGCGTAAGTTGAAGGCACAAAATATAACTGCGGGGGGGGTCATCGAAGGTAAGCGGGTAGCCGGGCGCTTTATACGGTCATCATATTCCGCGCGGTAAGCGCGGTTTTTCCGTATGCTCTTCCAAAAACTGATGGGCAAAGGCCCCGCGAGCATGATCTCGCCCTCTGCGCCAATTTATTTGTGGGGTTGGGGTAGCAACAACGTCGGGCAACTTGGCCTTGGCGATGTTGTGGAACGCTCTTCCCCCGTGCAAGTGGAAGGCTCTATTCTTTGGGCGAGTGTTACCGTAGGAGGTGCATCCGCTTTGGCCACCCGGACGGATGGAACATTATGGGGGTGGGGGTTCAACACCTCCGGCGCTCTCGGTCTCGGCGATATTGTTCAGCGCTCCTCGCCCGTACAGGTGGGTGCGCTTAGCACATGGTCCAAGATAGACGGCTCGTCGCAAACATTTGGGATAAAAACCGACGGAACACTCTGGGCGTGGGGTAGCAACAGCAAGGGCTATCTTGGGGTTGGCGACATCGTGAGCCGCTCCTCCCCGGTGCAGGTGGGTACGCTCGCCACGTGGGCAAGCGCCGCAGCTAGCACCGCTATCAAGACAAATGGAACTATGTGGGCATGGGGCCGCAACCACTATGGCCAACTGGGTATAGGGTTACAGCATGCCTCTACCGCCGACCGTTCCTCGCCGGTGCAGGTGGGCACCCTTGCCACCTGGGCAAATGTTTCGGCCCATTTTGTGTATAGAGCCGCCATTCAGACGGATGGGACCCTATGGTGTTGGGGAAGAAACTTATACGGCAATCTCGGTTTCGGGGACACCGCACATCGCTCCTCTCCGGTGCAGGTGGGCACCCTTGCAACCTGGTCAAAGGTGAGCGCCATAGGAAGTAACCATGCGCTCGCTATCAAGACCGATGGCACGCTGTGGTCTTGGGGAAGAAATACCGCAGGACTGCTCGGCTTGGGCGACACCACCCACCGCTCCTCTCCGGTGCAGGTGGGCACACTTGCCACGTGGACAAGAGTCAGTGCGGGAAATAATAGATCCCACGCTCTCAAAACCGATGGAACGCTCTGGGCATGGGGATATAACGATACTGGTCGACTGGGTCTCGGCAATGTTACTGCTTGTAGTTCCCCCGTACAGCTGGGTACGCTTACTAGGTGGACGGTGATAGCATACGGAAATGATGCTCCCATGTTCGCGCTTACGCAATAGGAAATGGTGTCAGGTACCATTTTATAAACGGGGACAGTCACCGTTTATTTCACTTTGTTGTGTTGTATATTTATAAACGGGGACAGTCACCGTTTATTTCACTTTGTTGTGTTGTATAAACGGGGTGATAAACGGGGACAGTCACCGTTTATTTCACTTTGTTGTGTTGTAATATTTTTCCTTCGCGTAAATCTTCGGGTAGGAAACGTGGACAGTCACTGTTTATTTCACTTTGTTGTAACTTCGGAGGTTAAACCTCCGGAAAAGGGATATTTTGATCGCATGTTGACGACCGGAGGTATATGCTATTATAGGGGAATGAAAAAGAGGAGTACAAAACCTGAAGCGTCCCTTGCCCGGATTAGTGCCAATATCGACACGCTTATAGAGAACGATAAGCTGGTTCTTTCGCAGTTTGACAAATTACAGGACGAAGTTGGTACTCTTCGTAATGATGTTTACGAGATAAAAGAGAAAACGACGTCCATGAGCCTTCGGCTCTATGAGATTGAGCGCGACCTCAAGACCGTGCAACGAGTCGTTCAAGAAGAGCCGGAAAAGCGCCGGGCTCTCGAACAGCGAATTCGTCAGGTGGTTCCCAATCTACCAAAATAGAGCGGCATTTAGCAATTAAGTAAAAAATAATATGGATAAACCAAAGGTAACGCCAAAGGACTTTGTCCTCTGGTTCGGTGCCATGGCCTCGCTCTATGCGGGTGTCGTGGCTTTTATTACGCTCGTGTTTGAGTACATTAACAAGGCATATCCGAATCCTGTTTCGGGCTCGTACTACGTCGACCCGTACTCCAGTAGTATCAGTTATGAGACGGCGGCGCTCATCGTGCTGACGCCCGTTTTCCTCATCCTCATGCGCTTCATCCGGCGCGACATCGCATCCGACCCGTCGCGCAACGACATCTGGGTCCGCCGGTGGGCGCTCTTCCTCACGCTCTTCCTTGCGGGTGCCACTATCGTCGTAGACCTCATCGTGCTTCTCAATACGTATCTGCAGGGAGAAGACCTCACCGTTGGCTTCCTCCTCAAGGTGCTGACCGTGCTTCTTGTCGCGGGCTTGGGCTTCATGCACTTTATGGCCGACCTCTGGGGGTATTGGGAACGTGAACAAGCACGCGCGCGGATGGTCAATTGGGGCGTCGGCGCGCTCGTCCTCGTTACGATAATCTCGGGATTCTTCATCATCGGCACGCCGCAGCAAATCCGCGTGCAAAAACAAGATGCGATACGCGTGCAAGACCTGCAGAACATCCAGTGGCAGGTCGTCAATTACTGGCAGCAGAAGCAGAAGCTTCCCGCGGGTCTTGCGGAGCTGGCGGACCCAATATCAAATGCCATGATCCCCGTGGATCCGCAAACGAAAGAGCCGTATGAGTACTCCTCCACGGGCAAGATGTCGTTCCAGCTTTGCGCGACCTTCGCACTGGAGGGCGGCACAATCGGCTACCAAGGCCGCCCCACCCCGATGTCCGTAGAACCGGCGGCGGTGGGCGGCAAAGGTGTGGAGGATAATTGGCAGCACAGCGCGGGCAGAGCGTGTTTTGACCGCACCATTGACCCGCAGCGCTACCCGCCGTACTCGAAAAATTAAACCTTCTATGCTCGAGCGAGGGTCCGACCCCATTCGAGAGAGACGAGAACAGGCCCTAGCAGAAAATAACCTTTCTCCTGTTGAAGTGTTAGTTATTCAAGATCTCAAAAAACCCCTATCCAATATTATCAAGCAACTTAGGCCCGACATAGAAAAAGGAGCATACAGGCTAGTCCTTGGTGACGATGCCTCCGGTAGAATTCCCACTTTTATTGTCGGTCATGTATGCAAGGCAATATACGAAAGAAATAAAATTCCTCCTCCGCAGGTTAGGTTTATTGCCGGTAGCAGCCGTCTGGATGAGGCCGAGCGGGAAAAAAAGACGCGTATGGTCACTAAGCAAATTGCCAAAATCCAAGAAACTGTTTCTCGAAATTCTCCCGAAAATCTCGGAAAAGTATTGATAGTGACCGACAGTATTGATCGCGGAGGATCGGTAGGCATTCTTATTGATGCGTTAAGAAAGAATAATTGGAAAGCTGATGTGGCTACAGTAGGATTTACTCACGATGGGCGAGAATTTAAAGACGAGCTCGAGGAGAAATGGGGTACGCATATTGTGTGCGGAGCGAATGAATATCCTCCCTTTCTTAGCCGCAGCGGAGAACTTTCTGGGGTTAAGAAAGAAAAAACGAGTTTGTTTGCCACACCGCATGGTGACGACGAAAAGGTGAGGGCGGGGCGTGCTCTTGCTCAAAATATTGCAGACGAAATTTCAAATCCCGAATCAAAAATATAGTCCTCTTTTTGTAAAGCATCTTGACCCAATCATCTATCTGCTGAAGCCACTATGCCCCTTTTTGTTTTGTGTTAGTCTATTCCAATGAAGTCCTACGAACATAAAGCTATAGAAAAGAAGTGGACAAAGCAGTGGGAAAAGGACGCCCTCTACAAGACGGCCGACAAGGCCAAAGGGAAGGATAACTATTATCTCCTCGTCGAATTCCCGTATCCATCGGGCAATCTCCACGTGGGGCATTGGTATGCCTTTGCGGTGCCCGATATTCTCGCGCGCTTCCGCCGTATGCAGGGTAAAAACGTACTGTACCCGATAGGCTTCGATGCCTTCGGTCTCCCTGCCGAGAATGCTGCCATCAAGAACAAACTCAATCCGCGCAAATGGACGCTCGGCAACATCGAGTATATGAGAAAGCAGGTCCGCTCAATGGGGACCTCCTTCGACTGGTCGCGCGAAGTCGTTACCTGCGATCCCGCCTACTACAAATGGACGCAGTGGCTTTTCTTGCAGCTCTTCAAAGCGGGATTGGTCTACCGCAAGGAGACGGCGGTCAATTGGTGCCCCAAAGACAAAACCGTTCTCGCCAACGAGCAGGTGGTACAAGGTAAGTGTGAGCGATGCGACAGCGAAGTGGAGCAAAGACAGATGCTCCAGTGGAATATCAAAATCACCGATTATGCCGACCGGCTTATCAACGACCTCGATGCGCTCGATTGGCCGAAGGAAATAAAAGAGTCACAGAAAAATTGGATAGGCCGCTCCGAGGGCGCTGAAATAGATTTTCCGTTAGTTGAAAAGGATGTGAAGCGCATTGTGCTTCTGCACGGCAGACAGGGTTCGGCTCATTCCGAATTCTTTCCTTGGTTGAAAGAAAAATTGGAGGCATTGGGATATGAAGTGCAGGCCCCCGAATTACCGAACGCGGAAGAGCCGGACGATGAAGAACAGGCCGATTACGTATTGAAACACTGTACCTTTGACGAACAGACGGCGGTGCTCGGGCACTCCTTCGGGGGCGTTATCGCACTTCGATTACTTGAGCGTGGCGTCAAAGTGAAGCGGACCGTACTTGTTTCCATGCCGCTTTCCGGCGCGTACCTTGATAACAAGAAACGGGTATCAGTGACGAAGGCTCTCAAAAAAGGATTTGATTTTGACAAAATAAAAAAACAATCATCGTTCGGGCTTTTATACGATACGGGCGACAAAGTTGTGCCGATGTCGGACGGCGAATCGTTAGCAAAACACCTCAATGCGTACCTTGTGCGGGGGAAGGGAGTGCAACCGCACTTCATTGCGGAACAGGAGCCTGACGTATTTTCGATGTGTATCCCGGCCATTCGCGTGTTCACCACGCGTGCCGATACGCTCTATGGCGGCACATACCTCGTATTGGCGCCCGAGCATCCGTGGGTGACTCTGGCGCTCGATGCGAAGCATGATGTTTTGAAAAATAAAAATTTGGTTGGGGCGTACGTGGCGCTTGCAAAAAAGAAAACAGAAATTGAGCGGCAAACAGTTGAAAAAGAAAAGTCAGGAATTCGCCTCGAAGGTGTCCGGGCGGTGAACCCTGCAACAGGAAAAGAAATTCCCGTATACGTGGCCGATTACGTACTTGGCCACTACGGCACGGGGGCGGTAATGGGTGTACCCGCGCATGACGAGCGTGATTATCAGTTTGCGAAAAAATATGACCTTCCGATTATTGAGGTCATTGAGCCCCTCACTGTTCGTAGAAGTGGCGTGGACGCCTTTCGACAGGATGAACCGTTCGACTACCGCAGGGCAATTATAGCCATTGTTAAACATTGGAGTGAGGACAAATACCTTTGTCTTACTTCAAAACCGCGTGACTTGAACTATTTTGTTTGTGGTGGCATTGATGGAGGGGAAGACCCAATAGCCGCAGGAAAAAGAGAGATTGAAGAAGAAACTGGCTACGTCGACGCACAATTCGTCCGGCAATTAGGTGGAGCGATACATTCCAGATTCTTTCAATCATTAAAGAAATACAACAGACAAGCGGACTTCACCCCTCTTCTATTTAAGTTGAAGGACGACACTCGAAACGAAATCGCTGAACATGAAAAAGCGATGCATGACGTTGTTTGGATAGACGCTGATAAGGTTGCGAATTTCATCAATCGGGATGACGTCGCCATCGCGTGGCGGCGGGCTCAGGGCGATGATTTGTATGACGGCGAGGGGATACTGGTGAATTCGGATGATTTCAACGGGCAGACCTCAGAAGAGTCGCGCGAAGCCATCACGCAAAAGATTGGCATGGTAAAGACAACCTACAAACTCCGCGATTGGATAGTCTCCCGCCAGCGCTACTGGGGCGTGCCGATACCCGTCGTGCACTGCCCATCGTGCGGACCTGTCGCCGTCAAAGACAGCGAATTGCCCGTAAAGCTCCCTGACATCAAAGATTATCTTCCGGAAGGGAGCGGTAAATCGCCGCTCGCGAAAGTGAAGAAATTCGTGAATGTGAAATGCCCGCAGTGCAAAGGTGCTGCCGAACGCGAGACCGATACGCTCGACACCTTCGTGGACTCTTCCTGGTACTTCCTGCGCTATGCGGACCCCAAGAACAAAAAGAAATTCGCTGATTCCAAGAAGATGGAGCATTGGCTTCCTGTCGACCTCTATTCGGGCGGCGCGGAGCACACGACGATGCACGTCTTGTACTCGCGCTTCTGGCACAAAGCGCTTTTCGACCTCGGATTGGTCAAGGAGCCGGAGCCCTATACGCGCCGCATGAACCGCTCGCTCATCCTCGGCCCCGACGGCCAGAAAATGAGCAAATCGCGCGGCAACGTCATAGACCCGGATGAGGTGGTCGGACGGCTCGGCGCGGACACCGTGCGGATGTACCTCGCATTTATTGGGCCCTACAACGAAGTCAGCA
>Ga0209542_10012413_pt1 | contig 14897 bp, 16 predicted proteins | sample RifCSPhighO2_01_FD_184028 | JGI IMG/M metagenome (GOLD analysis project Ga0209542, IMG submission 184028) | Soil microbial communities from Rifle, Colorado - Rifle CSP2_plank highO2_0.1 (SPAdes) (version 2) | ecosystem: Environmental > Terrestrial > Deep subsurface > Rock core/Sediment ...
CGAAGACCCGTCTGTGTAAATAGTGATCATTATGGCTCTATATTGACAATTCGCAATCGGAGTTCAGGGCGGTCGCGGAAGTAGGACTTCTCGAGATTGGCGAGGAGAGTGATGGAAGTTTGTAAGTTTGTAAGTTTGTAAGTTTGGGGGGAAGAGAAGAAAGAGATGGCCTTAATGTTGGGACTAAGGGTTAATTCTAGGTGATTATTTTCTTTGCCGAATTGTCTTATCAACTTTATTTCTGCTTTCTTAATTTTGAAAACTGGTTTTTCGTTGCCCATACCAAATGGGGCGAACTGGGAAACGGTATCCCACAAATTTTCACTAATATCGGAGATGCTAATAGGCAGACTCGATTGTGCAAGCTCGACTTCCATAGAAAGTGCTGCGAGTGCGTTTGAGAGTTTTTCTTCAAGCGTAGTCAGACTCTCTAAGGTAATGGAGAATCCACCAGCCCCCGCATGTCCGCCAAATTCTATAAACGCATCTGTAACCGAATTCATTAAAATATAGAGATCATAGCCATTGTACGACCGGCAAGAACCCTTCAATACCCCATCCCCATCACGACCCCAGACGAAAACTGGCCGACTATATTCTTCTACCAAAGAATTGGCCACCAGACCCAAGATAGCGGGACGCCACTCTGGGTTACCGATGACAATCACCTCCCCTACCTTCTCTCTTTTCGCCAGATGTGCCTTGGCTTCTTTGACCACACTGGCTACTAACCCTTTACGCTCGTTATTTATTTTCTCTAGATGTAACGCTAACTTCTCTGCTTCAACTTGGTCAGTAGTTTTTAGGAGTTTGAAGGCGTCTTCCGGCACCCCCATCCGCGAGGCGGCATTAATACGCGGTGTGATCATGAAAGCGATATCATCCTCACTAATATTTCTTTGATTAAGATTAAGCTTTCTAAAAAGTGCCGCTAGCCCTGCGCGCGGAGACTTGCGTAAGACATCCAGTCCGAAACGGGCCAAGATTCTATTCTCCCCCACAAGCGGCACCATATCTGAAAGAGTAGCGATAGCGACCATATCGAGTGACCACTTCTCCATACCTGGCTTTACGCCGAAAGATTCTTTAGCAAAGATGGCTTGAACGAGTTTAAAGACAACTGCCGAGCCGCAAAGCTCTTGGAACGGATATTTAGAGTCTTTCCTCTTGGGATTCACTATAGCAAAAGCCTTGGGCAAGACATTTTTCTGTTCATGATGGTCTGTAATGATGACATCAATACCTTTTTTGTTTGCCAAAGCCACTTCTTTTATATCGGCAATACCACAGTCAACGGTTATTATAAGTTTGGCCCCTCTTTCTTTACATTCCACTATCGCGTCTACATTGAGACCGAAGCCTTCGTCATGTCGATGTGGAATGTAGAAAGAAACATTCTCATACTTAGCCCGCATGAAGAAGTCAGAAAGCACCACCGCGCCCGGGATGCCGTCGGCGTCGTAGTCAGAGAAGACCACTATGTGCTCGTTACCTTTTATAGCCTCAATTACACGATCGCGAGCCTTCTCCATATCTGGAAGAAGCAGAGGATCGTAGAGATTATCGTAATTGGGGTTTAAAAAATTCTCTTTTTCTCCTGGAGTAATGCCGCGTTGTTTCAAAAGAGATTCAAATAGCTCTGGGAAATACTGCATTTGATTATTCTAACATGTGTAATAGGATAGAATCATGAATCCCGTACGAAATAGAAGTGTTATCTCTTACGGCGATCAAATTAGCCATAAATTTCGTACGGGATGAAGAACGACAACGTAGTAGGGGTCATTATATTGATAGTGCTCATTGTTGTGGTAATAGCCATGCCCAAAGGGCCCCAGAATTCTACCAGTAATAGTAATTCTTATATTCCAGGGAAAAGTGCCACACCCACAACACTAGAGTCATCTTATACAAAAGACGTTTCTATAAGCACCGGCAATGCCGCCTATGCTTACCAACCATACGAAGAGTACATCACCATATATAATAGGAGCAGGGACCCAGTCGATATCACTAACTGGCAACTTAGAAACGCTAAGGATGAGCGAGCCTATGATATCGGCGGCAGTTTGAAGTACTTCACCGCAGATCGAGCCACCATTGGCCAAGCAACTCTTATACTCTCACCTACTGGCAACAACTTTTTCCAAGACGTAGTACTTGGGGCTGGTGAGACGGCCATAGTCACTACTGGTAAAATTGGGTCTCAAGTGCCGTATAAAATCGTCAGTTTTAAAGAAAATATGTGTTCGGGTTATTTGGAAGACCTGCCAGAATATGCCTTTACACCGCCACTCAATAGAAACTGTCCAAGACCAGCGGCCGAGCCTGGACTCGAGGCCCAAGATAGCGAGTGTCGCAAATATGTAGAGAGAATGCAGTCTTGCCACACACCGAAATTTGATACGAGAGATAAAGACGGTGATATCTGTACCAACTGCGTCGACGGCAAGCCACTTTCAAACTCTTGTGTGACATTTATCAAAAATCACTTTAACTACGGCTCATGTATCGCTTATCATGCTGGTGATGCCAAGTTCTATGGTCAAACATGGCGTGTTTTCCTAGGATATAGTGGAGAAATGTGGGCCAAAGACTATGAAACTATTAAGCTCTTCGATCTATTAGGAAAGTTAGTAACCTCACGTAGCTATTAGTATTAGTATGACAGAATCAAATTGCATCTTTTGTAAAATAGTGAGAGGAGAAATCCCTTCTTATAAAGTATATGAGGATGAAAATTTCTTAGCATTTTTAGATATAAATCCCCAATCACCGGGACATACTCAAGTAGTGACTAAAAAACATTATAGATGGGTATGGGATACACCAAATGTCGGTGAGTATTTTGAAGTGGTCAGAAAAATAGCAAAAGCCCAACAAAAAGCTTTTGGTAATGATTGGATACTTTCTAAAATTATTGGTGACGAAGTAGAACATGCCCATATTTGGGTCTACCCCAACTCCAACACCTTAGGTGACAAGAAGGATTTCGAGGGTAACGCCGAGAAAATCAAGCAGGCTCTTTGACCCCAGCCCAAACCATTTCAAAAATTTCTCTCATAGTCTTCGCGATACCAGGATTTTCTAAAAGTACGCCCTGTGTATTTTTATAATCCTGTATTCGAACAATATCTCCTATCACATCTATTGCTGTATCAGAGGAGTAGAGCTCTTTCGGAACAATCTTCACCATCCTCCCATATTTTTTATCTACATCTCTGTATGGTTTCATGGTTGGTCCATCGGGGGCAACAATACGCATTGAAATTTTATTTTTTAACATTTTCTCGTTCCACTCTTTTTTGAAATATTCATCAAACTCGTTTTTTGTATCTTGATCAAAATTTTCATCAGTAGCATAGAAGCCAACCAGTTCCTTCCCCTCCATTTCTTTTATTTTATATTCAAGCATGTGCTTTATTCCATTCACACCTTCAAAATACATAACATTTACTTTTTTTTGCTCGTCTCGCGAAAAAGCTAAAAGTTCCGGCAATTTTTCTTTTGCCAACTTTAGTCTTTCTTCAGTCATTGCAAAAACTTGTTCGGGTGACCTCGCCATATAAAGCTGCTTTCGCTCACGAGGAATTTTATAAACTAAAGCTTTTTTAATAAGTTCATCGAGCACGACGTACGTAGTCGGCTTTTTTAAACCACTTTTTTCAGATATCGAGTAGGCAGATGCTCTGCCTAGCTGTAGAAGTGCTACATAAACAGCCGATTCCTTCTCGTTTATCCCAAGTGCCTGTAATGCTTCTTGTATTCTCATACCAACAATCATATCACCTACATGGAAAATAGTCAATAATTTTGATGACAAATAGTACTAATATAAATATGTGGCTAATATTATACCTGAAATATCAGAAATATAGGTCCGAATGTACTCACTAATCTTGACTATTTCCCATTTTAATGCTATTCTTATTGCAGATGATTTCGGCAACCAGCAATCCCGCTGGAGCCAGCTCTTTAACATGGAGGTAGTTATGCAAAAAGTTGCTCTTATTACCTACAACAATTTGCGTCACCCGGATGGTTTTAGTGACACAGTTTTTGTGACCAATGGCGGCGGCTTTTACGAGGGTGCGGTTCTAATCACCCCGTTTACCGTAGATAAAGTGGTCATTTATGTCGGTCAAGTGGACATGGAAAAGATCATCGAGGGCTGCAGGAAAAGTGAGTTTGTCCCAGAGAAGACGAAATTCATCTTCTGCGGATGCAGTCTTGCAAGGAAGGTGAGGTATCTTTTTTCAAGTTCCTTCTCTTCATCAGAGTTTCTTGCGGGAGATTGTGGTGGGCATGAGTTAATGTCGTATGAATTTGGAAACGCAACCGGGTTCCACCCATCATGGAGAGTCAATTGTGAAAACCAGGAACTAAAAACCAAACTAGCAACAATCTGGCTAGGCATCTGGTGGAAATAGGTCATTAGCAGTGGACTCCTGCTCTTGCCACAAAAGAGAGCTCCTAGATGTGGCGGTCAACATCATGAGAGGAGTGGAGAAATTCATTCCTCTCCTTTCTCCCGAACCTGACAATTCTGTCGGATTCGGAAGATTGGAACAGTTCATTCACAAGGAGAATAATATGAAGGTGGAAATTGAAATTGAGCTCGACAAGTTGCAGAAATTGGTCGAGTTCATCAATTCTGACGCCAACTCCGTCGGCGAGAACGTGAGCGTGAAACACACGATGGTTGAGATCGAAAGGGTCGAACAAATGAGTCAGTCCCATGGGATAACGTATCCCCAGAGTTTTATTGCTGGACTTCACGTCTGTACCAGTTTTGGGGCTAGCAAAGTCGAAAAGAAAAATGCACTCAAGTTTTTCAAAGTAATCGGCTTTTTCGACTCTTTCTAGTTGCGGCTGGATTCATGCTCTTGCCACAAAAGAGAGCTCCTAGATGTGGCGGTCAATATCAAAACAAGCACTAGAGAAAAAGCACAAATCTCTAGTGCTTTTTCTCTTGAATTAAAATCTGCATACGTTACTTTTATGCTATAGCAGAATTATAACGTATGTGGGAGATCGCTAAGTTTAAAGGTTCAAATCAATCCGAACTCTTCCCGTAAATGTTTATCATTCTCCAACTCATCGACAATTAAATATAGGAGATCTTTGCCTACGCCGAAATCAGTTTTCAAAAGGGTAATAACGTCCTCGCAATCATATGGATAGACCCAGACACTATCTTGAAGGCGCCTTAGTCCGGCCTGATTAAAAAGAGACCTGATTTGCTCACGTACCCTCTTTTTCTTTTCTGGAATATCGAAAATGATTACTCTCCACTTCTTATCCCATTTTTTTGGCCTATATAACTTGAAGTCCGCAAATCTCCAGCGTCGTAAAAAGCTCTCTCCTTTTGAGGTCAGAAGGTATCTTCTTCCATCATAGAAAAGCAACCCACGCTTAGCCAGCTTACTTGCCGAGGAACTGACGTATTCACTCTGTCTTCGTCTCGGGATGATACCGAGCTTGCCCATTGCCCCAACCACAGACGGTGCGACCATGGCTACACTCAAAACACCGGCAACAGATACAACCTCTAAGATTAATTTCTGTAAGTCTCTGCGCTTGGTTTTTATTTTGTTTCTTTCTTCTAATTTACCCATACGTTATAATTCTGCTATAGCAGAATTATAACGTATATACTTAAAAAGAGAACCTGGAGAGGAATGGGGGTAGGAAATTATTTTTGGTTTAATGCCTCGATACCGGGCAAAGTACCTGTGGCCAAGAATTCGAGCATGGCTCCTCCACCCGTGGAGACAAAAGTGAATTTGTCAAAAAGATTTAGTTCTTTCACTGCGGATAAAGTATCTCCTCCACCAATAATGGACTCTTTGCCTGACTCGGCAATCAGCTTGGCTAGTTGTAGTGTAGCCACTTTGTAACCTCGCTCGTAACTACCCAGAGGACCATTCCAGAGCACTAGCTTGGCATTTTTTATTTGTGATTTCAGATTCTCCATAGTAATAGGACCGGCGTCCATAATCTTTTTATCCTCTACTATAGTGTCATCTGGTAAGATTATTTTGCCCGTATCTAGTAGTTCCTTTATCCCAAAGTCGCCGCTACTGACTAAAGAATCGCCAATATCTTTACCAAGTTCTTTGAAAAAGTTGTGGGCCAAAGCTCCCCCAACAAATATATGATCGGCAATGTGGACAAATTTTTTCAGCAGCGGCAATTTGGTGTCAAATTTGGCACCTCCCAGGATAAATAGGAACGGTCTCTTGGGATAAAAAGCTTTTGAGAGTTCTTTAATCTCCAGGGCAAATTGTAGGCCAATAAAACTGGGTAAAAATTTAGGAACACCAACTATGGAAGCATGCTTCCTGTGAGAAACAGCGAAAGCTTCATTGACGAAGACATCTCCCTTAAGAGCAAGTTTTTTGGCAAAATTCTCGTTATTATCTTTCTCACCTTTATTTTGGCGTAGATCTTCCAACAAGACGAGATCGCTTGGTTCGACAAATGTGATCGGTAAAAATTGCTTTACGTATTCAAAAATTGGACGAAGAGTATCTCCATCTCTCTCGCTGTGACTAATAACTACTATTTTCGCCCCTGCTTTCTGTAGATATTCTATAGTTACAAGAGATTTCTTGATCTGGTATTCGTTCATCAACTTTCCATCATTGATCGGAACACTCCAGTCGACACGCACTAGAACCCTTTTACCTTTCAAATCTCCTGCTTCAGTTATAGATCGCATTTTTATTTTGAAATAAGTGCTTGAGCTATCTCTTTAAAGCTCTTGGCATTAAGAGAGGCGTGCCCGACCAGAAACCCCCTGATACCCGTCTCCCTTATAAGTATTTTAGCATTATTTGTCTCTACAGAGCCACCGTATAGGATTGGAATACTTTCAGCAACTTTCCGTCCAAACATATCGGTAAGCACTTTCTTAATAAATATGACAGTTTGAGAAAGATCGATAGGTTCTATAGCATCTTGGGTACGCTTGCCTATAGCCCAGACTGGCTCGTAGGCTAAAGATAGTTTAGAAGCATTGGACTTATTTAAACCAGCGAGCGAAAGCTTAATTTCTTTTCGCAAAAATTCGAAATGCTCACCATCTTGGTCGTGCGAGAGCTCACCAATGCAAACCAGAGGCGTGATACCAGAACGGAGAGCCAGTTTAACCTTCTCTCTAACCTGTTCGGAAGTTTCGCCGAGGGCCCTCCGTTCGCTATGACCAATGATCGCTAGTTTAACTCCAAAACTTTTCAAAATATCGACTGTGACAGCACCAGTAGTGGTCTTGTGAGTAAGCGAAATATCTTGAGAAGCTAATTTGGCGTAACCCAGAGCCTTCTCTTTGACCAGATCAAGGTAAGTTAGAGGTGGAGCGACAAATAAAGAGAGCTTTTTATAGACAAGTTTGTTTGCGGAAAGTCCCTTGAGGAGGAAAGTGACTTCGGCAAGAGAGCTTGGGTGGTTCTTCCAGTTAGCGACCAGAATCGGTTTGGACATATGCTGATTATACTACTCTATTTCCTTCCAAGAAATAACCTCGTAGAAATCCTCTGTTTGTGGGAAAAATGGTGGTGGGCTATAGAGTAGGAATGAGTCATAAATCAAATTACGATTTGTATAACCCCAACCACCCACATAGGCGAAACCATAACGTTGTGACGAGATTATTGTGCCGTAGGAAGTAATAGTGTTGCGGACGTGATATGGACTGCAGTCATTATCGTTATAGTTAAACCTCCCTACTCGACCATTCTGTGCTACTAGAGCGGCATCAATTCTCAAATCATCTTCACTATAAAGACCGACGCTAACATCTTTCTGACCAATAAGTGCAAGAGTATCGGTTCCATCATAGTTGCTATATGTAACGTCATTATTGATTGTGACTGAGCGTCTTAAGCTTGCATTATCATCAGGTATACGAGCCGCCACAATGGTTAGTCGCGCTCCATCAATAATGCCCTGTACCCAAATGTTGTCGTTAAAGAAGATGAGACCATTGGCGGGAAAAGGGTAACTACCGAGAAATGTGGTAGAGCCAGTGGTCCAGGAATTGGTGGAGCAGCCACTGGGCGAATTTTGGATACTATTTACCCGATATAGATCGAGGTTGCCATTTGTTTTTAAGACTACACGATAACCATCATCATTTGAATTATTGAAATACAATCCGTCATCTTCAGCTTCTGTCTTCATTACTTCGAGGTCTGTTGTTACGTCATCAAACTCAACTTCTGGTGCCGGGAAAGATCTACCGGCTAGAAAAACATCTGGTCTAGCTTGAACAGGATTAGGTGGGGCCTCAAGGGGACGAAAGGTGTTATTGATACCACTACTTGGAGGCAGATTAACGTGAGTATGTACGCCAAGTTCGTTGTTACCAGAGTGGTCAGGGTCATTAAAATTGGAGATAAAGCTGGTGACAAGGTTGTGGGCCAAACCGTCAAAACGAATACCCTCGTTTGAATGGATAGGGCCGAAAACTTCCGTGCCAGAGCCGAAGCGGTTGAACGCGTCAGTGACAGCGGCAAAGTTTGCAAATGACGGTATGGCTAGTTTAGAAACGATAGTTCGACTAGCACTAGCATCTTCAATCGGTACCCCGACCGACTGTATGGTGATCAAAGTGGAACCGAGAGGAGGGGCTGTGATAGTTAGAGTGAAAGTGCCTTGGAGCACTCCGTTCCTATCATAAAAATTTTTGACATAGGGGCCCGCACCACCAGTGCCATCTGTGTAGTCAGTCGGAGCATGGGCCAAGTGCCATCGGTAATACTCAAGACCCGCTTCAGCCATTTGGAAAGCCTTCTCGGACGAGACAATATGACGACCGAGTTTGGCATTACCCACTGCAAAAGAAACCAGTCCGCCGATAATGATCACGGCCATCGCTCCGAAAACTAAGACTTGTATCAATAAATACCCACCATTTTTATTATTATAGAATTGCTTCTTCATAAATTATCTTTGAGATTCCTCAATGCCGCTTGGGAAGTAAGAGTTATCATTTCTGGGGCCTTATTTGGATCTCTTTCAATCTTGGTGGTGATCCTTACGAGCCTAACAGCCGGAATATTTACTGGAATAGATAAGGGGCTAGAAGTGCCAGCAAAGTTACCATCGTAATACGAAAAGAGCGCAGTAGAAGTACCGTTGGAAAGACCTGTGACAAGAATCGAGAATGTTTCTGACCCAAGATCGTATGCAGGAGGTTGCCCTGTGGCTAGTACTACCCCCCTCTTTACAGACTTTGTGGCCGGATCGATGAAGTAGCGAACACGATCAGCTACACTGTCGAAATCTACATCGGCAAAAAAGATGATAGTGCTAGTGGCTGCAGACTCTATAGGATAAGAACCGAGTGCCGAAGGGATAGCGGAACGCAATTCGGCCACCATAACGCTCAAGATCTTCCTACCCTCAAGCATGGCCGTCATACTAGATTGAGCTGAAGAGTTTAAAGTTATGGCATTTTTGGCAAACAAAGTAACTATGACAACTATAATAGTCGCCATGGCTACGGAGAAGAGAAATTCCACTAGACTGAAGCCAGAATTTTTCATCCCGTTAGAAGTCCGATTCGCTTTGAGCGAATCGGCAGAAATCTTTGATTTCTTACTTCTAACGGGGCTCATGTTTCCAGACTCTTAGGCGCTACTCTACTTGTAATGATCATGGGAGCGAAGTTCTTGCAGGCCAGACACTCTATCTTGACCTCTACTAGTTTATAGTCAGCTGGGAAAAGGTCTCCGCTTCCCGAAATTCCATCGAACGGATCATCGATATTGACAATAGTGGTAGTGACTCTAAATGAAATACCGTCACTTGTTGTATTTTCTATAGGAGTCACTAATCCGACAGGATTCCCACCGACTGTACCAACACTGGTATAAGGCAAATTCTTAATAATCTCGAAACGAGCATTGGCTAAGTCGACGGCCAGAGCTCTATAACGCGTGGCAGCGATGGCAGTGTAGATACTGACGTAACCTTGGTACACGCCCATGGCGAAAAGGAGAAAGACCACCACCGAAATGATGACTTCGATCAAGGTGAATCCTCGCCCGAACGACTGATGGCGCCCGCCTGAATGACGAAGTCGGGCAGGTTCAGTCGGGCGGGCTTTGTTAAGATTATTTGTCATATGTAATCTACTAACGAGTAAGTCGGAGCAAGCATCGAGATGGCAAAGAAGCCTACGCCGACACCAATGATGATCATGAGTATAGGCTCAATGATGGTAGATAAATCTTTGGTCTTCTGATCCACTTCATTTTCATAAAAACTGGCTACGTTCACAAGCATTTCTGCAATTTTGCCGGTCTCTTCACCTACAGCCACCATCTCTCCCACGAACAATGGGTACAAGTGGCCGTATCCGGCAAATACCGCCGACATCGGTTCCCCTTTCTCGATAGCATTGCGCACTTGCTTGAGTGCATCCTTATACAAGTGGTTTTGTACTACATCAATGGTGACATCAAGTGCCACCACTATCTCCACCCCTGCAGAGAGAAGAGATGAGAGGGTTCTGGCTGTGCGAGCGGATTGAACTTGTTTGGCTATCTCGCCAATAACTGGCAAACGGAGAGACACGGAATCCAGAATAGATTTGCCGATAAAACTTTTCAAGAAAACTAGTGAAGAAACTATGAGAGCTGTGGCTGCGCCCAAGACCAAGATAGTATTATCTACCAAAAATTTACTTAGAGCGATGAGAATGCGAGTAGAGAGTGGCAATTTGACTCCTATACCTTCGAAGGTGGCTGTCAGAGAGGGCACCATGAAAATAAGCATCAGAATACCTATCACAACCATGACAGAAATGATGACGGAGGGATAAATGAGTGCCCCGCGCACTTTCTTGGTCAGAAGATAGGACTTCTCCATCTGGCTTGAGACAATCTCGAGAGCACTAGAAACATTGCCCGACTCCTCACCCGCTTTGACCATGGAAGTGAAGAGAGTGGGGAAAACTTCCGGCCGTTTGCCCAAAGATTCTGAAAGTGTTTTGCCGTGGCTAACATCTGTTTCCAGATCGGCGAGCAACTTCTTGAACGGTCTGCTCTTGGACTGTCTGCCCATGACAGAGAGGGCCCTAGTGACAGGCAGGCCAGCGTTCATCATGAGGCCAAGATTTTTGGCCATAGTTATCTTCTGCTGGGTTTTGATGCCGTTAAAAATATTGTCAAAAGAAGATGGGAGTTTGATCTTCCCCACTTCGTGGATAGAAACGACACTCCCCCCTTCCTCTCGGATGATTGCGTAGAGATCGTAACGACTCTCGACCTCAAGAGTCTTTTCATAAATCTTACCTTCCTTATCCTTGGCTTTGTATTTATAAAGTGTCATGGAAAATAATTTTCAATTTAGAATTTTCAATTTTCATTAAATTTCCAATGAATCAATGAATCAATTATACAACAAAAAAGAAGGTCGACGGTATATACTATTCTGTCAAGTTATCTTTGGCACGAGAGGAACTAGCAATTTTGCTGAATATGAAGATTAGCTCTTGGCATTCCTTTTGAATTAAGTCGAGGTTAGACAATGTTGAACCGGCAGAAGAGCCGAGCATTCTTAACCAATGTTTACTCTCCTGAGCTTCTTTTTTACAAATAAATATTTTGTTTATAAAATCTCTTTTTGAACTTGCTCCATTTGCTTCCATGTAGTTAGCACCGACACTGGCCGCGGCACGGATAAGTTGATTGATGATTGGAGAAACGATATTATCTTGTTTTATTTCCCTGCATGGTTTTATGACAGATTCACCAAATAATGCAGTTCTTTCCTCTAGATCATACTTTCTTTCTGTTTTAAGCATTTAACAAATAAAAATTTATTGAAAATTCTAAATTGGAAATTAAAAATTCTACTCCGAGATAACTCTTAGAACTTCTTCGATAGTGGTTAGGCCTTGAGCGGCTTTGAAGATGCCATCTTCGATCATGGTCATCATGCCCTCCGACTTGGCTTGCTCCTCTATAGCTGCCGAAGTTGCTCCTTTCATGATCAAATCTTTGATAGTCGGAGTCACTCTAAGTATCTCATGTATGCCGATGCGACTTGAGTATCCATCTTCGGAATCCCCGCCTGGAGTCGGCTTGTAAAAAGGAACTTTTTCGAAATCATCTTTTTTACCAACAATTTTCTCATCTCGAAGGAAAGTGAGTATTCTATCAAGTGAAACAACTTTGCCGAGCGAATCTAGCTCCTCTTTGTTTAAAAAATAAGTACTCTTCGTCGCCGCCAGTTTCCTAACCAAACGTTGGGCAATAACAATATTTAAAGTAGAAACTAGGAGGAAGGGCTCTACCTTCATGTCGAGTAATCTAGGGATAGCCCCAGCAGCAGAGTTGGTGTGGAGAGTCGAAAGGACCAAGTGGCCTGTTAGTGAGGCATTGATAGCCAGCGCCGCTGTTTCGTTGTCTCTAATCTCCCCCACCATGATGATGTCGGGGTCCTGACGCACAAGAGTGCGCAAACCATTGGCGAAAGTGAGGCCGATTTCCGCATGCACTTGCGTCTGATTGATACGAGTCATCTGGTACTCCACCGGATCTTCAATAGTAGAAATGTTGACACCCGGAGTATTGACTATATCGAGCATAGTGTAGAGGGTAGTAGTTTTACCCGAACCAGTTGGACCGGTGGCCAGTATCATGCCTGTAGTCACCTTGAGCGCTTTATGAAGATCGTCTAGTCCGCTACCGTGGAAACCCAAACTTTCTAAAGTGAAGCCGGAAACACTCTCGCGCAGGAGACGCATGACCGTCTTCTCGCCATAATAGACTGGCAAAGTGGAAACTCTGAAGGAAACTTTCTCACCTCCGGCATCAATCTTGAAGCGGCCGTCTTGAGGAATACGCTTCTCGTCAAGCTTTAAGTTTGAGAGCACTTTGATGCGAGCGGTGATGCCGGAGGCGGTATTCTTCGGCAGGACCATGGCATCGCGTAGAATCCCATCTATGCGATAACGCACTATGACCCTATCTTCATCCGGCTCAATGTGAATATCGGAAGCATCTTGGATAATAGCGTGCTTGAGCAAGGTGTCAACTATACGCACCACTGGCAAATCTCCGGCCAACTTTTTCAACTCACCCTCGCTGATATCGTCACCCCCTGCTTTGTCACTCATTGCTTTGAAGGAATCGGCTTCCTTCTGGATAATATCTCCGAATTCGGCTTTGAGTGTCTTCTGATAAGAGAGCAGGGCCCACTTCATAGACTCATCGTCCGTCAAACGAGGCAAAATTTTGAGCCCAACTTTCTTCTTGACGAAATCGATGGCCGTCAAGTCCTCTGTATTGAGCATGGCCACTTCCAAGCTGTCATCGGTTTTCTTGAAAGCGATGATATTGTGATTTCTGGCTATTGGTTCTGGAATAAGAGAGAGTACGGAGAAATCTAATTTCTGACTCTTCAAATTAACGAAAGGAATGCCGAGAATATAAGCCTGCATGCGACGCAAGTCATCTTCGCTCAAAGCTCCTTTGTTCACTAGTATCTTGCCGATACTGGTATTTTTCTCCTTAGCCTCCTCTTTGGCCAGTTTAATATCTTTCAGAGAAACCAGACCCGAGTCGGTCATGAAACTTTCAAGTTCGCTTTCTTCTATATGCATCCCGTTAGAAGTTATATGTTAAGAAACTAAAACTCCTCGAAACCAGGATTGAAATTGATCTGGGTTGTGGCGGCCGGACTGCAGATGGCTACTACAGAATCAAAACTGGTTACCGTAACTGAAGCGCTTTTCGTCCCAACGGTACTATAGCTGGTATTGAACGAAGCAGTGGTTGGAGCAGGGGTGGGAACACCATTACCAGACCACGAATAAGTGTATGGAGCTGTACCTCCAGTGACAGTGGCTGTCCAAGTGACATTCTGACCAAGAGAGGCAGTTAGTGGATTAGCCGAACAAGTGACTGAGAAAGAACTGCCGATAATGCTCAAGGTAAATTGAGTAGTTTCGTTGAATGGAGAACCAGTGACAGTAATAGTATGGTCACCTGCTGGAGCACTTGGTGTAATGGTAAAGCCAATCACGGAGGTGCAATTCGGCGAACATGTGCGATTAGCATCATAAGCTACAGAGACCCCAGAAGGCATGCCGGTTGCTGTAATATCAACTGGTTGACCACTACCCAAAGTCAATGTCTTAGTAATTGTATTATTAATGAAAACATCACTACTCGATTTTGTAACAGAAGAAGTACCAGAATTAGAAAGAGTGTAATCGAAGGGCGATGGCGTAACCCACTTTGGGATAAATCCCAGCTGACCATCGCCTATAACCGATATTGGTTGAGCTCCAGCTTTGAAAACATCAGAGTTAAAATTAAACAAAACAAAAATAACGACAACTAAAAAAAGTGTCGTCGTAAACCAAGACGATATTAGAGGATTTTTTGCACTGCTATCATTTTTTACAAAGTAGTTCATGACTACTGTCTCATCCACATCATGCCATTCACAAGGCCTGTAGGATCAGAGGCAAGCGGAGTTAACATCATAGCGCCGTTGACATGGAGTTTTGTTGCCGGCGCCGCTGTCCCGATGCCGACGCGAGCATTGGTGCCGTCAAACTTTACGAACTCAGCCGTACCATCCCAAATATTTAGATCTCGCTTGACTCCAACTTCACGATTGATATTGATCGTTCCCGCCGCACCTGAGTTTATTCGGATGACACCATCCCAACCAGACGAAATATCTAGATATCCGTTCGCCAGTGTGCGATCTGATACTTTTAATGAGTTACTCCAAGTTAAGCCCGTGATATCCAACTTTGCCCCCGGCGCCGTCGTCCCGATGCCGATGTTGGTACCTGAATCATAGATTATAGAATCCCCTATCTGATTGGAAGGATTTGCCGCACCTGCAAAACGTGAAAGGTAATTAAT
>Ga0209542_10012414_pt1 | contig 14896 bp, 24 predicted proteins | sample RifCSPhighO2_01_FD_184028 | JGI IMG/M metagenome (GOLD analysis project Ga0209542, IMG submission 184028) | Soil microbial communities from Rifle, Colorado - Rifle CSP2_plank highO2_0.1 (SPAdes) (version 2) | ecosystem: Environmental > Terrestrial > Deep subsurface > Rock core/Sediment ...
TCGAACAGTTTTTCGGCGCCGGCGGGAATCTTGATAGTGTGCTTTTTGCCTTCAATGGTGACTGATTCTTCACCACCTTTGACGGCGGTCATGAAGGGAATGCGCAGGGAATAATGGGCTTTTCTAGGCGCCCGGCGGCCTCCGCCAAACCCGCCGCCACCGAAAAACTGTTCGAAAATTTCAAAGGGGTCAGAGAAACCGCCGAAATCGCCAAACGGATTTTGGCCACCTGAAGTTGAGTAATAATATTGGAAAGGACCTTGGCGGACGCCGCCCTGGCCACCAAAGCCTCCCGTTGCCGGATCGAAGGCGGAGTGACCGAACTGATCGTAAGTGGATTTTTTCTTGGGATCGGAGAGGACCTGGTAAGCTTCGTTGATTTCTTTGAACTTGGTCTCGGCTTCGGGGGATTTGTTGCGATCCGGGTGCCATTGCATGGCCATTTTGCGGTAGCTGGATTTGAGCTCGGCATCCGATGCGGATTTTGAAACGCCCAAAATGTCGTAATAATCTCTTTTGGTGGCCATAGTTTATCTTGACTTTTTATGTTTTTTTGGTATACTTTTTCTTACAGAGCCGGGGCCTGAGTACCGATTGGTCGGTGAAAGTCCGATCTTTAAGTACCCACCGGCTTTTTTGGTGATCAAATTTATAACATTTTCGGCTGTAATTATTTTGTCGGGTTTAATTTTTCCGATTTTGACTTTATAAGCTAAATCGTGGGCGGGAGAGCTTTTACCTATTAATTTCCAAGTTAAATTGGCGTTTTTACCCAGGTATAATTTAACCAGGTACTCTATCTCCCGGGTGTGACCGGCATATTCTATATCAACCACTAAGGAACCGTCCAACCGCTTGACCAGAAAGTATAAGAGCGATGAAAAGACCATGTTGCGAAAAAGTCTGGGTTTGCCGATCCGGCGGAACCGTTCCTGAAGTTTTCTTTTTTCTCTTCCGCTGATGTATACAGAGGCTTTAATCAAGTTCGACGCACCCAAAACCGAGCTCGTCGCTGTTTCTTCGATTTTGCCTGACTGGTCGATTTGAAGCGACATGGCGTTATCAATTCTACTGCAGGAGTGCTAAAGATGCTACTGGTCGGCGTTTCTAACTCACCCCCATCCCCTCTCTTTAATCAAAGAGAGGGGGGAACACTTGGGGTGAGTTTTGTTGATGATTGTTGGATAGGATAAACTTTGGTACAATCAGAGGGAGCTTAGGGGCTTTTTTTTATGCGAAGCATTGAATATGGCTGCGAGTGATATTAAAACTACTAACCGGGATGTGCCGTTGGATCGGGTGCGCAACATTGGGATAATCGCCCATATTGACGCGGGGAAGACAACAACGACGGAGCGGATTTTGTTTTATACCGGCAAGAGCTACAAGATCGGAGATATTGACGAAGGGAACACCCAGATGGACTGGATGGAGCAGGAAAAAGAGCGGGGTATTACTATAGTATCCGCGGCGACGACAACTTTCTGGAGCGTGCAGGATCCCAATTCGCCGGTGGGGAACGATTCTTACAGAGTAAACATTATAGATACGCCGGGGCACGTGGATTTTACGGCGGAGGTGGAACGATCGTTGCGGGTTTTGGACGGAGCCGTCACTGTATTGGACGCGGAGGAAACGGTGCAGTCGCAGACAGAAACGGTGTGGCGGCAGGCGGACAAATACAAAGTGCCGCGGATAATTTTTGTGAATAAAAACGACAAGCTGGGGGCGAATTTCGAGGGGACGGTCAAAGCGATTATCGAGCGGCTGGGAGCAAATCCGGCGGTGATGGCGTATCCGATCGGGGCGGAGCAGACATTTAAGGGAATAGTACTGCTTTTGGAACGAAAGGCCATCATTTGGCACGGGGATGAGACGGGGGCCAAGTTTACGGAGGAAGAAATTCCGGCCGAAATGAAAGATGTGGTGGAAAAATGGCGGACAAAATTGATCGAACAAATTTCCGAAACGGACGACGCGCTGTTGGAAAAGTTTTTGGCGGGCGAGGAGCCAAGTATCAAAGAATTGAAAGCGGCGTTGAGGCGGGCAGTGATTGCCTATAAACTGGTCCCAATCTATTGCGGAGCGAGTTTGCGCAACAAGGGCGTGCAGCCGATGCTGGACGCGATAGTCGAATATCTGCCCTCTCCCGTGGACGTCGACCATGTCAAAGGAGTAAACCCGCATACCGGAGGCGAAGAAATAAGAAAGACCATTAACGAGGAAAAGTTTTCCGGGCTGGCGTTTAAGATCCAGACCGACCAGCATGTGGGCCGGCTGACGTATGTGCGGATTTATTCCGGAATGTTGAAGGCCGGACAGAGTATGTGGAACGCGTCGAAACAGAAAGAAGAGCGGATTTCGCGGATGCTTCTGATGCACGCCAATAAAAGGGAGGAAATCGATGCGGCATATGCGGGAGAAATCGTGGCCCTGGTCGGACTAAAAGAGACAACGACCGGGAATACGCTGTGCGATAAAAGCGCGCCGATCCTTCTCGAGTCGATCACGTTTCCAGAGCCGGTCATAAGCCTGGCGATCGAGCCGAAGACGAAAAACGACCAGGAAAAGATGGGCTACGCCCTGAACAAATTGTCCGATGAAGACCCGACTTTCCGGATCAAATCAAATCCCGAGACGGGACAGACGATTATTTCCGGGATGGGCGAGCTGCATCTGGAAATTATCGTGGACCGGATGAAGCGGGAATTTTCGGTGGAGGCCAATACCGGGGCACCGCAGGTGGCGTACAAAGAAACCGTGAAGAAAACGGCCGAGGGGGAAGGGAAATATATCAGGCAGTCCGGAGGCCGGGGACAGTACGGGCACTGCTTTATCACTATCGAGCCGCAGGCGCGGGGGGCGGGATATGAATTCGTGGACGAAATTAAGGGCGGAGCGATTCCCGCCGAGTTTATCGCGCCGATTGAAAAGGGCATCAAAGACGCTATGGAAAACGGCGTGCTGGCCGGGTTCCCGACGGTGGACGCAAAAATAACGCTGTACGACGGAACATATCATGATGTGGATTCTTCGGAAATGGCGTTTAAGATAGCCGGATCGCTGGCGTTCCAGCACGCGGCCAAACTGGCGGATCCGTGCCTAATTGAGCCGATCATGAAGGTGGAAGTGTCCACTCCTGACGATTTTATGGGAGACGTGATCGGAGACTTGTCATCCAAGCGGGCGCAGATATTGGGGACGGACAAAAGAGGCCACCTGACAATTATTAACGCGTATGTGCCGCTGTCGGAATTGTCCGGGTATGCCACTAAGCTGCGGTCGCTGACCCAGGGCCGGGCGTCATACTACATGGAACCATCGCATTACGAAGAAGTCCCGCGCAACATCGCCGAGGGTATAATCGCCAAGAGCGGAAAAGCCCAAGCGGCTGCATGAACAGGGAAATAAAACATTATTATTTCGGCGGCTTAAACGGATCGGGCAAGTCAACATTGGTCGACAAAATTGCGAAAACAGATAATGGATTTGAAGCGGTACATTCGTCCAGAGAATTAATGAAGTGGTTGGGGGTAGAGGGAGATTATGAAGCCATGAGGCGGATGGATCAGGATGAAGTGCTACGGCAGTTTGCCAGGTTTATTGACCAGAGACTGGCGGGTGCGGGCGATAAATCATTACTTTTTGATACTCATTATTTATCCTTGGTCAGAGGGCAGTGGATAGACAGAACCGGCGAGTGGATTGCAAGATTCGCGGCTGTGATTTTGGTAACGGCTCCGCTAGCTGACATTTGGCAGAGAATTCAAAGCGGCGAGAGAAACAGGGCCCTGTTTCCGGATGAGATGCCAAATGACCGAAGACTGGGGTTGTTTAAAACTTACGCAGAGGCTTACGAGGACAAATTTTTTGATACGGCCAGCTTTTTTGGAATCCCTTATTTGATTATCAATAATCCCAATGGGCGTCTAAATGAAGCGGCGGATCGGTTTTTGGATTTTCAGGCGAGGCACTAAAAGAATATTTTGGGATTGACAAGGGGAAGAATTGGGAAAAGAATAAGATGACGTGAAGAGAATCCTGCCTGTTCTCGTGTGGTTTCTGGCGGCGGCGGCTCCAGTGGCGGCGGTTACTATTACCCTCAATAATGTTCCGGCGAATATTTCGGCGGAGCCGTTTACAGTAAATGTCACTGTAAGCGGGGCGACGTCGGCTACAAATTATTTGAGAGTGGATTTATTTAAGGACGGGACAAGTAATTATTTCGGGGAGACCTGGAATGATACGGCTTGGTACGGAGGATCGAGCGGGTCGGCTTATAAACCGATTTCGATAGTATCCGAGCAGGATACAGTAAGCGACGTGACGGCCAGAGTAGGATCGCCATCGGCAAGTGAGTATCCTGGACTGGGATCATATAAATTGCGGGTCAGAAGATATACAGCAGCAGGTAATCAGGCATCGGGGGATACGCAAACGCCGGCGGATGTAAATATTGATTTGAGTGGGCCGACTCCGACCGCGACACCGTCCCCTACTCCCACGCCAACTGAAACCACAACACCAACCCCGACTGCTACTCCCACTCCGACGCCAACCGGGGAACCAACGGTTGAACCAACCGCGACGCCGACTGTTACACCCACTGCAATTCCGACTGTTGAACCGACAGTTACGCCGACGGTCATACCGACGATAACAGTAACACCCGCCCCAACCCCGGAGCACAAGGAGTATAAATGGAGAAGAATATGGTGGAGATGGGTGTGGTGGTTTATCAGGGAGTTTAAGAAGGATTAAAATGGGTAAATGAGTGAAAGATTGTGGGGCGGGGTAGCGTTGGTGGTGGGGTGCGGATTGCTGGCGTGGATGAGCCTGAATTTTTTCAAAGCTCCTGCTCCAAAACAGCAACCAACTAAGTCTGACGTGTTGAATGTGTGTTGGATAGGCAGAGAGGATTTTTATGCCAGTGACCACATGTTGGAATTAGCGGTTGCAGACATTAAAAAGTTCGGTGGTTGGAAAGACGTGAACTTGGAGATTAAAAAGGTGCCATTTCCAAAAGAGGTCGATGGGCAGCCGCTTTATTTTTTTGCTGATAAAGCTGCCACTGACAAGTGGGTATGGGAACAGGTGAATAAAAACTGCGGATCCAGCCCCGGGTCTTTGAAAGTGGTAATGGCCGGGTTTATTACCGATTTTGACGCATGGGGGTACGCTAAAGTAAACGAAGGGGTGGTGGCAGTGTTAGAGGGAATCCAAAATTCTTTTCTCGCGGATAAACAGGTGCAAGACATAATAAAGGAAGCGGCGGTGATGCATGAAATTGGGCATGTATGGGGACTGGATCATAACCAGGTGCCTAATTGTTTGATGAATCCAAAATTTGAAAATGTCAGCTTGGGAGACCGTGACTTTGATAACAAAATACAGAATTTCATTAAGGATAACCAAGGAAAAATGAGTGGAGCAGAAATGGAGGAAAAATTGAGAGAAGATTTAGGACTGACGTTTTGCCAGTATGAAGCCGACCTGTTAAAAACCCTGAAATCGCCTTATTTAAAGTGGTAAATAATTGACTCTTGCAAATGAATTGAGGGTAAATTAGAATTGTTGCTGCTCTATATGGAAAGAAATCTACCTTTCGTTAGCACTCAAGGATCTTTTCATATATCTCGCTGACGCTCACTATGGCCACTTTTCAACGCACCAAACCACACATCAATATCGGGACTATCGGTCACGTGGACCACGGGAAGACTACGCTGACGTCGGCGATTACGGTGGTGCTGGCTAAAAAAGGCATGGCCACGGCCAAGAGATACGATGAGATTGATTCGGCACCGGAAGAGAAAGCGCGTGGGGTGACCATAAACCTGTCCCACCAGGAATACGAAACTGAAAAGAGGCATTACGCCCACATTGACGCTCCGGGCCACGCCGACTACATCAAGAACATGATTACCGGGGCCGCCCAGATGGACGGGGCGATTTTGGTCGTATCCGCGCCGGACGGGCCGATGCCCCAGACCAGAGAACATATTTTGCTGGCCAAGCAGGTAAACGTGCCGGCCATCGTCGTGTTTTTGAACAAGTGCGATATGGTGGACGACGAATCCCTGTTGGAGCTAGTTGAAATGGAAGTCCGGGAACTGCTAACTAAATACGGCTACCCGGGAGACAAAACTCCGATCATCAGAGGGTCGGCACTGAAAGCTACTGAAGGAGATGCTAAATCCGAAGAGAAGATTTTGGAGTTGATGAAGGCCGTAGACGATTTTATCCCCACGCCGGTGCGGGAGCTGGAAAAGCCGTTTTTGATGCCGGTGGAAGACGTGTTTTCGATTAAGGGCCGGGGAACAGTAGTAACGGGAAGAATTGAGAGAGGTAGAGTCAAAGTCAACGATACTATCGAAATAGTAGGACTGAAAGCGACTAAGTCCACTGTAGTTACCGGCGTGGAAATGTTTAGGAAACAGTTGGATGAGGGACAGGCCGGAGACAACGTGGGCGTACTTTTGCGTGGAGTGGAAAAAGACCAGGTAGAAAGAGGCCAAGTGCTGGCCAAGCCGGGGTCGATTACACCCCACACCGAGTTTGACGCCGAGATTTACGTCCTTAAGAAGGAAGAGGGCGGACGGCACACGTCTTTCTTCTCCGGATACCGGCCGCAGTTTTATATCAGGACGACTGATGTGACCGGCGAGGTAACTTTGCCCGAGGGAGTGGAGATGGTTATGCCGGGAGACAGCGCCAAGATCAAAGTGAAGCTGATCGCGCCGGTGGCTATGGAAGACGGATTGAGGTTTGCCATCCGCGAGGGCGGTAAAACCGTGGGCGCCGGTGTCGTCACCAAGATAATCGCCTAATTAATCGCACATTCATATGGCAAAGGGCAGACTAAGAGTCAAGCTGAAATCTTTTGACCACCGCGTCATTGACGAGGCGGCGATCAAGATATTGGATACGGCGACAAACACCGGGGCCAAAGTAGCCGGCCCCATCCCCTTGCCTACCGACAGAAAATTGATGGTGGTTACGACTTCGCCGCATGTGGATAAAAACGCCAGGGAACACTTTGAGATGCTGGTGCACAAGAGACTCATTGACATCATCGACCCGACGCCCAAAACTATCGAAGCCCTGTCCAACATGGACCTGCCGGCGGGAGTGGATATTGAAGTGAAGATGTGAAGCTGATATAATCCTGAATTAGCTGTGAGCAGAGAGAATTGCCAAACTATTGCTCCAGAACCGTAAAGGCTGGCTAATTTTTGATTAGTGCGCTCTACGGGCGCTTTTTTTATGCTTAATACACTATTTGCAAAAAAACTGGGAATGACCGCGAAGTTTACGCCTGATGGGGCGCGCGTGGGAACAACTATATTGCAGGTGTTGCCGATGAAAGTGGTGGATTTAAGGACGAAGGATAAACATGGTTATCAAGCGATAAGAATTGACGCGGGGGGTAAGATCCGGGAGGTAAGAACAGATGAGAAGCTGGAACCGGGGACGGAAATAAAAGACATACTGAAAGTCGGGGATGTGGTCAGAGTATCCGGAACGAGCAAGGGCAAGGGATTTACCGGGGCGGTGAAGAGATACGGATTTGCCGGGGGACCAAGGACACACGGCCAGTCGGACCGGGAGCGGGCTCCGGGATCGAGCGGATCCACAACCACGCCGGGCCGGGTTTACAAAGGAAAACGGAGAGCGGGACATATGGGAAGTGTAACTGTAACTGTAACTGGACTTAAGATTTTAGAAATTGATCCAGAAAAGCAGCTTCTGACGGTTATCGGGTCCGTGCCGGGAGTAAAAAACAGATTATTGGAGGTTAGAAAAGTATGACATTGCCGAAAGGACTATTTGACGTAAAAGTGTCCCCCGCACTTCTGGCCCAGGCGGTGAGGGTATATCTGGGAAACCAGAGGCGGGCCCATGCCAAGACGAAAACGCGGGCGGAAGTGGCTAAAACCACGGCCAAGATGTACAAACAAAAAGGGACTGGCCGGGCAAGGCACGGGTCGTACGCGGCCCCGACGTTCGTCGGGGGGGGAATTTCTCACGGACCGGACGGCAGGCAAAACCACCACAAAGAAATGCCCAAAAAAATGAAGAGGCTGGCGTTACTGGGAGCACTGACTCAAAAGGCTAAAGAAAAGAAAGTAAACATATTTGAAAAAATCGGAACTGTTAGCGAGAGGTCGTTAGTGGTAACCGGAGCCGGAGAAGAAAAAATACGGAGGGAAATAAGAAATAAGGAAAACGTAACCGTGGTCGCGGCAGCCAGTCTCAATCCTTATGCCGTTTTGGCACATAAGCAGTTGGTGATTACTCCGGCGGCTTTGGAGGAAATGAAAAAATATGCTAATTAAGCCGATTGTCACGGAAAAAGCTATGCGGGAAGCCAAACTGGGCCGGTTTACGTTTGCGGTGGGGATAGGTGACAATAAAACACAGATAAAAAGTGAAATAGAGAAGGCGTTTGGGGTAAAAGTAGTTAAAGTACAAACTTTGATTGTACCGGGGAAGGAATACCGAAAAGGCAAATCCCGAAACATGGGAGTGAGAAGCGACTGGAAGAAAGCCATAGTTACTTTGAGTGAAGGGCAGAAAATCTCGCTATGGGACTGAAAGTTTACAGACCATTGACGCCGGGGCAGAGGTTTAAGTCCACCGTGGACTATACTGACATGAGTGTAGACCGGCCGCAAAAACGGCTGACCTGGATATTGCCAAAAAATTCCGGAAGAAATGCCGGGGGGAAAGTGACGGTGCGGCACCAGGGAGGTAGACAAAAGAGATTCTTTAGAGAGATTGACTGGAAGAGGGATAAAAAGGATATAGTGGGAATTGTCGAGGCGCTGGAATACGACCCGAATCGGTCGGCCAATTTGGCGCTGGTGCGGTACACCGATGGCGAAAGAAGGTATATATTAGCCCCAGACGGACTGGCGATAGAGGCTAGAGTGGTGTCCGGAGAAACCGCGCCGCTGACCGCCGGTAACGCTCTGCCTTTGCGGGCAATCCCCGTGGGAACGCTGGTACACGCAGTAGAAATAATTCCCGGAAAAGGGGCACAAATGGCACGGGGGGCGGGAACGGCAGCGACGGTGATGGGCCTCGAAGAGAATAACGCTCTGGTAAAATTGCCTTCCGGTGAAGTGCGTCGGTTCAGACCGGAGGCGTACGCGACCATCGGCCAGGTGGGAAACACCGACTGGAAGAATATAGAATGGGGCAAGGCTGGAAGGAAAAGGCATCTGGGTATCCGGCCAACTGTCCGAGGAACCGCACAAAACCCGAAAAGTCATCCCCATGGGGGCGGGGAGGGAAGAAGCGGAGAGGGCATGAATCCCAAGACGCCGTGGGGCAAGCCGGCCAGAGGGAAAAGAACCCGGTCGAAGGCCAAATATTCAAATAAATTAGTTGCCCAAAGGAGAAAGTAAAAATATGGCTAGAAGTTCTAAAAAAGGACCATATATAGATAAAAAATTACTCATAAAAGCGGCCAAAGATAAGGGGCCGATTAAGACGTGGGCCAGGGCCAGCCAGATCCCGCCGGAATTCGTGGGGCATACGTTCCAAGTGCATAACGGAAATAAATTTATAGATGTATTTGTAACCGAGGCGATGGTGGGCCACAGATTGGGAGAGTTTGCGCCCACAAGAACATTTAAGGGCCATGGAGCAATAGTTAAACGCACTATGGAAAAGACATAATGAAAACCGTAAAGGCCAAAGCCAGTTTTGTACATAACAGCCCGCACAAATTGCGGTTGGTGCTGGATGCCGTGAGGGGACTTACGCCACAGGAAGCAATTGCCAGTCTGAAGCTGCTGCCGCAAAGGGCGGCCGAGCCGATTTTGGATGTGTTTCAACAGGCGGTGGGCAACGCTAAAAACAATTTTCAAATGTCACCGGCGGACCTGATTGTAACTTCGGCCCAAATTCTGGAAGGGCCGAGGATTGCCAAGAAAGCCGACGTGCACGCGCACGGAGCCAGATTTGACCGGGGAGTGCGGAGAAAAAGATTGGCGCATATTGTTATTGAGCTCGCTGAGAAAGGAGACAACCGTGGGGCAAAAAGTTAACCCATTAGGATTCCGGCTGCAAATCAACCCGACCGAAGGGTGGAAATCACGATGGTTTACGACCAAGCCGGCGCGGTACACCAAATATCTGGCGGATGACGTGAAGCTGCGGCAGGCGTTATTCAAAAGACTGGAGTCGGCCGGGATAGCCAGGGTGGAGATTGAGAGGTCGCTAAAAAGCCTGCGGGTGATGATCTATGTCACCAGGCCGGGAGTAGTGATCGGCCGGGGAGGATCCGGCCTGGAGGAGCTAAAAAAATATATCTATGAGATTCTGGGGTACAAAATCGGGGATAAAAATACGCCCAAAATCGAAATGCCGGTGGAGGAGGTAAAAGCGCCTGACCTGTGGGCGTATCTGGTTGCCAAGAGAATAGCGGAACAACTGATTAAGAGGATGCCCCCACGAAGAGTTGTTAACAAGGCGATGGAACGGGTGATCCAGTCAGGAGCCAAGGGGGTAAAAGTGCTTCTGGCCGGCAGGATCAACGGGGCAGAAATAGCGCGCAAGGATAGGTACCACATGGGGTCGCTACCCTTGCAGACGCTGCGGGCAGATATTGATTACGCCCAGGTACCCGCTTTGACCAGATCAGGTTATGTCGGAATTAAAGTCTGGATCCACAGGGGGGAGAAAACATAATGTTACAACCCAAAAAACAAAAGCACAGAAAACAATTCAGGGGGCAGATGCCCGGAATTGCATACAGGGGGGCTGAAATTGCGTTCGGAGAGTTCGGGCTAAAGGCGATTGGGAGAGGGTGGCTGGCGGCCACACAAATCGAAGCGGCCAGAAAAGCGATTACCCACCATGCCCAGCGGGGAGGGAAAGTGTGGATCAGGGTTTTCCCGGATAAACCGGTGACGAAGAAGGCGCCGGGGACAAGAATGGGTTCAGGCAAGGGAGACATAGACAGATACGTGGCAGTGGTCCGGCCGGGACTGATTCTTTTTGAGATCGCCGGGGTAAGCCGAGAGATCGCCCAAGCCGCATTTATCAGGGCGGGTTCTAAATTGCCGTTTGATGTTAAATTTGTAGAAAAAAATTAATATGGCTAAGAAAAAGGTGGAAATAAAACTGGCGGAAATGACAAAAGAAGAGCTGGTTAAACAGGCAGGGGAGACCAGGCGGCAGATTGCCAAAATGAAGTTGGAGATGAACGTAAAAAAAACCAAGAATGTCAGAGCCGTGTTTAACCTGCGAAAAAAGTTAGCCAGGATTTTAACTGTGTTAAAATAGGCCTATATGAGGACGTTAACCGGTAAAGTTATCTCCGATAAGATGGAAAAGACCGTCGTAGTTGACGTGGTGCGGTCGATGACCCATCCTCTGTATCATAAGCGGATCAGGAGAACGAAGAAATATCTGGTTCATAATGAAAAGGGGGCCAAGGCCGGTGATATGGTGAAAATCAGAGAAACGAGGCCCATGTCCAAGAATAAGGTTTTTGAAGTAACGGAGGTAGTCAAACATGCTGCAGCTTAGATCAATTCTCACGCCGGCCGATAATTGCGGGGCCAAACGCCTGCGCCTGATCCAGATTCCGGGAGCGTGGAAAAGAAAGTGGGCGTACGCTGGCGACGTAGTGACGGCGGTCGTGGACCAGGCCGATCCGATCGGAGTGGTAAAAGATTCGGAAATCGTCAAAGCGGTAATCGTCAGGACGCGAAAAGAACGGAGGCGCAAAGACGGAAGCTATATAAGGTTTGACGACAATGCGGCTGTCATTATCGATCCAAAAACCGGAGAACCGAGAGGTACAAGGATTTTCGGGCCGATAGCCCGGGAGGTTAAGGACAAAGGATTTAATAAAATCGCCTCTCTGGCAACCGAGGTACTATGAAAATAAAAAAAGGAGATGTGGTAAAAATTACTGCCGGGAAAGACCGGGGCCGGGAAGGGAAGGTGGAGAGGGTGTGGGCGGACAAGATATTGATTCCCGGAGTGAACCAATACAAAAAGCACGTCAAGCCCCAGGGAGAAGGCCGGCCGGGAGAAATTGTAACTCTCCCCCGTCCGCTACCCGTGGGGAACGTGGCTCTCGTTTGCCCGAAATGCAAACAGCAAACGCGGGTAGGTTATAAATTTATAAATGAAAAAAAGGTTAGAATCTGCCGGAAATGCAAAAACGAAATATGAACTTGAAACAAATTTACCAGGACACGGTTGTACCCAAGCTGATGGAGGAGTTCGGGATCACTAACAAGATGGCGGTGCCGAAAATCCTGAAAATCTCGGTGAATACCGGGGTAAAAGAAGGGGCGAACGACAAAGGAGTAATCGACAAGGTGGCGGTGCAGATGGCGGATATTACGGGACAAAAGGCCAGGGTGGCAAGAGCCAAAGTATCCATTGCCAATTTTAAATTGCGGGAAGGGGCGCCGATCGGACTGGCGGTGACGCTCCGAGGAAAGAGGATGTATGACTTTTTGAGTAAACTAATTAATATCGTGCTTCCGAAGGTCCGGGATTTCCAGGGAGTGCCGGATAAAGCCTTTGACGCAAACGGCAATTACACGCTGGGACTGACCGAACAGATAGTTTTTCCGGAAATTGATTACAGCAAGATTGACAAAATCCGAGGCCTGGAAGTGACAATAGTTATACAGAGCGGCGATGGTAAAATTTCCAAACGGTTATTGGAGTTACTCGGCATGCCTTTTAATAAATAATATGAAAAGAGATCTACCACTCGTTAACACTCGTGGATCTTTTCATATATCTCGTCACGCTTAGCGTGACTTCGCTATGGCAAAAACATCTAAAATAGTCAAACAACAACTGGGGTACCTGAAACATCCGGGGCAATACCGGAACCGGTGCCAGTTGTGCGGAAGACCAAGAAGTTATATGCGGATGTTCGGGCTGTGCCGGTTGTGTTTTCGGGAACTGGCGAGCCGGGGCGAACTGCCGGGAGTAAAAAAAGCATCATGGTAAACGATCATGTGTCTGATTTTATTACGCGGATAAGGAACGGTTACCGAGCCCGTCTGAATGAAGTAGAAATGCCGGCGACTAAACTGGTGGTCCGGGTGGCGGAAGAACTGTCCGAAGCCGGATATGCGGGCAAGACAAAAGTTGAAAAGGGAACATTGACGGTGGAGATGAAATATAAAGGCAAAGAACCGGTGATAACGGGGATCAGGCGGGTAAGCAAACCGGGGGCAAGGATTTACAGCGGGGTAGGCAACCTGCCCAAAGTTCTGGGAGGACTGGGGATAAATATCCTGACGACACCCCTTGGGGTAATGTCCGAGAAGAAAGCCAAAAAGTTAAAGGTCGGCGGAGAGATTATTTGCCAAGTATGGTGATCTTATGTCCAAGATAGCAAAAAAACCCATTGAGATTCCAGTAAGTGTAACTGTAACTGTAACTGTAACTGGAAATAAAATCGCCGTGAGCGGGCCGAAAGGGAGGCTAGAAGTGACTGTTCCGGTGGAAGTGCAAGTTAAGGATAACTTGGTAAAAGTGGAGGGAGAAAGCCAAATGGCGGGGATGAGCCGGACGATGATATTTAACATGGTCAAGGGGGTGAGCGAGGGGTGGAGTAAAACGCTGGAGTTGAATGGGACGGGCTTTCGGGCGACAACTAACGGGAAACAGCTGCAACTGGCCCTGGGGTTTTCCCATCCGGTAATAGTGGATGCGCCGGAGGGGATTACTTTTGAGGTCAAAGAGAATAAAATTACGGTAGCCGGGGCGGATAGGGCGCTGGTTGGAGAAGTGGCGGCAAAACTGCGGGGATTGCGGCCGGCCGATGTATACAAACATAAAGGCTTTAAATATGAAGGGGAAAAGTTAATTAAAAAGGCCGGTAAAGCTGCCAAGGCCGGAGCCGTAGCCACGAAATAAATATGAGAACTAAACTAATTGTCCGTAAATCAAGTAAATATATTTATGCCCAACTTGTAGACCCGACCGGAAAAACTGTGGCCGGTGTCCGGGGAGAAAAAGCGGAAGTGGTGGGCGGGGAGATTGCCAAGCTGGGGAAAAAGGCTAAAATCAAAAGCGTCGTATTTGACCGCGGAACCCACCGGTATCATGGACTGGTCAAAGCCGTGGCCGAGGCGGCCAGAAAAGGAGGCTTGGAATTTTAATATGTACCAAATGAACCGAACCAATTACATGCCGAAAGAACCCAAGGAGTTCGAGGAAAAAGTAGTCCAGGTGAACCGGGTAAGCAAGAAAACCAAGGGCGGTAACAGGATCAGTTTCTCGGCTCTGGTGGTCGTCGGTGATAAAAAAGGCCGGGTGGGGGTGGGTCTGGGGAAGGCCAAAGACGTGTCATCGGCAGTCAAAAAAGCGGCCCTGTACGCCCAGAGGCATTTGGTGACCGTGCCTATGAGAGGGACGACAATTCCGCATGAGGTCGAGCTAAAATTGGGAGCAGCCAGGCTGAAACTGAAGCCGGCTCCGGCCGGATCGGGCGTCATTGCCGGTGGAGCCGTGCGAGCCGTAGTCGAAGCCGCCGGAATCCGGGATATTGTGGGCAAGATATTGGGAACGTCAAACAAAGCCAGCAACGTGTATGCAACTTTAGAAGCAATGAGGCGACTAAGACCGCTTTCATAATATGAATTTATCTAACTTACCAAAAACTGTTACCAGGTCGAAAAAGAGAGTTGGCCGTGGAATCGGGTCGGGGAAGGGCGGGCATACGACGGGGCGGGGAACGAAGGGGCAAAAAGCCCGGGGGAAGGTGAGGTTGGGATTTGAGGGGACAAAAACCAAAAAATCTTTTGTGAAAAAATTGCCGATGCTGCGGGGGAGAGGCAAATTCAAGCCGTGGGGCAGTCACCCGGAGATAATCAACCTCAAGGACCTGGCCGATTGGCTG
>Ga0209542_10012415_pt1 | contig 14895 bp, 13 predicted proteins | sample RifCSPhighO2_01_FD_184028 | JGI IMG/M metagenome (GOLD analysis project Ga0209542, IMG submission 184028) | Soil microbial communities from Rifle, Colorado - Rifle CSP2_plank highO2_0.1 (SPAdes) (version 2) | ecosystem: Environmental > Terrestrial > Deep subsurface > Rock core/Sediment ...
GAAATGCTCTGGGCAAGACCCCTGCTGATTTCTTCTCGCTCCCAGAAAGCAAGGCGATTGTATGTTTGCATATCCATATTTTATCAAGAATCTATCAGAAGAATTGCATTAGGAAGTTGAACTGAAGCTCGCTATTGATAAGGATAAAAAAATATTGTATTGTTTGATGATAAATTATGTAGTTTTACAATCAAGAGAGAAAATGAAAAACAGGTCAGTATCATTGATCTTAATTCTTGCAATCGTTATGATCCCGATGTCAATTTCTGCCCAGAGCCCCGCTGAATATGTTAGAAATACTTTAATCGTCCCTAATATTTGGGACACGGAGGCAGGTTGGATTCACTATGTTTTGAATGATCAGGAAGTTGATGGTTTTACACTTCAAATCTGGGGTAACCGCTCACTCGGTCTAGACGTTGTATTAATTAACAAAAAGTTATCAGATGGTTCGGTGCCAGATGTTTTAATGGCGTTTGCGGGAGATGGTTTAAAAAAAATGGCAATTAAGGTTAATGGAGTTTGGCATGTTGCGAGAGAACCTTACAATACCGGAAATGGTTTTGATATAATTTATCCGATCGATAGTGAGGGTCGGGAATATACACTGATAAGACTCGATACCATCGACGGCATTTTTGTTCTTAAATTGCGGTAATTAAAAGCACCCCTTGTGGGGCTTTTTTATTTATTCAACCCCAAATTCCACAGGATTCCTCACCAAATACATATACAGCTCCAATACAATGATTTTCGTGATATTGACGCAAGTTTATATATTTGAGAAACTTGTAAACAGATTTTTATCATCTGAAAGAAAGGAAACAAAATGAAGAAATTGCTGATTGCCATGACCTTAGTTATCGCATCAAGCGGGTTGGTATTTGCTCAAGCTCCTCCTGTTCCCGATCTCTCAAGTGCCGATTGGAAATTAACTAAAACTGTAGAGCCAAGTCCTTTTGCCTCGGGACTGAATCTTGTTGTTAAACTTTATGTTCATTCAAATAACTCCGATGCGGCAGTCCTGTATTCACTGGATTATTTATCAGAGAATAAACAGGAAGACTTTATCATGATGTTTGCGAGCACCAATGAAGAAGAGCTATGGATTGCCATGAAAGTCGGTTCTAAATGGTATCGAAGTAGGGTGTGGGGGGTTAAGTCCTTAAGCTTTGAACCAATTGTTGAAAATAACAAGGAGATAGGCAGAGAATTTATTCTCGATTCGATAGATGGAGAAGTGAGAAGGCGGGTAATGTTTCCTAAAGTAGAGAAAATGTAAAAAGCGACATACCGTCGCTTTTTTTTATTTTAAACCTCTTCCAGTCCGCGTTGTTTTCGTCTGTGAGTATCTTTTTTCTTTATTGATTCTCGTTTGTCATATTTCTTTTTACCGCGGGCGATGCCGAGAAGGAGTTTTATCAAGCCTTTTTTGTAATACAATTTTATCGGAACCAGAGTTAGTCCCTGGGATTGGGACAGGGTAGTAATCTTTTCAATCTCTTTCTTTGAAAGGAGAAGCTTTCTAGAGCGCTGAGGTTCGTAATCAGGGGGAGTGTTATAGGGTTGATAAGGGGAGATGGTTGCACCGATTAAAAATGCTTCGTTATTGAGAATCTTTGCATAAGAGCCTTTTATTGATGCCTTCCCAGTTTTAATGGCTTTTACTTCGTGTCCTTCCAATACAATACCGGCCTCGATGGTCTCAAGAATTTCATAATCAAAATAAGCTTTTGGATTGGAGCAGTACTCCTTCATTCGATTATCTCTATCTCAATGGGTTCTAAGCTCTTAAAAGGAGTTGTGTTTACCCATCCTTTGTCATTCGGAAAAATATAGTGCATTCCACTTTCATTGATAAGAATATTTTCAAGTTTAGTCGGTTCGGGACAATATTTCGGATGACCGGATATGTAAAGTCCATCGCTTCTGCTCTCGATAATATAAAATCTGCCACTACTCGTTGCTATTTTCACTTTTTTTCCAACCCCAAGTTCCGTTATTTGGTCAGTAAGTTTTTTCCATTGCTCGATAGTATCTGATGGATTTTCGTTTTGAAATTGTTCATGCATATTTTATTTATCTCCTTTCTATTAATTTAGTTTTTAGTTTTAGAGTTTTATCTTTGCGGACTACTGTAAGCTCTATTTCGTCACCGACTCCACATTTTTGTACAATATCCTGCAAATCTTTTTCTTCGGTCAGCTCTTCTTTATTGAGAGCGGTTATAATATCATTTTCAATTATTCCGGCATGATGGGCAGGAGAGCCGGGAACTACGGCGACGGAATTTGGAATGTGGTCGCGGACAACAAGAGCACCATGGTCAGAAACTAATGAGTACTGTTTCTGAAGAGTTTTATTAAGCATTACATACTGAAGACCGATGAAGGGTTTGATTATTCTCCCGTGCTTAATAATGTCTTCAAGATCCTGCTTTGCCCAGTTGATGGGTATGGAAAAACCGATATTCTGCGCACCATAAATTATCGCGGTATTAATACCCACTACTTCACCGCCTAAATCAATTAGGGGACCTCCGGAATTACCCTGATTAATTGCTACATCCGTTTGGATAACACCCCGCAGATGTTCCATCTGTCCTTCTGTTCCGAGCGATGCTGATATTTTTCTTGCCAGCCCCGAGACTATGCCCTTTGAAACCGTATTAGAAAAAAGACCCAGAGCGTTGCCAATGGCGATTACTGTCTGGCCGGGTTCCAGTTTTGAAGAATTTCCAAGTTGGACTGCTGGAAGACCGGTCGTATTTATTTTAACAACGGCAATATCGTTAATAGGGTCACGGGATATGACCTTGCCTTGATATTCTTTTTGGTCGTATGTAACAACAGTATATTCAGAATCTGGGTCAAAGACGACATGTTTATTTGTAAGAACTAAGCCATCCGGATGAACAATAAATCCGGATCCTCCGCCGATTTTTACTTTTTCGGTTTGACCGTCATCCGGACCTCCGTATGCAAACGGATGCATGAACGGAGTGCCGTACAAGCCTTTAACCTTAGGCATCTGTTTTGATATAACAATACTGACCACGGATGGGGCCACTTTCTTTACGGAGTCAATAACTATTTTATCATGGTCTTTAAAGTCCATTATATATTGCGAATTGTGAATTACGGATTAAAATTTAGTGATTAATACATAATTCGAAATTCGTATGAATTTACTTATAGTATGAGACTTAAATAGGAATTTTTCAACCCCCCTCTTTCCAAGAAATTTTTTTAAGAGTGCAATGGGTAACTTATTCTAGAAAAGTTGTGGATTTGGATATTATACGTTGATATTGACTAGACCGACTGTAACCCGTACCCTTGCTTTATGATCTTTGACTGTGGTGGTGGCTATGTCTTCCAAACAAGAAGCAATTCTGGTTGTTGATTATAAAAGAAGATTTATTTGGCTTGATTCGGGAGAGAAAGAAGCTGTAATCAACTCTTCGCTAGCTTCAGGTGTGATAGGTATGCTTAAAAAGTTAGATTCTCTTAGTAATGAAATGATTATTTTTTACATTCGTGGCAGAGGAGGAGACGTCTATGCAATGATGAGAGTTGCGGTAACTATTGAAGCGATGAGAAGTCCTGTTACTTTTGTACCTTTTGATTTTGTAAGATCTGCTTCTTTCTGGGTAACTCAATATGGCAGAATGCGTTTATCGTTAGGAGGTACTAAGTTTATGTTTCATAGGGCAGCTCAATCAGTAAGAGTGGATTATAAAACATTAACTCAGGTGGATTGTTTAGTTACTCTGGATAGACTGAAACTTGTTGATGGTATTCAACTTTGGGCATACAGTAGAAGAGGAAGACCGATTAGCAAGATAGCAGAATTGCTGTTAGGTGAATCGATACTAACGACTGAAATGGCCATAAAATATCGTCTTATCGACGGATTATATGATGAAAAGGATTTTGACAAAGATAAGAAAATTGCAATTGAATTGGCTAAAAAGAAATACGGTTAGTACACAAACGGCTTTATGCCGTTTTATTTTTCGTGTATTATAAAGCTACTATGGTTAAAGAAAAGCTGAAAGAATTCATAGATAAAATATCGGGTAACGTTGATTTTGATATCCTGACTCCGCCTGACCCTAAATTCGGAGATTATTCGATAAACCTTCCCTTTGTTTTAGGCAAGAAAGAAAAGAGGAATCCCACAGATGCAGGTAGGGAAGTGTTGGAAAAATTATCTGCGGACAAAGAGTTAAAAAAATATTTCGGAAAAATTGAGTTTGCTCTTCCGGGGTTCATCAACTTTCATCTGTCCGATGATTTTATAAAAAATAATCTCAAAGAGATAGCCGAAAAGGGCGAGGATTACGGCTCGGGAGACAATAAGAATTGCAGGGTCAATCTTGAGTTTGTTTCAGCTAATCCAACCGGTCCCCTTATGGTTCACAATATGCGTGGAGGTCCGTTTGGAGATACCCTGGGTAATATTTTTAAAAAAGCCGGGTATGAGGTAACGAAGGAATACTATTTTAATGATGTCGGAGTCCAGACAATGCTTCTTGGCGAGTCGGTAGCAAAAAGATTGCAAGAGTTGAATGGAATAAAAATTGAATTCGGAGAAAATCTTTATCCGGGAGAATATATTAGGGAGATAGCGGGAGAGATTAATTCTAAAAAACTCATAGATTCTGGCCAAGATTTCGATACGCTTTTGAAATTCTGCAGAGATTATGCCCTGGAAAAGATGATAGAATCTATTAAACGCTCTATGGAGGAACTCGGGGTCAGCTATGATGTCTGGTTTCGGGAATCAAGTCTTCAGAAAAGCGGTGAGATAGATGATGCGATGGCCAAAATCTCGGAGCATACTTATGAGAAGGACGGTGCAAGGTGGTTTCGTGTTAGTAATTTCTTTCCGGAGCAGAAGGATGCAGTTGTGGTTAAAAGTGAAGACAGGGGAGTCAGCTATTTGATGGGAGACATTGCTTATACTAGGAACAAAATTGAGGAAAGAGGTTTTAATAAGGCAATTAATATTTGGGGTACAGATCATCATGGCGATGTACCGAGGCTTTTAGCTGGAGCGCAAGCGCTTGGTTATGGTGGCAAATTGGAGATCCTCCTTCATCAGTTGGTAACAATAATGGAATCTGGCGAAAAGCAAAGAATGTCCAAAAGGGCGGGAAAATTTTTCCCCGTGGATGAATTGCTGGCAAAAGTCGGAAAAGATGCTATAAGATTTTTCTTTTTAGCTAAAAGCCTAGATACGCATATGGAATTTGATGTCGATTTGGCTAAAGAAGAATCAAAAAGAAATCCTGTTTATTATATTCAGTATGCCTATGCGAGATTAAATCAGATTTTTGAGAAGATTGAGAAGGATAACTCGGAAGAAGGGGATGCGGGATTATTAAAGGAACCGGAAGAAAAGGCATTAATGAGGAGAATGGCAAAATATCCGGAGCTAATTGAGGATATATCCAAAAATTATCAGGTCCATCATTTGACCCAGTATGCCTATGAGCTGGCTTCAGATTTCCATAACTTTTATGAGAAATGTAGGGTGATTCAAGACGACAAGGAGTTGCAGTCAGCCAGAGTCTATTTGTCTAAGACGGTATCGGTGGTACTTGGTTCTGTCTTGAGTCTCATGGGATTAAAGGCTCCGAAGAAAATGTAAAATATTGATGCTCCCAGGGTATCCATGAGCAAGTCTTTTACCGTGTCTTGAAGGTCGCCCATAAAATAAGCCCTTATCTCGAACCATCGGTAGAATGGTTCAATTAGTGTTTGGTTTGCTATATATTCCGAGAATTCCCAGATAACACCGATAAAAACAGTTGCACCTACGATAATAAGTGCGTTTTTTATCTCATGCTTGGGAATTAGATGATTCTTTAGATAATAGTACATGAACATTGCTATAAAAATACCTCCCAAAAAATGTTGGATAGTATCGAACCACCAGTACTCTATGTATAAGCTGTAATAGGTGCTTGGTATGTTAGTTAAGAATAGAAGTATGAGTAGAATAAAAGCTTTTTTCATGTTAGGTTAATTTTAGCATTGGTATCGATATTTATCAAAAAGTTATCCATAATGTCAAATAGCTTTTTGACTATTTTATGCGAGGGGAGACTTTTTTGATAGCCTCAACTCATTTTATTTACGGAGCTGCTGCCGGAATTTTGGTTTCTAGGCGCAGTTATTTGGGATTAATAATTATAACACCCCTTCTTGGGCTAGCGAGCGTACATTTATCACACCGATATTCTATTAGGTTTCGTAGTACCGACTTTGGTACAAATTTTGTTAGTCTTTCCTCCCCTATGGTTTATAAAAAATAAAACTGCTGAAGAGCGTTTTAAATAATTCAATATTCTACTGCAATTTCAGAATTTCGGCTAGAAAATCGTCATATTTCGTCTGAATAGTACCCACTATTCATCCTCGATATGACGATTTTCTATCTCGAAATTATGCAATTTCGTAAAGGAAGAGAATTATTTAATACGCTCTAGGGCGGTTTTGTTGAATTTAAGCCTGAATTAAGGTAAAATTTCAAGCATGTATGACTTTAGAAGGGTAGAAGATAAAATACTGGATTTTTGGCAGGAGAATGCCATTTTTGAGAAGTCTCTTAAGGCGCGTAAGCGTGCTAAACGCTTTGTTTTTTTCGAAGGTCCTCCCACGGCTAACGGCCGACCCGGTATTCATCACTTTCTAGGGAGAGCATTTAAAGATCTCTACGGGCGCTATAAAACGATGAGTGGTTTCTTTGTTTTTCGTAAGGCCGGATGGGATACGCATGGATTACCGGTTGAGATAGAAGTGGAAAAACAGCTTGGCTTTAAGACAAAGAAAGATATAGAAAACTACGGCATAGCGAAATTTAATCAGAAGGCCAAGGAGAGTGTTTGGAAATACAAAAGCGAATGGGAAGACATGACTAGAAAAATGGGCTTTTGGGTGGACGTTAAACATCCCTACATCACATATGAGAATAACTATATTGAAACGCTTTGGCATATTATCAGAATGATTTGGGACAAGGGACTACTATATCTTGCCCATAAAGTTGTTCCTTTCTGTGCCAGATGCGGGACATCCCTGTCTGCGCATGAGGTAGCCCAAGGATATCGCACTGTTACTGACAAAGCAGTAACAGTGAAATTTTCAATTTTAAATTTTCAATTTTCGGATAAGTTTAAAATTCCGAAAAAATCCAAATTATACATTCTCGCTTGGACCACCACTCCGTGGACTCTTCCCGGAAATATAGCTTTGGCGATAGGTGGAAGTATTAAATATCAAGTAGTAAGTATTAAGGGTAAGAATGAGACGTATATTTTGGCGGAGGATCTTGCTCCCAAAGTCCTTAATACAGAATATAAAATACAGAATACTGTTCTCGGTTCTGATCTCGTCGGACTTGAGTACGAGCCACTTTTTGATGTTACTGAATTGAAATCAGAAAAATCGTATAAGGTCTATGAAGCAGATTTTGTTTCCACAGAAGATGGTACCGGCGTTGTTCATACGGCGGTTATGTATGGAGAGGACGACTACGAGTTAGGAACTAAGCTGGGCTTACCCAAGGTACATACTGTTGATGAGCAGGGAAAATTTATGGGAGTGGGGAAGGATTTCGATGGTCTCGTCGTAAAACACAAAGATAAGCCGACGGAAGAAAAGACAACCCAAAAAATAATTGATTATCTGAAAGATAAAAATACTTTGTTAAAAGAAGAGGAGTACGAACACGATTATCCATTTTGCTGGCGGTGTGATTCACCTCTGCTTTATTACGCTAAGAGCTCATGGTTTATTAAAATGTCCACGGTTAGGGAACAGCTTATAAAAAACAACCAGAAAGTTAACTGGCTTCCTGAACATATTAAAGACGGACGTTTTGGGCAATGGCTAAAGGAGGGCAAAGACTGGGCATTCTCAAGGGAAAGATATTGGGGTACGCCCCTTCCGGTATGGCAATGCCAGAAGTGTGGCGAGCATGAAGTCATCGGATCGGTTGAGGAGATAGAAAAAAATTATTCTCCGGCAAAAAGAAACAACTATTTTGTTCTTCGTCACAGCTATACCAGTAGGCACGAGAAAGAGGGCGGACTTGTCGGCACCGATATCAAAAATGATCCTCATCACCTGACCACTGAAGGCAGAAAGTTAATTGAGAAAGAAGCTCAATTCATTAAAAATAACCATGACATTGATTTTATCTACTCATCTCCTTTTATGCGAACAATGGAAAGTGCCGAAATAGTCGGAAAGCTTATACACAAACAAGTCCATCGGGAAGATAGGATAGGTGAGATAGTCCATGGCGGATGTGAGGGTAAGCCGTATAAATCATGTCCGGCGGTGCATGTAAAAGTTAACATAGATTCAAAGGCTCATGAGTTGGGAGAAAGTTGGAATGATATCAGATTAAGGATGGCAGATTTTATACGAGAAATGGAATCGACATATTCCGGAAAGAATATTTTAATTGTAAGCCATGGTGACCCGATATGGCTACTGGATTGTATTGGGCAGGGAGCGACTGGTGAGGAAATTGCTGAAGATTCAAGAAACGGGAAGTTCTACTATCCTAAAATAGGCGAGTTTAAGAAGCTTGATTGGAAAGCGATTCCAAGAAATGAGCATGGAGAGCTTGATCTTCATAGACCCTACATTGATTCCGTAGTTCTTAAATGTAAAAAATGCGGAGCTTCAATGAAGAAAATCCCGGATTTGATAGATGTATGGTTTGATTCTGGTGCGATGCCCTATGCTCAATGGCATTGGCCTTTTGAAAATAATAAGATATTCGAGGATCAGTTTCCGGCTGACTTTATAAGCGAGGCGATAGATCAGACAAGAGGATGGTTCTATACTCTTTTGGCAATCTCAACTTTGCTGGACAAGGGAACGCCATATAAAAATGTAATATGCTATAGCCATGTTCTCGATGAGCACGGAAAGAAGATGTCTAAATCAAAAGGTAATGTAGTTTCGCCATTTGAAGTTATGGATAAGGTCGGTGCCGATACGGCAAGATGGTATTTCTATACTCTAAATTCTCCCGGAGAGTATAAGCTTTTTTCGATGAGAGATGTTGAGGGCAAGCTTAAGGGTTTTATCTTCACACTTCAGAATTGCATCAGATTTTACGAATTATATATTCAGGAGACAGCGGTTAAGGGCGGTGAAGATTTCATAAATTCAAGAATACCCGCTCATAATTTACTGGATAAATGGATAATTTCCAAACTTAACGGGCTTATATTTGAAATATCGGAAAAACTTAATGCCTATGATCCTGTAACGGCGGCCAGAGCTATTGAAAAATTTGTAGTAGAAGATCTTTCTAACTGGTGGTTAAGAAGATCCCGAAAGAGAAAGGGAGCATTGCCTTTGCTTAGATCTATAATGCGGGAACTTGCCAAACTGTTAGCTCCGTTCACCCCTTTTCTTGCCGAGGACGTTTATAAAAGAACAAACCAACAATCAACAATGAACAATGAACAACCGGAAAGCGTGCATCTCTGTGACTGGCCAAAAGCAAATAAAAAATTAATAAATAAAAAACTGGAAGATGAGATGGAAGAAGTAAGGGATGTTGTTGCCGCAGGTTTAGCCATAAGAAAAGATAAACAGTTGAAAGTCAGACAGCCGCTAAAAAGAGTCAGTATCAGAAGATTAGCTAAGTTTGCAGGTGATTTAGAAGGATTAATAAAGGATGAGCTGAATATAAAAGAAATTTCTTACGAAAAAAAACAGGAGTCCCACGTTGTTCTTGATATGGAACTTGATACGGCCTTAATAAACGAAGGATTCGTCAGAGAATTAGTGCGTCAGATACAGGATATGAGGAAAGAATCAAAATATAAGCTTGATGAAAAAATATTCGGTAGATGGCATAGCGATGATAACTCAGTATCGGAAGCAGTCAGTGAATGGAGCGAGTATGTTAAAGAAGAGGCGCTTCTTAAGAATTTTATGGCTGGTCATGACGATAAAGAGGTTTTTGATATTGAGAAGGAATTTGAGTTGGCTCCTCAGAAGAAAATTTGGGTTGGAATCCGCAAATAAAGCATAGCCATTTCTATTTTTCAACCAGATTCGCTCATTAACAAATTCATCGATAATTTATCATTTTCCCTGCCTGCCGGCAGGCAGGCTGAATAAAAATCGGGTCCCTTCGAAGACTACATCCCCATTTTATATTCTACGGAAAATATCAAAATTATCTTGAATTTGTAGTAAAGTCACTCCAAGGTTTCAAAATAGAAATGGCTATGCTTTATTTTTTAACTAAATTTTTTATGAAAAGAGTTTATATAATTCATGGCTGGGGCGGAAGACCGGATAAGGACTGGCTTGGTTGGCTCGGAAGTGAGTTGGAAAAGAAAAATTTCAAAGTATATATTCCTAAAATGCCCAATACCTGGGTACCTAGAATTTCTGAATGGATTAGCAAAATAGAAAGCATCGTTGAAGAACCAGATAGAAATACTTATTTTGTGGGCCACAGTATCGGTTGCCAAGCAATAATGAGATATTTAGAAAAACTCCCAGGAGAAATAAAAATCGGCGGATCAATATTCGTGGCAGGTTGGCTCAATCTAAATGATGAAACTTGGGATGAAACATATACAAAAGAGATAGCTGATGAATGGCTCAATACTCCGATAGATTTTAATAAAATAAAGAAGCACTCAGAAAGATTTTTGGTAATTAATTCAGATAACGACCCGTATGTGCCGTTAGATGATGTTAAATTATTCAAGAAAAATCTTGACTCAAAAATTATAATTGAAAAAAATAAGGGTCATATCTCGGGAGAGGATGGCGTTACTGAATTACCCGTTGTTCTCGAAGAATTATTAAAAATATCACGATGAAAACAAGAGCAATTATTCTAAAGAAACAGGACGTCAATGAATATGATCAGCTCGTTATCTGCTATACGGAAGAGCTGGGGAAGGTGACGGCGATAGCCAAAGGTATTCTGAGGCCTAAATCAATCCAGTCTATGCATCTGGACCTTTTTAATTTGGTTGAGTTTGAATTGGTAGCCGGCCGGGCAATGCCGATAATTACGGGAGCTCAGGCCGAGGAACTGCATCTTAAATTAAAAAAAAATCTAAAATGTCTGGCAGTAGCATATTCTTTTGCCGATGCGGCCGATAAAATTTTTTTTGAACATCAGAAAGATGTTAAGCTTTGGAATTTTTTTGATTCGCTCTTAAAAGAACTTGATATGACGCCAGAGGATATGCGTTCATTTATGCAAGTGAAGCAGGTTGATTTTATGGATATACTAGGTTATGGTACCGGTTCGAGCGGCTATACCGCTTATGGGGCATTAGCTCAAAGAAAGATGTATTCATTAAATTTCTTCGATTTGGTAATGGATTTAGGTGTTGAGGTGTAACTTCTTAGGGACAGTAACTGACAAAAAGGGCAGTATAAGCTATAATTATTGAGTCTGAATAATAATCAAATATGTCTAAGAAAATATTAAAATATCTAATACTCCTTGCCTTTGTACTACTTGTGGTGGCAATATCTTCATTTTGGGTTGGTGGGCCGTCTTTTAGGGAGAAAGACGTCGTTTTTGAAATTGAAGGCTTAACTCAAGTTTCTGCCGGAGATGAGGTTACGTATAAGATTAAATATGTTAATGAAACAAGAAGCACACTCCATGATTTAGATCTTAACTTTTTCTTTCCCGAAGGTTCTACCGTCATAGTTGATGGTAAATCTTTCGAGAGTTATGTTGAGAATTTCAAAGTGGATCAGCTTGCTTCTGGAGAAAAGGGAGAAAAGGAAATGAGAGCGTTTATTATGGGAGATAGGGGAAATATCAAGGTTGCCAGAGCCGTCCTTTCTTTCAGGTCGGGAAGTCTAACATCTGTTTTTGAGAAAACGGTCTCCTTATCGACAACTATTGTATCTACTCCCATCTCGATGACATTAGTTGCTCCTCCGAGCACAAATTCAAATTCTACCATCCAATATATTCTGGACTATCGTAATGAATCGGATGAAGATGCAAGCAATTTGATTATTGAGTTTGACTATCCCGACGGATTTAGTCCGGTGAATATCAGCCCTACGCCGAAACAGGGAAATAATGTCTGGCAAATAGAACTTCTTAAGAAAGGCAGTGGCGGGAGAATAACAGTATCCGGATTAGTGGTAGGCAATGAAGGGGAGAGTATAGTGGCTTCAGCAAAATTAAGACGCAAACTGGGGAGCGACTATGTTGATTATCAGAAAGCATCGGCTGCAACTGTTATATCAAATCCTATTCTAGGTTTGGAAATTACAGTAAATAATTCAAATGATTTTTCGGCAACGGTAGGGGATCGCCTGAATTATTCAATAAAGTATTATAATAATTCCAATTTAAGTCTATTCGGAATGAGTTTATCGGTTAAGCTTGAAGGTGATATGTTTGATGTCGCTACTTTGGACACAAAGGGAGGGTTTTTCGATGATTCAACTAGGACGATAACATGGAATAACAGTGTTATACCCGGATTTGCAACGGTTCTTCCGAATTCAAACGGTAAAATAAACTTTTTAATCGTATTGAAGCCTGCTTTCTCATCTGGACTATCGGGGAGTTCTTCGGATCATTTTGTCAGGGTAATCTCTAAGTTCGGAACGCCAAATGTTCCGACCGGCGTTAATTCGGAAGAAGTATCCGTAAGCTCAAGCTTAGTAACCAGAATAGGGACACAACCGACGGTAAATCTCTCCGCTTATTATGAAGATTCTGATTTCGGTTCTTCGGGTCCTCTTCCTCTTAAAGCCGGTGAAGAAACAGCATTTACGGTGCACTGGATACTGACTAATCCAGGAAATGATATCGAGAATATAAAAATGGTAAGCAGGTTGGCATCTGGAATAGAATGGATGAATGAAACTAGAACCAATGCCGATCAGCCACAGCCAACCTTTAATCCAAATACTCGGGAGGTTACTTGGGCATTGTCGGAGCTTCCATATGGGGCAGGAGTATTTAATAGTAAGTATGAGGCCAGTTTCAGGATAAAAATAAGGCCATCTAGTACTCAAATTGGGACTAAGCCACCTCTAATGGACGGAGTTGTTTTTAGTGGAACAGATAGTTTTACAAAACAAAGCATTACCGTTAGTAAGGGAGGATTGAATGCGGATAATTTAGTCGATAGACCGAAGGAGGGCACAATTCAATAAGAAGTATTAAGGAGTTAGTATTAAGTATTAAGGTTAAGAATATGGAAAAAAATAAAGAAAATTTATTGGAGAAAGTTGTAGGCCTGTGCAAGAGGAGGGGATTTGTTTTTCCCGGTTCGGAAATCTACGGCGGACTCAAGGGGACATGGGATTATGGTCCGCTTGGGACGGAATTAAAATGCAACCTTAAGCGGGCATGGTGGGATTATATGGTGAAACAGCGCGATAATGTTTTTGGTGTCGATGCTTCCATTCTGATGAATCCGAAAGTATGGGAAGCTTCGGGCCATGTTGCATCATTCACAGATCCTCTTGTTGAGTGTAAAACATGCAATGAGCGTTTTAGAGCGGACAAACCGGCAGATATTAAAGAACATGAAGAATTGCATGCAAAGAAAAAGGAAAAAGTTACTTGGACCGAGCCCAGACAGTTTAATATTCTCGTAGAAGCGAAACTTGGAGTAGTTGAGGGGGAAAAGACAACCGTGTTTCTTAGGGGGGAGATAACGCAAGGTGTCCATGTCAATTTTAAAAATATATTAGATTCTATGCATCCTAAGATTCCGTTCGGAGTTGCTCAAATTGGCAAAGCATTCAGAAATGAAATTACACCCAGAAATTTTATCTTTCGTTCACGGGAATTTGAACAGATGGAGATGCAGACCTATGTGAAAGCTAATGATAAGGAGTCAATGAAAATATTTGAAACTATGAAGGACTTGAGGATGAAGTGGTATCTGGATCTGGGCATGAATAAAGACAGGCTGCGTTTTCGCGAGCATGCTCCTGATGAACGAGCCCACTATGCCCGCACGGCATGGGATATTGAATATGAAACTCCCTGGGGTTGGGATGAAGCAGAGGGTATTCATCATCGGGGGGATTGGGATCTGTCACGCCATGCAAAGTTCAGCGGTCAGGACTTATCGTATTTCGATCAGGAAACAAATGAGCGTTATATTCCGTGGGTAATTGAGACGTCAGCCGGCGTGGAACGACCCTTGTTGTATTTTCTATTAGATGCTTACCGCGAGGAAGAAGACAGAATAATTCTGAAGCTTCATCCTAGGCTTGCTCCATATAAAGCGGCAGTGTTTCCGTTGCTTAAAAACAAACCGGAGTTAGTTGAAAAGGCCCGTTCTGTCTACTCGCTACTCGCTACTCACCACCATTCGCTTGGCCCCATTGCCTGGGATGAGAGGGGGAATATCGGCAAGAGATATTATGCGCAGGATGAGATTGGTACGCCAATCTGTATTACCGTAGATTTTCAGACTCTTGAAGACGGCACAGTTACAGTGAGGGATCGGGATATGGCAGAACAGAAAAGAGTAAAAGTAGAAGAGCTGAGCGGGATAATCATGAAGGGGGGATATCTTTTTTAAAAAATCGTTAGAATAATTGACAGAAAAGCGCTACGAAGCGCTTTTCTGTCAATATTGACTATACTAATTATATCATCATTTTATTATGACGTCAAGCAAAAATTTAGTAACTACTCACCGCCCTGAAAAGCCTCTTCTCTCCTCTTTTTAAGCAATGGTATCATAACTTCAAAGAAATTGGGGTTTTCTTTTAATTTAGTTTCAATAATATTTGCGTTAACTGCATGAGTCTGAGCTCCTTCTAGAGAGCGTGATCCGCCGAATATCTTTCTCATCACAACCTGATTTCTCAATGCCCTTTCAGC
>Ga0209542_10012416_pt1 | contig 14895 bp, 17 predicted proteins | sample RifCSPhighO2_01_FD_184028 | JGI IMG/M metagenome (GOLD analysis project Ga0209542, IMG submission 184028) | Soil microbial communities from Rifle, Colorado - Rifle CSP2_plank highO2_0.1 (SPAdes) (version 2) | ecosystem: Environmental > Terrestrial > Deep subsurface > Rock core/Sediment ...
AAGCCCGCGTACCTACTCGCGGGATCTCATTTGCAGGGAATCATGGATTGGAGCGCTCGATGAAAGGAAGGGTACACCCTGTGCGCATACCGGCGATCTTACAGCGAGCGCTCAATACCGTTCGCGCACGCTTGCGCTGTGTGGCGTTGGACTACAAGGGAATTTATTTTGAGGATAAGGTGCACTCTCTCTCGTTTCACTATCGCCGCTGCCCGCGCTCGAAACACGCCGCTGTACGCGCAAAAGTAATGAATGCCGTACGAGAAGCAGGCGGCCTCCGTGTCGTGGAGGGTATCTATGTCTTAAACATTTTACCAGGCGTTCGGCGTGATAAAGGTACGGCGACACGGGAGATGTACGCCTCTTTGGCGGGGAGAAAGAAGCCCGTACCCGTCTTTCTCGGCGACGATGTGACCGACGAAGATGCGTTCCGCGTTTTACGGAAGGGCATCACCATCAAAGTCGGCGCATCCAAGACAAGCGCCGCACACTACTATTTCAAGTCGCGCAGTGGGGTCGACAGATTTCTTGAGGCCATGGCCGGAAAATAACGGTATACTTTCCGTATGGAAATCGCGGAGATGTTCGGCTATGCGGGAATGGTTACGGGCGTCTCGTTCACGCTCCCGCAGGTCTATAAGACCTATCGCACGAAAAGCGTCGAAGATATTTCGTGGGGAATGCTCGTTCTCCTCGTTCTCAACTGTGTTTTTTGGTTTTCCTATGGATACTTACAGGACTCACTGCCGCTCCTACTTACGAACGGGTTGAGCCTTTTCGTCGTTTCGGTCTTGATCGTCCTCAAGATCCGCTATCGCAATAATCCCTAGCTGATTTTTTGCCGCTCGGTATAATTTGCCAATGAAGATACGGACGATACAAGCGAGGGAGGTTTTGGACTCACGGGGGAATCCGACGGTGGAAGCGGATTGTGTTCTTGAGGACGGCACGCTCGGGCGGGCAATCGTGCCCTCCGGCGCCTCCACCGGCTCGCACGAGGCACACGAACTGCGCGACGAAGACCCTTCGACTTCGCTCAGGGCAGGCAAAGCACGATACGGCGGGAAGGGTGTGCTGAAGGCCGTCGCGAACGTGGGAGGTGAAATAGCCAGTGCTATCGTCGGAAAGGACGCATCGGCACAGCGCGAGATAGACGACGCGATGATAGCGCTCGATGGCACTGCAAATAAAGGGCGACTGGGCGCCAACGCGATACTTGCGGTCTCGCTCGCCGCCGCTCACGCGGCGGCTCGCTCTCGAGGCGTGCCCTTGTACGAATACATCCGTTCGCTTAGCTCCGCGCCGCGCGAACCCGTGCTTCCCGTGCCGCAGTGCAATATTTTGAACGGCGGCGCGCACACCAACTGGGAATCGACAGATATCCAGGAATTTATGGTGATGCCCATTGGCGCACCATCCTTTCGCGAGGGTCTGCGCATGGTCGCGGAAATATTCCACACGCTTAAAAAGGTACTGCAGGAAAAAGCGTTCGGCACGACCGTGGGCGACGAGGGCGGATTTGCGCCGAAAGTGACGGGCAACGAGGAGGCGCTTGCGCTGATTGCCGAAGCGATAGAAAAAGCCGGATACAAACTCGGGAGCGATGTCGTCCTTGCGCTCGACGTGGCGGCCTCGGAATTTTTTGAAGCCGGCGCTTATAAACTCCCGAAAGAGGGCAAAAAATTGTCGTCGGCAGAAATGGCCGCTTGGTACGGCGAGCTCCAAAGGAAATATCCCATACCCTCAATAGAAGATGGGCTTGCCGAAGATGATTGGGACGGATGGAGGAATATGACAGTCGCTCTCGGCAAAGACACCCAGCTTGTCGGCGACGACCTCTTGGTGACCAACGTAAATTTCCTGGAGCGTGCCATCAAAGAAAAAGCGGCGAACGCCATCCTCATCAAGGTCAATCAGATCGGGACGCTCACGGAAACGGTCGCCGCGGTAGATATGGCGCACGCTTCGGGCTGGAAAGCCGTCATTTCTCACCGCTCCGGCGAGACGGAAGACACCACCATCGCGCATCTTGCGGTTGGCTTAGGGACGGGACAGATAAAGACCGGTTCCACCTCGCGCACCGACAGAACGGCGAAATACAACGAACTCCTTCGCATCGAAGAGGCGCTCGGCCAACAGGCAGTCTTTGCGGGCAAGAGCGCATTGCAGTAGAATCCCCCTGAAATGGCGTACCTCATTCTGGTAAGACACGGCACGTCGGAGTGGAACGCGCTCGGTCTCTGGCAAGGCTGGACGGACATCCCGCTCGCGCAGAAAGGGAAGGAAGATGCGCTCCGCGCGGCGGAATCTTTGCGAGGCATCAGAATAGATCGCGCGTATACATCGGTTTTGAAGCGTGCCAAGGAAACGTGGGAGATCATGAAAGACGCGCTCGGCATCGCCCCGCCGACGGTCGAGCATCAGGCGCTCAATGAGCGACACTATGGTATCTATCAGGGCAAGAACAAATGGCAGGTAAAAGAGGATGTCGGGGAGGAGGAATTCCAAAGAATACGCAGAAGCTGGGACCATCCGATACCGGAAGGCGAGACGCTCGAAGATGTATATAAGCGCATCGTTCCGTACTACCAAGAGCACATCCTTCCCGACCTGGTGGCGGGCAAGAATGTTGTTTTGACGGCGCACGGCAATTCGCTTCGGGCACTCGTTAAATATCTAGAAGACTTGAGTATCGCTGAAGTCTTGAAGCTCGAGTTCGGTATCGGGGAGGCGTATGTGTACGAGGTAGACGAGAAGGGCAAGGTAGCCGGCAAGGAGATCCGCGCAGCGAACCCGCACAAAGGGAAGGTCTAAACTCCCGCGAGAATGCGGGCGGTGATGCCGATGCCCAGAATGCCGAGAAAGTTGAATACGAACGAGAGTATCGCGAAATAGCGCGTACTCAACTTGGAAAAGCCGAGGAGCGCAATGCCAAGCTCATCGGGTAGGGGCGAGGCTATGAGGAAGACTCCCGCGAGAAGCGTGAACCACCTGAAATGCTTGAACTTGAACATCTTCTTCACGCGGCGAAGTACTTTTTCTTCGCGGAGGAGCTCGAGAATATCGGCCGCTACCCTGTCTCTGACAAATTTAAATATCAAAAGATCGCCGAGTACGGAGCCAATCGCGCCTACGAGCGCTGTGACGTAGACCGATTGCGTGAGTGCGATCTCCCCCAGAGTTGCCATCGCAGGCGCTGTGGTGAAAATCGAAGTGAAGAACACTCCTGCGACAAAGGTCCCGAACAGCTCAAGCCCCGCGGAGGAGGTGAGGAGCTGTGTGAGTACATGCGTCCTCGCAAGCATGATCGCAACGAGTATGCTCAAAGCGACGAGCCCGATGTCGGTGAGAATGTGATTATTCATTCTCCGCTTGCGCGAGTTATATCGCTCGGCATATATGTGGAGCGTGTGCTTCATTGTCATGCAATAATAACGTGATTATGTACGACTACCACGTCGTGCTTGGGATAGTCGCAGTGCTGCTGGCGTTCACTGGTTATGGTCTCTACTTCCGGAGCTTGTTCAAGGACGGAACGAAGCCGCACCCATTCACGTGGTTTTTGTTCGCCGTTGTCGACGGCACGGTGTTCATTGCGCAGGTATGGAACGGAGGAGGCCCCGGGGCGTGGGCGACGGGGGCAGGGACACTTTTATCGAGCGTCGTCTTCCTACTCGCACTGCAACGAGGAGAAAAGCGCATCACACGGGTTGACTGGGCGTGTCTCGTCATCGTGCTGGTCGGTATTGTGGGATGGGTCGCGACGAGCAACGCACTTTTAGCTGTCGCACTCGCGAGTGCGTGCGACGCCATCGCCAAGGTGCCAACGTTCCGAAAATCATATCTACGACCTTACGAAGAGTCGCTTAGTGTGTGGTCGGTCGACCTCATACGCTTCACGCTTTCGATAGCCGCACTTTCTTCGATAACGTGGACGACAGCGCTCTTCCCGGCGGAGGTCGTACTCACCAACGGCATTCTCGTTCTCGCGGTTTTGCTTCGCCGCAGGCAATTTGCGATTCGAGCAAAAACGGGGTAGATTACCCCACTATATGCGCATGACGCGTACAGAGTTCGATACACGCCTCGCAGAAGGGAAGCTTGCCCTTACGTTTGTCGGCATGTCGGGGATCGGGAAAACGTATCACTCGAAACAGCTTCCGAAGTTAGGTTTTAAATACCTCTCTTGCGACGACCTCATTGCCGCTCGCCTCAAAAGTCCCGCTCGGCTTGAAACGGTGGCCGACGTGGGGCGCTGGATGGGTCAGCCGTATTCGGAAGGATATCGAGACCGAGAAAAGGCATATTTAGATATGGAGGAGGAAGTCACCCGTGAGTCGATAGAAGATCTGGACCAAAATACCGTGGTGGATACCACCGGAAGTATCGTGTACCTGTCCGAATCTTTATGCGCAAACGTGAAGCAAAAGCTTCTCGTGGTCTACTTCAATGCAACCTCCGATGTGTACGAGCGCATGCTTTCGCTCTACCATGCGGATCCAAAACCAGTCGTGTGGGGAGCTGCATTCAAGATGGAAAAGGGAGAGGACGCACTTTCCGCACTCCGGCGCTCTTTCCCGATACTTCTCGACTACCGGGCGAAGAAATATTCAGAAATGGCAGACGTGGTACTTCCCGCAAGTCGGGCGTGGGACATTGAGGATGGCCAACACTTGCTGCAATTGATACGAGGGCAACTATAGAAGCGGAGTCCAAGTCACTCTGAAGAAAGAGGGTGAGGAGCACGAGAAGGTATTGATATACAAAACGCCGGCAGGTCTCTCACGGGATCAGCCAGCGTTGTTTTTACGGTGTGTCTTTGGTAGTGTAGTGGCCGAGTGTTCCGCGTTTCTGAAACCTGTCTCCAAGGAGGACTGCCAATGGCATTATGTGAAGTATGCGCCGAAACGGCGAGTTTCCTTATCAAGCTCAAGCGGACCAAGGCTGAAGGAGGGGATGAAGAATGCACCGCCGCCTTCTGCTGCAATCCGTGCAAAGCGTTCGGAATGGAAGAACGCGAGCGAGCTGGCTGGCAGCGTGTTGACCCGCCGGTAATGCCTCCACCGTGACGACGGTGGTCTGGGTCGGCGAGTTCGAGGAGTGTTGATGCGCTTCTCGAGCTCGCCGGCTCGTTTTTTATGCCTGTCGCGTGTGATAGGATAGAGCCCAATGAGTAATGGCCGCAATTTTCGGGAGCTTCTGGAAGGGAAATGGGATGAAGGAAAGTTTTTATGCGTCGGGCTGGATTCCGATATAACCAAGATACCGAAAGCGGCGGAAAAGGAAGATACGCGCACGACCATCGTTGGGTTCAATCGCGCCATCGTGGACGCGACGAAGGATATCGTATGCGCATACAAGCCGAACTCGGCTTTTTACGAGTCGCACGGAGACCAGGGGATAGCGGCCCTGCGAGAGACCATTATGTATATCATCGAGAATGCGCCGGGAGTCGCTGTCATTCTCGACGCGAAGCGCGGCGACATTGAAAATACCAACGAACAGTACGCGCGGGCGGCATTCGAATACTTGCAGGCCGATGCCGTAACGGTCCAGCCGTACGCGGGCGGAGAAGCCCTTCAACCGTTTCTGAAGCGGAGCGATAAGGGAGTGATCGTCTGGTGCCGGGCTTCCAACAATGGTGCCGGCGAATTTCAAGACCTTCTCGTTGACGGACAGCCTCTTTACAAACACGTAGCGCAACGTGTGGCGACGACGTGGGACAAAAATGGGAATTGCGCCGTTGTCGTAGGAGGTACGTATCCGAAAGAGCTCGGAGAGGTGCGGGCTATCATTGGCGACATGCCGATACTTGTGCCGGGAATTGGAACGCAGGCGGGCAGTCTCGAGAAGACGATTAAGAATGGCTTGGACAGCAGAAAGAAGGGCCTCATCGTGAACGCCGCGCGTTCGATTATCTTTGCGTCCCGCGAAGCAGATTTTGCGGAGGTAGCACGGGCTAAAACCCAAGAGCTCCATGACGCCATTACAAAAGCGCTGTAGAATAGTTGCTTATGAATGAGTCCGAAGTGCTCGATCTGCTCCAAAAAGTCGGCGCGTTCCGAAGCGGGCATTTCGTTTTCACCTCCGGCTTGCACAGCGACTCCTATGTCAACAAAGACGCACTCTTCGCTCACCCAAACGAGGTCTCGCAATTATGTCGCGCGTTCGCAGAGCGCTTTGCCGACGCGCATGTAGATGCTGTACTCGCTCCTGCAGTGGGGGGAGTGGTTCTTTCGCAATGGACTGCGTATCATCTCGGGCACATAACCGGACGCGAGGTATACGGGATCTACGCCGACAAGGATGGCAATGGAGGCTTTGTCGTCAAACGCGGCTACGACGCGTTAATCAAGGGTAAAAACGTTCTTGTTGTCGATGATCTTACAACGACAGGAGGTTCCATTAAGAAGGTAGTCGAAGCCGCACGTGCCGTCGGAGCTAATGTCGTCAGTGTAGCCGTTATAGCGAATCGTGGCGACGTCACCGAAGAACAAGTGGGAAATCCGGACCAATTCGTCGCGCTGGTCAACATTCATCTCGAATCGTGGCCGGCAGACGATTGCGATCTGTGCAAAAAGGGCATACCCGTCAATACCGACGTCGGCCATGGCCGCGAATTTGTGGCTAAGAAAGGCCATTAAGGAGCATGTGCTATAATCCCAGACACTTATTAGTATAGGTTGCAACGATAACGATAATGTATGAAAAATTTTATTTGGGCTCTTGTAGTGGTAGTTATTCTAGGGGGAGGATATCTGCTCTGGCAGAACAACGCTGCTCCTGCCTCGGAAACGGAGACAACCCAGCCCACTGCGGAGGGGACGGATACGAACGATTCTACAGGCGTGAATGTTGGAGTTGAGGTCGGGATTAACACGCCGACGGTTGTTACGTATTCCGCGGCGGGTTTCAGCCCTTCCGAGGTCACGGTCAAGAAAGGCGGAGCGGTGACATGGAAGAACGAAAGTGGCGGGGAGATGTGGATCGCCACAGGCCCGCATCCGGCGCACACGGGCTACAGCGGCACGGATTTGGCAGCGCACTGCCCGGACACGGCAGGGGCGGCCTTCGATCAATGTGCGACCGGAGCAACGTATAGCTTCACGTTCGGCAAAGTCGGCACCTGGCCGTACCACAATCACTCGGCCTCGACGAAATTCGGCAAAGTTATCGTCGTAGAATAATCGCTCGCGGGCGGTGCCCCCATCGGGTCGCGTCGTTTTGCCCAGCGGCAAAACGCGCTCCCTCTCGGCGCGCGACGGCGCTCCGCGCCGACCATGCTCGCGCGCCTGCGAGCAGACCCTTGGGAGGCACCGCCCGCTCGCTAAGATATGGAAATGCAGTAAAATGCTCGCATGAGCGATGACTCGGAGCTTCCGGAGGAACTGATACTGGAATTGAAACGTGTGGAGGCACTACGCTACGGCGAAAATCCGCACCAGGCGGCGGCACTCTATCAGAACCCGCTCGACCCTGACAGGCCGGGAGTGGCGAACGCGAAGAAGGTGCAGGGCAAGGAATTGAGCTACAACAATCTATTGGACGCGGATGCTGCGTTCGAGTGCGTCGCGGAGTTCTCTGAACCCGCAGCCGTGATAGTGAAGCACATGAATCCGTGCGGCGCGGCGATAGGGGAAAATGTATACGAAGCATACCAAAAAGCGCTCGCCTGCGATCCCGTGTCTGCGTTCGGCGGCATCGTCGCCATGAACCGCGCGCTTGATGCGGCGACGGCGGAAGAATTGGTAAAAATTTTCCTCGAAGTCGTTATCACGCCGTCGGCGGACGATGCCGCCTTGAAGGTGCTTTCGGCGAAACCCAACGTGCGCGTGCTTCTCACGGGCATCATGCCCGACCCCGCCGCTCCGCGCCAGACATTGAGAACCATCGCCGGCGGCGTTTTAGTGCAAACAGCCGACAATAGTGTCATCGCGGGAGAGCCGCGCATCGCTTCCAAACGCCCCCCGACAGAGCAAGAAATGGTCGATATGAAATTCGCGTTCACAGTAGCGAAACACGTCAAATCCAATGCCATCGTCTATGCAAAGGATGGCGCGACCGTCGGTATCGGCGCGGGCCAGATGAGCCGCATCGATTCTGCGCGTATCGCCTGGCATAAGGCACAGCACGCCAAGCTCTCGCTCGAGGGCGCAGTTCTTGCGTCAGACGCGTTCTTTCCGTTCTCCGACGTCGTTGAGGAGGCCGCGAAAGCGGGAGCGACGGCCATCATCCAGCCCGGCGGCTCGCAGAGAGATCAGGATTCAATAAACGCCGCCAACAAACACGGTCTCGCGATGGTCTTCACCGGCGTTCGGCATTTCAGGCACTAGGCTCGGCGCAGAGAAACGTAAATATCTTCCAGGGCTTTGACCGCGTCGCCGGCGGCGATGTTGTTCTGGTGGTAGACGCCGTCGGTCACGTCGCCTGCCGCCCAGACACGAGGATGAGAAGTACGGTGTGTGCGTGGATCGACCTTTATTTGGCCGACCGCGGTCTTTTCAAGCGCATTTCCTATCCACTCGGTGTTCGGTAAGAGGCCGATCTCAACGAAAATTCCCTCAACTGGTAGTACACTTTCTTTCCCGGTTTTTGTGTCTTTCAACTTGAGTCCTGTAACGAATTTCGCCCCGCCGGGCAGAGCCCTCGTTCCGACAGAGTCTCCAGACGGCGTCTGGGCGGCGCCGACGACTTCGAGAAGTTCCGCATTCGTTACGATGCGCATGTTGGGATACGCACGCACCGCGGCGACCGTGGTCTCGTCGGCGCGAAACGTCTCGGTGCGATTGACCAGCGTGACCGTTTTGCAGTAGGCGAGTAGCTGGAGAGCGGTCTCGAATGCGGCGTTGCCCCCGCCGATTACTGCCACATCTTTGTCCGCAAACAGCGGACCGTCACAGCTCGCGCAGTAGGTGAGGCCTTTTTGGTCGTATTCCTTTGCGCCCGGCACGTCGAGCGTGCGCCGTCGCGCACCACTTGCAATGAGAGCCGACTTGGCTTCCACTTTCTTTCCATCTTTTAGTTCTATAGTGACTTTGTCTTCGCTCGGAATAAGAGCCGTCGCGCGCATGGGGAAAAGGATCTCGACAGAGTCTCCCTTATACGTTTCCACATGAGTTCGAAGATTTTTGGCAAGCTCGGCCCCTGATATCGACGGCGTGCCTATCCAGTTCTGAACGTCGGCCGAGACGTTGCTCTGTCCGCCCCATTCTTCGGTGACGAGAAGAGTCTTCAGGCGTTTGCGCGCGGCATACACCGCTGCTGCAGCTGCCGCAGGACCACCGCCGATGATGATCAAATCAAACATAGCCATTAGCTTGTAGCCTGTAGCCGGAAGCAAGATAAAACATAAAGGATTGCCGCATTTTACTACAGGCCACAGGCTGCTGGCTACCGGCTATTTGCGTCTATTTCCTGCGGAGAAAAGAAGGAAGTCCTCCCCACATGTCATTGTCCTCGTCGGCCGTTGTTTGAACGGGTTCTTTCTGCTTGTGTTTGGCATCGCGCTCCGCCTTCTCTGCGGCACTCGCAACCTTTTCCGCCCGCTCTGGCTCCCGACCAGCGCGGATCGTTGCAGGAGGCACATCCTGGTCTTTCTTGGGCCCGAACCGTTGTGTGCTACCGAAAAGCGACGCGCGTACCCCACCCTCGGGGAATCCTGTAGCAATCACGGTTACGCGTACAGCGCCTTTCTTGAGGCTTGGATCAGTGACAGCGCCAAAGATGACCTTCGCGTCGGGATCGATAGCCTCGGTGATGACATTCGCGGCGTCCTGCACTTCCAGCATGCCGAGGTCTTCGCCTCCAGCGATGGAGAATAGAACTCCCTTGGCGCCGTGTATCGAGACTTCCAAAAGGGGAGAGTTTATCGCGGCGCGGGCTGCGAGTTCCGCGCGCTTCTCGCCGATACCCGTGCCGATCCCCATGAGCGCACTGCCGGCGTTCTGCATGACCGCCCGCACATCAGCGAAGTCGACGTTGATGATACCCGTTTGCGTAATGAGGTCGGAGATCCCCTCGACGGCCTGCTTCAATATGTCGTCGCACATCGCAAAAGCGTTCTTGATGCCGGTTTCGCGCGTGACGATGGAGAGCAGCTTGTCGTTGGGGATGATGATGAGGGCGTCCACGGCTTTGCGGAGCTCGGAAAGCCCCTGTTCGGCGAGCCTGGCGCGCTGCGCCCCCTCGAAACTAAAAGGCTTCGTGACGACTCCGACGGTGAGCGCACCGAGCTCTCGGGCGACTTTTGCAACGACGGGTGCGGCGCCGGTTCCCGTGCCGCCACCCATTCCGCAGGTGATGAACACCATGTCGGAGCCTTTCACGGCGTCCTGTATTTCCTCTCGCGTCTCGTCGGCGGCCTGCTTGCCGATGTCGGCGTTCATTCCGGTGCCCAATCCTCGCGTCAAAGCCTTACCGATGTGTATCTTTCTCTTCGCTTTGTTCTTGTGAAGGTCTTGGCCATCGGTGTTGATCGCGATGAAGTCGACTCCCTGCACGTGCGAGGAAACCATGTGGTTGACCGCATTTCCTCCCGAACCTCCGACCCCGACGACCCGTATCCGCGCGAATGATTCAACGTCGGGCTTTATTAGTTTGGACATACCCGGTTAGTACAATTTCGAATAATTACTGTCGCGGTTGACCTCACCTGACAGACAAGAATCGTGAACGGAACTATGGCCTGATCGCATTGCAATACCCATTTCAAGACGATTCGAAATTGTCCTACCGGGCATAGTCCAGGCATCATAGCACTTCCGGGAATAGCGCAAACTTGACACCCCATCGAGTATATTCTGCTATCCCAAGCGCATACAAGTCGTTTCTTTCCCATATTATGGATGTCGGACATCCATAATTTCATCTTGCGATGAGGTGACACCTCATCGCAAGATTATGGGAGGAGCGAGCGCACCCATTGCTTCACCGAATCCCAGGCATTGCGGGCGACCTCTCCCAGGCTACTCCCATTTCCGGCGAGCTCTTCCGCGTATGCCCAACGACAGAGGCCGTAGGCAACGGCCCATGTGGCATCCACGGTGGATGAGCGCGGAAGATATCCTATTTGAGATATCTGCGACGGAAGTTTTAGAATGGCGCGCGCTATGTCGGAAACACTCGCAAGTCCCGAGCCCCCGCCCGTTATTACTATGCCGGCTGGCAGCAGGCGCGCTCGCTCGATTGATTTGAGATGTGCATTTATCAGAGTGAACATGTCGCGCAAGCGCATCGAAACTATTCCCTGCATTCGTTTCGGCGGGACATCGCTTCCCGTCACAGCGCCTCGTTTCAACTGCTCGGCTTCTGGTAGAGGTATCTGCAATGAGAGCGCGATAGTGTTCGTGATATCCGAGGAACCGACCGGAAAAACTTTCAGCGAAACCGGGGTATCGTTGTCGAAAATGACTATCGATAGCGTTTGCGCGCCGATATTTGCAAGGACGACGCCGGCGGTCTTCTGCGATTTAGAGAGAGTCACAAGGCTTGCCGCGAGAGGTGCAGCCATCAATCCCTCGACTTCGACGCCTGCGTTTTCTACCGCCTCGATGAGCTCGTCGTGGTGGTGGGTAAGTATGGTGATGAGAAGACAGTCAACCGCGAGCTTCGTGCCCTGAAGGCCTTCGGGTTTTCCGAACACTCGTATGCCATCAATACGGAATTCGATAGGTATCGTGTGAATTATGGTGCGATTAGTGAGCTTGGAAGCCGCGCGCTTTTCGCTTTCCCGAAGCACGCGCTCGACATCGCGTTCGGTCACTATTCCGCCGGAAGGAGTGAGGGTGACTTCTGCGGTGGAGCGCAGTTCATCAAGACCGACGCCGCCGATCGCGATACGAGCTTTCCGTATCTTTACTTTTGCCGCGCTCGCCGCCCGATGCAGTGCCTCGCGAATGCACTTGGTCACCTCTTTTCCGTCGATGATATAGCCGTGCCTCAATCCTTTTGAGCTTGCCGTTCCTGTGCCGAGTATCTGCATGGGGAGTTCCGGAGTTTCTCCGGCCGAAGCTATCACCGCCTTCACGTGGTACGTGCCGATGTCGATGCCAGTGTAGATCCTCTTCATTCCCACCATTGTAAGGCAAAAATGAAGAGACCGCTTGCCCTCGGCCTGGGTACAAGCGGGGAAGTGAGATTTAGATAAATTGCTTAAGCGTTTTTTGTTCGAGGAGCTCCATCTTCGGTCCGTGCCGCACTCCCTTGAGATGCAGACACGCATGTATGAAAAGGAACATCAAGCGTGTTCGCAATGATACGTTATATTTTTTTGCTTCGCGCTCTGCGGCGCGCATATTCAAGAATATCTCACCGTCATTTTTTGTGAGCGGGAACGAAAGAACGTTCGTCGCATAGCCTTTCTTCCTGTATTTTCTGTTGAGGCTGCGAGCGCGGGCATCACCGCATATGACCAACGAGAGCTCATAGTGCGAACCCAGGATCTTGCGCGCGATACTCTCAAAAGGAATACGCGGAAACTTAGTCCGCGTCGTATTCCGTACCTCCACGGAGCGTGTCCGCATTTCTTACCGTGCGATAGGAGTGTTCTCTCCCAGGCGGGTTCCCGACGATTCTCCCTGGCCCGACTGGCCTTGGCTAAGCGTGCGCTGTGAAGAGTAGCCGCCCGGGCGTCCGCCCGTGCGCACCGGGGTTTCGGCTATCTTGCCTTCTTTCACCAATCGTTTGTGTTCCGTGCGTCGCTTCAGGAGCTTGAGAGCGCGCTTCTTTTTTACTATTTTGGACGAGTCGCGAGCAAAATACCTTCGGGCACGCATTGTCTTCACGAGCCCGGTACCCTGCACACGCCGGCTGAATTTCCGGATGGTCGTCAGCGTTGTCTCGCTTCCGCTTTTGCTCACCTCAGCGTTTATTCCCATGGGCACGAACTCTACCACACCGTGGATACCTCACGCAACCGGAAAGAGCCGCTTACGTTTCAAGTAATTCGGCAGGTCTGGAATAGAGACGACCTCTTGGGAATTTGTCGCGACTTCCCGCACGAGTATCGTTCCTTCGACAGCTTCTTTGTGACCCATGATGAGGATGTACGGTGGAGCAAAATTGCGCGCCGCTATCATCTGTTCGCCGATACGCTCGAGGCATAAGCCGTGATGGACGGGAATGCCCGCTATGCGCAGTTTCTCCAGAACGGACAGGCTTTTGCGGCGAGCCTCGGCTCCGAGGTGCGCGAAGTATAAAGAGGGAATTCCGGGGGTTTCGCGCTTAGGACGGGCGCGACCGCGTATCTCGCACGTGAGCGATATCATCGCCGCGGCAGTGGGCGCGGCCGCGAATCGAGCCGCAAGCGGGTCATACCGCCCGCCGAATGCGATGGGCATCCGGGAGCCGCTTTCCGGGTCGACAGCGGATATCTGATAGAGCGTGTGCGCCCAACAATCGCGGCTTCCCAAGACGTGCGGAGAAAGTTCATACGGCAGCCCATACACTTCGAGGTATTCGAGCAGGTCCCAAAACCTTCGACGCTCTTCTTCCGTGAGGTATTCCATCGATTGCGGCGCGCGCGGCGTCGCGGGATGTCCGCGCTCGATGAGCGAGATGAGCGTTCCAAGCGGGTCGATCGCTGCGCGCGGCCGAAGCGTCGGGGAAATGGATTCGATGTGTTTGCGCAGATAGCTTGTAACGTCGCGGACGAACCGTGTCGAGGATTCACTCGAACCGATGTTGTTTATCGAGAGTACGCGTTCTCCGAGACCTGCCTCCTCGGCGATGGAGTTCGCAACCACGATAAGCAGAGCTTCGGCGATCGATGAACTCGTCCCGACGACATGCAGTTCAAGGAACGCGTGCGGCACGTTCCCGCTCTGGTCGGTCGTCGTCCTCCAGAGAAGCAGCGACTCGCCCGGGTTTCGAGCGGAAAGCGCGCAGCGTTTGCCGGAAACGACGAGAGGGCGCTCTTCTTTTCTCGCGAACGAGACCTCCGTTTCGTTTTTTCTCGCTCTTTCGCGTATCTGCCTCAACGTAGCCGCATCTTTTCTCGGAGCGTCTTCAAGCGGCTTGAATCCGTAGTACTCGGCGATACGTATCGCCGATTGAAGGAAGCTCGCCGTGTTCTGATGTCGCGTGTCTTTCAATCTGAGCATAGTGAGAAATTCTTACGAACCCGCACCCTCCAATCCTTACTCTTCTTTGTACCGCGCTTCGCTGGGCAGAATAGAGATCTTATCGAACGGATAGAGGCGGATGAGTGCGCGTCCGACGATAGCGTCACGCGCCAGTGTTCCCCACAAGCGCGAGTCCGCGGAGACGCGCCGGTTGTCGCCGAGAACGAAATATTCGTCTGCGGAGAGCGTGACGCGCATGTCGTTCGAGCCGGTGAGGTTGGCCGGGTCGAGATAGGGCTCATCGAGTACGAATCCCTTCGGGTGCGCATCATTGATAACGGTAACGCTTTGTCCTTTGAGCACCACCGTCTCGCCTGGAAGGCCGATAACGCGTTTAATAAGCGAGCGGCCGCCCTCCTGCGGTAGGTCGAAGACGATAACATCACCTCTTTGCGGGTCGCCGACGTCGTAGGAGACGCGGTCTATGATCAAATAGTGCCAGTTATCGAAATTCGGTTCCATCGAGGCACCCGAAACGACGTACGGAGCGGCGACAAAGAAGCGAATGAAGAGCGCGAGTCCGAGCGCGACCACCGTGTAGCCGACGAGAGCGACGTTGGAACTTTTTTGAGTGCCCGGTGATGGATTTTTTTGCATCACGGGAATTTCCATCGCGACATTCTACTGTGTGCGCGGGATTGACACCAAGTGGTTGGGGTGTTCCATACCTTTTCGCTTCTTCGGTCCGTGCGTTTTTGGAGTACGAAATTTTTCTGGTGAAAAATTTCTCCACTTTCGCGCCGTCGCGCTCAAGAGCCTCCAAAAACGCACGTTC
>Ga0209542_10012417_pt1 | contig 14895 bp, 14 predicted proteins | sample RifCSPhighO2_01_FD_184028 | JGI IMG/M metagenome (GOLD analysis project Ga0209542, IMG submission 184028) | Soil microbial communities from Rifle, Colorado - Rifle CSP2_plank highO2_0.1 (SPAdes) (version 2) | ecosystem: Environmental > Terrestrial > Deep subsurface > Rock core/Sediment ...
AAAATCATTTCCCAAGAGTAGAAAGCATTCAATTAGAAGCAACTTATGGGGGAAAAGATAACGTTCTTCCATTAAGAAAGGATACAGAGGCAATCTTTTTGGATTTAGCAAAAAAAACAATAGAAAGGGGAGGCAAGGTTTTAATTCCAGAATTAGGTTTGGGTCATGCACAAGAAACTGTTTTAAGAGTAGAGCAAGCAGTAAGAACAGGTGAACTGCCAAAAATACCTGTCTATGTTGATGGAATGATTTGGGACATAAATGCAATTCATACAGCCTACCCCGATTTCTTAAGTTCAGCAGTAAGAAGTCAAATCCTCCAAGACAATAATCCATTCCTCTCAGATTTGGTAAAAAGAGTTGGCTCACCAATAGAAAGAAAAGAAGTTATTGAAGGAGGCCCATGCCTAATAATTGCCACATCCGGAATGTTAAATGGGGGAGCCTCTGTTGAATATTTTAAGCACCTAGCAGACAATCCTAAAAATTTACTTGTCTTTGGTTGTTTTCAAGCAGTTGGCTCTTTGGGAAGGCAAATACAGGAAGGAAATAAATTCGTTACACTAAACAAAGACTATTCAAACGAGAGAATAGAAGTAAAAATGCAGATTGAAACTCTCCACGGGCTATCTTCCCATTCAGGTAGAAATGAATTAATGCAATACATAAGCAGAATGATTCCAAAACCTAAGAAAGTAATTATAAATCATGGCGAAATTTCAAAATGTCTTGACTTGGCTTCGAGTATTCATCATCTTCATAAAATTGAAACTACTGTCCCAAGAAATCTAGAAGCAATTAGGTTGAAATAAAAATTCCAATTCTCCCTGAACGAAATAAAAATCCCAGCCGAAGAGCGGGTCGGGGTATTTTTAATTGTCAAGAATCCACGATTCTTGAGCACACTCCAAAACAAAATTCTCTAAAAGAGAATTTTTCAAAGTTTTGGATGCCTCCAAGCAGGGAACGACGGTCGAGACAGGGTCTCGAGGTATTAAACCCAGTTGTAGGAAATAAAAACAATTAAAAACTCTCTTTTTCTAATAACCCCATGAAACATTCTTTGAAAATAGTTATTTTACTTTTGTCTATGTTTTTTATCGCCCAATTAATTGGATTGGTCGTAGTTCATCAATATTCTCCTCAAATAAAACAAATTACCGACGAGCAAGGCAATTTAATAAATAAAACAACTTACAATCTCCCTTATGGAATGGACCCTCCGCAAGACATAACTCCTGGAGACACATTAATTTCTATAATTATAGCAATGGTAATTGCAGTTGTATTCATGCTTGTTTTAATGAAATTCAAAGTAGAATTTTTCTTGAGAGCTTGGTTTTTCATAGTTGTTGCCCTCGCATTAGGCATCTCAATTAACGCGTTTATATTCAACATAAGCTATTCTGGCATTATAGCTTTAGTAATCTCCCTCCCTCTTGCATTCCTTAAATTATTCAAAAGAAATATGATTGTTCACAATGCAACAGAACTTTTAATTTACCCCGGAATTGCTGCAATCTTCGTGCCTCTCTTAAATCTCTGGACCGTTGTAATTTTGCTTATTCTGATTTCATTTTATGATATCTATGCAGTTTGGCACGCAGGTTTTATGCAAAAAATGGCGCAATACCAAATAAAAAATCTTAAATTTTTTACCGGCTTTTTTGTACCCTATCTTGGCAAAAAAGAAAGAGAATTAGTGAATCAAGCAAAACAAAATAAAAATAAAGACAGCTTAAAGAATAAAAAAATAAAAGTGAATATTGCAATACTCGGAGGAGGAGATGTCGTCTTCCCAATAATCCTCGCAGGAGTTGTTTTAAGCCAATTAGGACTCATTCAAGCACTATTAATTAACATTGGAGCAACACTTGCCCTCGCCTTCCTTTTTAAGATATCTAAAAAAGGAAAGTTCTACCCCGCCATGCCTTTCATTACAACAGGATGTTTAATTGCTTTGGGCATAGCTCTTCTAATTTAAACTTTACACCCGTAGCTATAAAGTTCGTCGTAAATTACAAAAAACTTAATCCTCTTAACATCACACTCCAACTGAAGCGTATCAAATTACAGATAGTTGTTCAATCCTCCTATTTCCCCATTATGTCATAACTATGCAATAGGTACACCCGAAAGATTTAAATACTCCTCTTTTTGTTACCCCTTTATGATAATGAAGCAAGATTTAGTGAAGAGAATTAAAGAATACTTTGGTTTGAATATTTACGAAACAAAAGTCTGGGTAGCCTTGCTTTCAAAAGGCATTGCTTCTGCAGGAGAAGTTGCAGAGCTTTCAGGAGTGCCAAGAAGCAGAACATATGATGTTTTAGAATCTCTTGAAAAGAGAGGATTCGCAATTATAAAAATCGGTAAACCAGTTAAGTATATCTCTCTTAAACCTACAGAAGTCATAGAAAAAATAAAATCTAACACTCTAAATATTGCTCAAGAGAAAGTAAAATCTCTCTCAAATCTAAAAGAAACTCAAGAATATTCCGAATTAGAACAAATTTACAATTCAGGTATAGATCCAATCAAATCCCAGGAAATAACCGGCGCAGTAAGAGGACGTTCTAATATTATCTCAAGATTAAGAGAAATTATAGACAGTGCAGAAAAGGAGATTTATATCTGTACAACTGCTTCAGACTTCGAAGATAAAAGCAGAGCATTGCTTCCAGTAATAGAAAAGGCAGCAAAGAAAGACATAAAAATAAAAATCTTGCTCTCTGGAGAATTAGAGAAAATAAAGAAACTCAATCTAAAGCACAATATTAAAGCAAAACAAATAGAATCAAATGCAAGACTGTTTATGTCAGATAAGAAAGAAGTTCTTTTCATGATTTCCCCATCAACATCAGAAGAAGAAATGGGTATCTGGCTAAGCTCACCTTTCTTTACAAATTCATTAATAGAAATAATAGACGGTTCATTAAAGAATGGCGTTTTAAATATTAATTAATCACTTTTAATCCAATTATTCCCATCTCTTTTAGCCTATCTTTTTTATCTTTTGCAAATTTACCAATAAACTCTTTAGCGCTAAAATCTATCTTTTCTTTTGAATATAATCTTCCCTCTTTTTCAAAAACATTTTTGTTCTTTTCTTTAAACTTAATTACTCCTAATTTAATCCCCACAGGAGGTCCTTGTTTTATCACTTCTTTTTTAGATTCCACATCCAAATAAAAGTCAGCCTCCTGCCCTTCACCATAGTTGAATTCTTCTTTCAAAATATGAAAATATCTGCCAAGTTCCATTTTAAGATGCCTTGAAAATTTCTTCATTTTAGTGCCAGCTATATCTCCTGCCTGCTTGTCAGTATAAATTTTAATATGAACAAACTCGCCAGATAATCTCTTTATCTTATCTAAATTTATCCTCTTAAGCTCAAAAAATTCTCTCGATGGATTTTCTAAAAATTTTCTTGCAGCTTCCTGGAATTTATTAAAACTTTCTTTGCTCAATGCAGCAAGAACATTTCTTTCTTTCCAAGTAGGGTCTATTAAAACAATCGGGCTTTTTAATTTACTTTCATTTAAAGATAATAAAATTGCATTCTCATTTTTATATTTCTTTTCAGAGTCAATTATAATCCTTTCTTTAATTTTTATTAACCCTTTCAACATTTTAACGAATGTCTTATAATAAACAATAAGACATTCTAATCCATACCCTGAAAATCCTTGAATATAACTCTCTGCCCCGTAAACTCCCTGTGCAGCACAGAATTTCTTTGCTAGTAGCACTTCTTTTTTTATTGCATCTCCTTTCAATTTCTTTCGAATATAATTCACGTGAAAATAGCTCAAATCAGTTACGTTCCGAGCTTCTCGAGGATTTTTAATTTTATAAACAGGAACAATTTCAAAACTAACTCCCTCTTTATTCTCTAGTCTAAAATAATCCCTGCTCCCGTGAACTTCCTCTTTTTTATATCCGAGCCGTTTATTCACAGCATAAACAATTTCTTTAAGTTTGTCACCTATTCTTTCGTTTCTCCAGTCAAATCTTACGAAAATGTCAACATCATATCCCTCTTTATTAAGTAATGTTTCTTTAGCAAAACTTCCCCCTATAAACGGCTCTGCAAGAATTTTCAATCGTCTAATCTCTTCTTTAAATATTAAAACAACATTTTTGCTTTCTTTTTTCAATTTAGCAAACGTTTTTTTATCTAATGCAATTGCCTTTCTCTCTTCTTCAAGAACTCTTTTTAACATCCCTTAAAAAGCCAAATGCTGTTTTTAATACTTCCTAAACCCAGTATCTTCCTGCCTTTCTAAAGTAAAAAACTGAAATCTCGTTCATTATTAAATTTTGATGGATAAAAACACCCCCTAATAACTATTAATTTGACTCTCGTTTTGATAGGCTAAGTAAAACTATAGATCTAAAATATAGACGATACCACAGATATTATACCAATCTTATTATCAAGCCAATGATAATTATTATCCTTCAATAAAATAAGTTATTTGCACCAGACTTCCTATAATCTACTACTTTCTAAAATCTTTTATTAACCTCTATCTCTAAATTTACTCTAAATTAAACACTATCTTCCTTCTTTTTTTGAATATTTGTAAAATCAACTATATACTTTCCATCTTCAAGCTGGTAAACTTGTGGTTGCCTTGAAAATAACTTTGGCAAGTCAAGCAAATATTTTCCTTCATTCACTACCTTTATGCTCTCAAAATCTAAAAAAACAGGTGTTTCTATATTATTTATTCCTGCAATCTGCCTTACATCTTCTTCAATTTTATCTCTTTCTTCTTGACTAAGCTCTACCTCTTCGATCCCTTTTTGATTTATTTCATCAAGCTTCTCTTTTTTAATAAAGAAAAAGAACTTCCTCCCGCATGCAGCGCACCCTGTCAAAATCTCCTGCGAGCCGTCTTCATACGTTTTAGAGCAATGTACACATTTATATGGCATATCCTTTAAAATATCTTCAAGTTAATAAATTTTTATATGTTTAGAATTGTTCTATCTCTCAAAAAGGTAGGAAAATGATATCTTCATATAGAATAAAACTTTATTCATTTACATGAAGACGTGGTTAAAAGAGGGGCTGATTATAAGTGGGCTATATTTTTTATCTTCAATTTTAATCACATATCCTGTCTTAGTTTTTGGTAATTTTACTTTTATGGAATTATTTTCTTATTTTATTATCCCTCTTTTATTTAGTTTTGCTATTGGTTGTTTACTGGGAACTATAGTAAACAAGAATTTTAGATTTTGTTTTAAAGGAGGATTAATTGGGGGAGGAATTAGCGTCTTGATTAGCTTCTCATCCATCTCACAAACATATCATAATTTTATTATAACAATTGACCAATCAATAATCGCTTTTACATTCGGATATATTTTTGGTAGTTTACTTAGTTTTGTTTTAGCAAAGAATTTTAAAGGTTGGATTAAAGGAGGAATTTTTGGAGCGCTGTTATGTTTCTCAGGTTTGGGAGTTATTTTCTTACCTTATTTTCTATATGAATCGCTATACGGTCATTGGCTATTTTGGATAAGTATTTACCAAGTCCTGTTATATTATTATGATAATTTTTCAGAATCTCTCTTTTCCCATTTTATCGGAGTGTCGTCGAGTGAATTTATTTATCTTGTGTCTATCTCAATAATTATATCGTTCATAATTGGTGCATTAATTGGTAAATTTAAATCAAAAGATAAAAAATTAAAAGTAAACTCTAAAAAATAATAATTAGTTTTATTACGCCCAACTAACTAAAAAATAAAAAGCTTAATATCAAGTTTAGGATAATTATTATTATCCTCAGCCCAGCAAAACTTCAATCTTCTTAGGGTCTTTCTTTATCTCTTTAATTATAGAAGCAGGACCAATAATCGTCAAAGCACTATTGTCCCCAATGAGCCTCTTTGCAAGATTGTATTTCATTTTAACAAATAGGCTCTCTGTCTTCATGTCTGGCTCAATTACAGCTAATTCTATGCCCTTAAAATTTTTAACATGGTCAACTAATGCCATAGTATCTTCTATTAATCTTGCCTCTTCTTCTGCCCTTAATCTCCCATGGAATATAACTATCTTATTGCCTAAAACAAGATTCAATATTTTCTTCACTCTTTCAGAAATGCTCATATCTTTAACTTCACTGTATTGCATTACATGTATTCGCAATCCCTTCATTCTATCCTCTTTTTTTTCAGTCATTTTTATACTTTTTTTGCCAGTTTGAAAAGTGAGTCATAAAAACCGTCAATGTTTGTTCCATCCATTGCAGATATTCCCACAATGTCATATTCTGGAAATGCCGCTTCTACCATCTTAATATTTGAATCTTTTAAATCTATCTTATTTGCTACTATTAATACAGGAATTTTTCGTGCAACAAGGTTCCCTATTATTGTTATATTGACTTGCGAATATGGATTTTCCGTCGAATCCAGCACAATAACAACAGCCTCCATATCATCAAGCCATTTTATTGATTCAATGATTCCCTGTGTCGCCTCTTTAGCTCTTTTTTTTGCTTCTTTTTTCTTTAGTCCATGTTTCAAAAAATCTTCATAATCTATCTTAGTTGCTATTCCTGGAGTATCTACAATTTTAAATGTCATAATTTTGCCGTTATGATTTATTTCTACTTTTTCCTTAAATTGTATATCTCGTGTTTCATGAGGAATACTGCTTGCAATGCCCAGTTCTTCACCCATCCAAGTCTTGCATATCAAATTTGCCAGTGTTGTCTTTCCTGAATTTGGCGGTCCATAAAACCCCACTTTTATATTGCTCTTGCTTTTAAAAAAAGATAAAAATCTTTTCGAAAATTTTTTAAATATATTCATCATCTTATTTAAAATCTCTGACCTTTAATAAATCTTGTGTCAGTATAGCCAACATTTCTTTTTACCATTTCTCTTTGCATATTCATGCCTCCCTTATCTGCCTTTTTAAATGCATAAGCAATTCTCTCACCGCTCCATCCAGCTGTTTTTAATTTTTCTTTTATATCGCCATCGCTCAATCCAGCATTTCTTGAGTTTTGCACAAAATTAGTTAAATTAAACAAATCATTTTTGTTTTTGAAAAGGCTATTTTCATAATTCTTTTTATACCACATTTGTAGCAGCAAATATACAATAATTGTTGCCATTACCAAAATACCTATCCACAGGGCTAATCTTGTCCAAGGAAATACTGCCTGGCACTCTTTATCTCCAGGCTTGCATATGGGCTTGCCGTTATTGCTAGTTATACTCAATTCGCTAATCTCAGGCGAAATAAAGGCCCCTATTCCAGAAACATCAACACTTTCCTCAACAAAAAAGTCAATTGTCTTGCTCGTAGATTTTATCGGAATATAAGTTCCCCCACCCTCATTTAATGGCTTCTCCCCATAATTTGATGCAAAATTTATACTTTTTAGAGGGTAACTTAAAAATAAGAATGCCTCTTTAGCCCCCTCTTTAGGAGTAATCTTTATAGAATATCTCGTAAGTAAATCCTTTTTCCCATTATCTGAAAAGCTCGATATAACTTCGAACACAATATCTACATCATAATTTTTCAAATACCAATTTATTATGCTCTCCTTTAAGATATCTGCATTATCTGCATCCTCTCCTGAAATCTCTTCAACGTAATCGCTTCGAATATTTGACAAACTGCCAGCCATATCAATTATGCCTTTTTCACTCACACTCACAGAATATGGCACATCCATCTTCAAAAGTTCCAGCATAATCCTGCTATAATTTTCTTCTGAACTAGCATCAATAAAGTCCTTCTCTAATTTATTGACAGCTTCTTTTATTTCATTCAATTTAGTGATATTAGTTATAGCTGTCTTTATTTGCTGCGATAACAAATTTATTTCAGAACTTAAATTGGATAATCTTCTCTTGTATTCTATTAATGTCCAATTTGAGGAAACTTTAGCGTTGCCTACATTTACCTTAAATTTTTTAGAAGATTTAAGCCCCTCTTTGCTTATAACATTTACATCTATTTCAAATTCTCCTCCCTTCAAATATTGGTAACTTACGCTCTTTCCAGTTGTAGCCTTAGTTGTTGAATTATCTCCAAAATTCCATGTAGATAAAGTCAGATTATAACTACTCGTTATTAAGAATTTCGTCTCTAATCCCATATAAATTATCTTTGGGTTTATATCAAAATCAAAACTTTCTTCTACTGAAATATTCTCTTCAAAAACAATTTTATCTCCCAATGTCAATGTAAAGTTTTTCCCGTTTACCCCTAAAGGAATCTGAAATTTTAATTTGCTCAAGTCTAATATCAAATTATTTCCTTCTATTTCTCCAGTCTTTTTTTCTAACTCATAAATCTTCGCATCTCCCACAACACTAAGCCCTCCTCTTTTAAATTTAAGATTAGAATTACTAAATTGCAATTTCTGGTTTGTTCCAGTTAGTTTAATTGGGACTATGCATCCTTCTGTCGGGCAGATTACCCCTTTATCTTTATTCGTTTCATATTTTTCCGATAAATATTTGAAAATATAATCTCCAAGCTTGCCAGAATAAATTTTTTCAAATTGCTCGCTATTTATTTCAATTGTTTTTTGATTATATTCTAAAGGATAAGCATGCATCTCAAAATCACTCTCAAAATTACCACATACTGGTTTTTCAACTTCAGATAGTATTTGATAGTCTTCTGGTCCTCCAGAATTTATGATGCAAAGAGTAAAATTCGTTTCAGAAGAAAAACTATAATTAATTATACAGCTGACCTCTTCAGTTTCTTCTATATTTTTTGGCAGCATGCACTCGCCTATTTCAACATTGCCTTTTTCCATTGCCATTTGTAAGTCAGCTGCTGCTCCTGTTTTATTTATTCTTGCACCAACTCTATAAGCTGGTCCAGGGCCAACGCTAATATTTTCGCATATCTTATTCTCTGCTCCCCCTCCAATTATAACCCATCCAGTTTCAGCAGCCGCATCAAAACACCCATAACTCTTGCTCGAGCAAGCCAAATCATTATATTCGCTTGAAGCAAGAATTCTTTCTCCCTTCCCTAAAATATCTACTCGTAATGGCTCATTGCAGACATCTAAAAGGTCACTTTCTACATTAAATCCTAATGAGTCAACATCCTGTATATTCTCTCCAATTATCTTAAATCCTACTGTTTGCTCACCATCGAGTTCAATTGAAGTTATTGCTCCCTTTGCACTATACTGTTCCTTGCATTGTACGCTCGTGCAATTATAATTCACATTCTGCCTTAAACTATTATTTAAAATAAAATCAATAAGTTTCATCTGCCCCCCAAGATTGCTTTTTAACAATGAATCACCCAGTTCATTCTTCAATGTTATATTAATACTTCCTGTTATTGTATCTCCAATTCTATATTTTTTTTGCAATGAATGAGAATTGTATTCAAAGCTTGAGCTGACAAGTACGAAACTAAAAAACAATGCTAAAACAAACACTAATGTGATACTCTCTTTTTTCATTTAAATACCCGTTAATTTTAATTTAAACATCAGAATTCCTCTCGTCTCTGACAGTTTTTCGCAAAACAAAAATAAACAATCATTATAGCAAACAAACTCAATATTCCCTGCATCCAACCAAAGAAAGGCAGTGTAAGCGTTGACCCTCCGCAAGGTATTTCGTTAATTTGACCCTCTCCACTTTCACACGCAGTTTTTGCATCATTACAATCAGCAGGAGTATTCCAACTGCTACAATTCGCAGGAGTTGATGTAAAAATTTTATGGGATACCGAAGTTATTTTTTCATTTATACAATCCCCATCGAATTTCATATTAGTAGTACAGGAATGCTTTTGTATTACTGCTCCACTGCCATCTCCAGGACCAGAGTCAGGACCAGGCGGGGATTCAAATGTCTCTTTATATGCGCATGCACTATTTTCCCACACACATTTGCAGGTCCAACCAGAACTGCTGCATTTCGTAGCATCATAACTTGGTTCTTCTGTTTTTCCACCGTTAGCATCAGCCTCACATATTCCTTGACCCAAAGAAGTATATTTAGCACAACCGGTTGTTGGTACTGGCAGAGGCGCAATAGGGGTTCTATCCAATTTAATAATCTGGCTTGTTTCTTTGTCACTTCCTTCCTTCGCAATAAAATATAATTCTAATATATTATGATTATCACTATCTCCAGTTTTTCCTGCTTCAATTAATTTTGCAAGATAATTATTTGGATTAAATTCAAAAGCTGCAAGAGTTGTTTGACGCCATGTCTCAGCTTTTACTTTTATCATATTCTCAGAAATAGAATCATCTACAGCATTATCATCATCCCAAATATCAAAACTCACGTTCTTGTCTAATGTAAATCCTCGAGCAATAATCCAGATTTTATCATTCATTGTAAAGAGTTTCTCCGGTACAATCCCCGGGGAGAGAGAATCCTTCTTAATACCCCAATATGCTTTTTTATCAAGAGGAGCTGGTGGCAGTGGTTGTCCACTACATCCACTATAATTAAATGTGCAATCTGCTTTACAACTTAATGCGCCATTTCCTCTGCCTTCGGCACAAGTTTTTCCATTTAGATTAGTTCCATCACACTCATCTTCCCCATTAATTATTCCATCCCCGCATAACTCTTCCCCTCCATCGCTTCCTGCAGAACTGCAACAGATAACATTTGCATAATTTGTTCCATTTGCAAGCTCTAAATGCGCGTTCGTGGCGCTAGACAATTTTACAATCGCCTTTTCATCTCCAGAACAGCTTTGTTTTAATGAACATTGCAAATCCGAATAGCAAATGCTTGTGCCGTAACTTCCCCCTGGTCCACTTGCATGTGCATTTGTTCCACTGCTTAATTTAAGAACAGTGTTTGCAGTGCCATCACATGTCCAAGGAGTCTCTCCAATGTCTGCACTTTCCCCAAATAACTTATTATAACAAATTTCAGTATTATAATTTCCTGCCCCGTCATGTACTTCTCCGTGGGCATTCGTTTCACTGCTAATTCTAAGAATTACATATTTATCATCACTGCATTGATGTTGTGCACTCGCAAAAGAAACAGATATTAGAAATACAAACAAGCTAAAAAACCAAGATAATATAATTTTATCTTTATAAATATTCTTCTTTTTAGTACTTGCTTACCTTTGTGAAGTTACTGACGCCAACCACTAAGATTTCTTATAGCACCCATCAAGGAGATAATTATCTTGATATTATTGTCAAAATTTAATTTTGTATGGATGATTTTCTAGTTTTTACTTCATAAATCTAAATAGGCTCTCTTTTCATTCCATCAGCAAATTAGTAATTTCTCCAAAAATAAAACTTAACTATCTTAGAATTGCTGTTATTTGTTGTTGAACTTATAACTCTTTCATTAGAATAAACGTCCTTATCTTCAATAATGACATCTCCACAATTCAAATTATCTATGTCGCATATAGAAACATTAAATCCGATTTTAGGATTTTCTATTCTACTTTCCAACCAGGCAATTACACTCTGTTCTGCATCAGTTTTTGTATTATCATCTTCCACAATCTTTGTCCTCAACCCTTCATCCTTCGCGAAATTATCCATCAAAGGCAATGTAAGTTTAAGGATATCTTGATTTTGCGCCGTTAGACTAGGAGGATAGAATAAGAATATTCCCCCCACAACTATTAAAACAGCAAAAACAGCTTCCATTATCCTCCATATTCCCCTATTATTCACCATACCTTCACCGTTAAATCTGCAAACTCAACTCTCCCGTTAATTCTTATAATTTCCATCCTTTCACTTCTTGAAAATACTTCCAAAGAGGAAGGGATATTTTTTTTGCCTTCTATAATCTCTCCAGAATCAAGCTTAATTTGAAATCCAAAACTTGTTCTTCCCGGAAGATTAAACTCCTTTTTTAATCCATCATAATTATTATAATAACTTTCATTCAACAATAAAATTTTCTTTTCAGATAATACTTTCTTTTTTTCTCCTCCTACAACCCTATAAGAACCAACAGGAGCAAAAGTAGTTCCAGAAGGCGCATCGCTCGATGTAAAATCCTCACTAAACTTCACAATTGCTTTTCCATTTGTTTCTGCCCCCTCGTAAAATCCTCCCTTTATCTCAAATTGAACTATCTCTCCCATAGTTTCAGTAGAGTTTACATCAACCCCATGACTATTTTCAACCCTGACTCTTTTATTATCTAATTCGTTAGCAACTCCTTTTATCTCAACACTTGCCAAATCATCTCCTTGCGTAGAAGAATTAAGTATAACCGAAAAACTTTCTAATTCCACACTAATGTTTTTCTTTACTTCATCTAATGTATAACTCAAAGAACTATCAACAATTCTTGAAGTTTTTGATGGGCTGAAAAAATAAATCGCAAACAAGACAAAACTTACAAATATGAAAAAAGACAATATCACTTCTATATGGCTTAACCCTCTTTTTTCCATATAATCTATTCTTATTATAGATTTATATAACTTGTTATCAATTCTTTTCAATGAGTCAATATGAATCATTGATTTTAAAGATAAAGGAAAAAAAAGAATTAAAAGATATCTCTGATTCTTTAATTCTCGACTTAATAGAAAATTATCAGAAAAAACATCCTCTCCAATTATCTCAACTTTCAGATAAGCAATTAAAGCCAATGATAAAGCAGATTAGAACAGAATTAAGATTATACACCGGCAGATTCCAAAAAGGTGTAAAAAATAGAGATTCTCTTTTTGAACAAAATAAAATCTCTGAATTATTAAAAACACATACTTCGACATCAGAGAGAATTAATTTTTATCCTCAATTAAAAGAAAAAATTTCTTCATTAAATATTAAATCCATTCTAGACTTAGGGTGTGGTTTAAACCCCATCGCACTTGCTTCAAAAGAAATAGAATATTCTGCCTGCGATATAAAAGAATCTGAAATCTCATTAATAAATAAATTCTTTAAAAATAATCAAATTGAAGGTAATGCGTTTATCTTTGACCTAAGAAAAATAGAAAATCTCCCTTCCTTGCCAAAGGCAGATTTATGCATAATATTTAAAGTTTTAGACATCCTTGAAAAAGAGAATCATAAAATAGCTAATGCAATAATCTCAAATTTAAATTGCAAATATCTCCTAATCAGCTTCTCCACAAGAAAGCTCTCAGGCAAACCAATGTCAAATCCAAAGAGATACTGGCTTGAGAAATTACTTGATTATAATAATCTTTCTTTTGAGATCTTCTCTTCAAACAATGAGATTTTTTATTTGATTAGAAAATAACCCTCGACAAACTAAATATAGAATAAACCTTCTAAGAAATCAATACCTCTCTACCTTCAAACCTTTTATTCTTTCAAAATGTTTTTTATTCCTTGTCAAAATTGCTTGATTATTTTGCAAAGCAATCGCTCCAATCATAATATCTTCCAAATCAATTATCTCCCCACTATTTATTAACTCTGCTTCAATTTCTCCTGTTTTTATTGCACTTTCTTTATTGAAATCAAGAACAACAAAAGAGTATAGGAAATTATTAATCTCTTCTATTTCTCTTTCCTTAATATTTTTTATTGAGTCTATTAAATGAATACCTCTTATAAGCTCAATTATAACTGGAGAAGGAATAAATATTTCTTCGTCACTAGAATCAAATCTCTCTTCAATTGCTTCAACAGATTCTTTTCCCCTTAAAATATCAATAATTATTGAACTATCCAGACAAACCATTTATGCCAACTCCTTTTTCATTCTCTCAATTCTCTTTTCATGAAGTGCCCTATGCTTTTCTCTCGATTCATTTATACTCTTCTCTAGAATATTAGCTGTCTCTTGTGATATTACTCCATGAAAATCACTAAGTTTCGCTCTTTTTCCAGTAACTTCAATTATAATCTCAGAAAAACTTTCGTTCTTCTTTCTAAGTGCAGCCAATCTCCTATATGCTTCTTCAGTTATAGATATATTCTTTGTAGCCATACCCACACGTACCCACACACATTTATATATCTTTCGCTCGAAGGCAGTAGATAAACAAATTAGTAACGCTTTCGACAACCCTTAATTCATTACAGCGTTTATACCATATCCAACTAATTTTTTCTAATTGCAGCAATTATCGAGCTAATAAAAAGAAAATATCTCTCGATAATTGCTGACTATGGATAATTCTGTTAATTGTAGCACTCATTTTTCAGAATTATCCTTTAGAGAATTGCGTACAAAATACAATTTATCCAACGCAATTCTCTACATTTTACAAGAAAAGTAATAAATAATACCTAAGGAAGAGTATCTTAAAAGATTATTATAAAAAATGTTCATCTAGTGCGAAGGTATCTGCTAACAATTCCGAAGTAAAATTATAATATGCCCAACAGATTTATCGAGTACAATAACACATTCATTATAGTATCAAGATAATTATCTCTTCGATGGGTACTATAAGAAACCTTAACAATTAGCGTCAGCAACTCCCTAAGATGTAAGCAAGTACGTTTGAGGCGTAAATCTCTTTCTTAAAAAATTCCTCTCTATCCTTAAACGGGCTTCTTCAACAACAAATTAGCGCCAGTAGATATTAAGAAAGTCGCAATAACCAATATAAAGGAATGTTTTATCCCTGATTTTATAGTCCCTTCAGATAACTTTCCTATTGTGAGTCCGACCATAAGTCCTTGAACTAAAAGCAAGAATAAGAAGGGTCTTGCCAAATCATCAGGATTAAATGCCTTGCCTTCACTATCAGTTTTATCATCAGATAAAGCATTTATATCTGTCATAGTAAATTTGCCAAATGAACCAGCATTTCCTGCCAGGGGTAATATCTGAAACTGCATAACTAACATTATTCCTATAAAAATAAAGAATATTATATATCCCTGAACAACTAAACTATATATTGCCGCTTTTCTCTCTTTCTTTAAT
>Ga0209542_10012420_pt1 | contig 14894 bp, 16 predicted proteins | sample RifCSPhighO2_01_FD_184028 | JGI IMG/M metagenome (GOLD analysis project Ga0209542, IMG submission 184028) | Soil microbial communities from Rifle, Colorado - Rifle CSP2_plank highO2_0.1 (SPAdes) (version 2) | ecosystem: Environmental > Terrestrial > Deep subsurface > Rock core/Sediment ...
GATCGCTAAGAAGAGGCACGTGCTCTCCTATAAAAGACACTGGCAGTGTTGCCACGCGGTTGCTCTCTGAACGCCAGTGGTACCCAATCGGCACCAGGACCATCCCCGTCCCCTGCGTCACCAGAATCGGCGTGGATAGAGCGGCCACTGTGACGCCTGAGTCAAAGACACTGACATGGAATCCACCAGCCAGACCTTGGACAGCAATCGGCCCCGCTCGGAAGTTCGCCAAACCTACCGACTGCGTGAGAGCCGATCCGTGGCGGAGCCACGGTTCACCTTGAACGGCGACGATGTCGGCCCCTTCCTCTACGAGAAAATGGGTCATGCCGACTGTCACGCTTTGACCGTCACGCGTCGGCTGCGTAGACGCCGGCGTACCGCTCCGACCACCTTGCAGGAGCATCAGCATAAGTCCCGCCAGGAGCACCGGCAGGAGCACAAAGTGGCGATGTCGTTTGTGTTGCATTTTCCTCTTAGAATAGCAGAAAAGTGCCCATGGAACAATGGACAAGCAGAGGTCAGAAGGTCTTAAGGTCTTGACGTTCTGACATTCAGACCGTTTGACCTTCGTATGAAACTGGTAGCATGCATTCCATGGTTATTCTCGGTATCGACCCCGGTATTGCCATCACAGGCATTGGCCTGCTGGAAAGCGCTGACCGCAGTGACCTGCGCGTTCGTGATTGGTGTGTGATTGAAACAGCCGCTGGTCTTCCCCTCGCTGAACGATTGGCCGAACTTGCCACCGACATTCGCCAAATCATCACGGAGCACCAGCCAGAGTTAGCCGTGCTGGAGCGGTTATTTTTTACCCGGAATCAAGCCAGCGCGATCGAAGTCGCCCACGCGCGCGGCGTGATTGCCGCCGCGCTCGCTGAACACGGCATTGCCGTCTGCGACGTCACGCCGCGGCAGCTCAAACTGGCTATTACGGGCGATGGCAACGCCGATAAGCGCCAAATGCAAGATATGCTCATACGGATGCTACGCCTGGCGGAGATTCCGACGCCCGACGACGCCGCGGACGCTTTGGCAATGGCGGCGTACGGCGCGCTGCGTTTTCATCCTGCGGCCGCGGGATTTAATCCCGCTGACCGCGTGGCTTGAGGACAAATGGCTTGACCTCGGCTTCCTGACCACGGCGGACCGCGCTATCAACTTTGTCCAAATAATGTTTGAGGTCTTTTGCGAACGGAAGTGACGGGAAGAACGCAATCATATGTCCATCTGCACTGCCATAACGAATGGCTAACGGCCGGGCACCAATAAGTGTGTCGATGAGACTGCCAGCAGGTAACGACGACTCTTGGTATTGATTCCATTTAATCGTGACAAGTGAGTACGCTTTGGGCTTCCGCTTCGCCGTCTTCGGATCTGATGCCACCGGCATCATGGGATGCACTAAGATTCCATCCTTATATTCCAACAGTATTCGTTCATTCGTGACCCGGAACCGAGCCGCTCGCCAGTGACCATGCGTAACCCAACCCGAGAGGAAGGCCAGGACAAGCGGAAGTGGCGCAAGCCACAGGGGATGAACACGTATCCCCGCTGCAGTCAGCCCAAACCACAGAAGGATCGCCACTGCAATCCCAACGGCTGCGGTGAGACAAACGAACCGCGTCAGTTGCGCAATCAAAGCCGCCTTTGTTGGGTGCAACTGAACGTACAGCAGTTCACCGTCGTGCAGATACTCGCGTCCGTCCATGAGCGCCAGTATACCTCTTTTCTGGCCGCAGATTCCCCTCCTCCACCTTCCAGATCTGCGCGTCATGCAGGTTTGGCGGCAGATGCGTCGCCGTGATGAAGACTTGATGCTGACGAAGCGAGGTTAGGAGTGCTTCCTGATGACGATCATCGAGTTCGGAAAAAACGTCATCGAGCAAAATGACCGGCTTTCCCCCCCGTTTGATTTCCAAAAATGACACCGCCAGGAAAAGCAGCGCGAGCAGAGCGGTTCGCTCTTGTCCGCGCGAAGCAAATTGCGGCAAGTTGCGACCGGCCACCCGCAGTTGCCAGTCTTCGCGGTGCGGGCCGACCGTTGTGGCTTGCTGACGAATATCCACCAGGCGTCGATCCAAAAGCAGCGATTGGAGTTCTGCCGCTAGCAAGATGGGATCACGACTCTCCGTGCTACGCTCGTATGGAAGCTGCGCATCGGACCACGTTTCACCCAAATCCTGCAACTCCGCAAGCAACGTGGATTGAAGAATTGTAAGGAGTTCCAGGCGCGCAATCGTGATTGCCGCGCCGGCTTCCGCCAGCGGTGTATCCCAAATCAGTAATTCTTCTTCGGCTGCTTCCGAATCAGCAATCCGGCGCAGCAGCGTGTTGCGTTGTTTCAAAACGCGCTGATATTGCATTGAGTGTTGTAAGTAGAAAGATGACACTTGGCACAGCAGTGTGTCCAGAAACGCGCGACGCCCGGCCGGGCTGCCGCTGAAGAGCGCTAAATCGCGCGGGCGGAAATATGTCACGGGCAGCAGACCCACAAATGATTTAACGGGAATGTTCACACCATTGCGCCGGCAGACTTTTTTTCGGGTCGGCAAACGCTGGCACACCACTTCCAGGGTCAGTGGCTCTTCAGTATCGGGCTGAAGGTTTCCGAGAACGCGATAGTAATCTTGATTCCAGCCGATCAGATCATCATCAGTGACATCCGCTGCTTTACTCAAAGAAAGCAAACTGATGGCCTCCAGGACATTGGTTTTGCCAGCCCCGTTCTGCCCGATCAGCAAATGCAAGTCCCCCTTTTGAAAATCTACGGTTAGCTGCCCGTAGGACCGGAAATTCTCGAGTTGTAATTCATCAATTCTCACAAAGCCAGATTACCCGACTTCGCAAAAAATCCTATCCGGATGAGGACTTCCTTACTTGAGAATTCCCTTGAGAAATTGATCAAGCGCCTGCTGGAGGCTTGAAGCAAGACGCTGACTGTCTTGAATTTCGGCATAATCATTATGTTCAAATGTCAGATCATGTTTAGCTTGATACTTTCCCAAAGCCGTTACAATTGGATCCTTACAATCAGAAAAATATGTGTGCTTGCTTGCAGACTTGCTACCCAGCATCTCGATGACATTCGCATGATTATGTTTCGGATCAAACATGAAACAAAATTCCTCACAAGATTCGTTTGCATCGGCGTATATAACAAAATGTAGTGGACGCTGATCCTGGAACATTGAGGTCAACCGTTTTCGCTGACGCATGACTTCCTCAAAAAGTGAGGCTGGAGCATGGGTTTCCGGCGTTTTCTCAGCCAGCTCCGGCAGGTAATAATCAACCTTCATATGTTTACCTTAATTTCTAATTTGTTTTTGTCAATGGAGTTGATCTTACAATATTTTAGCCGCCTCCTCCAGCACTCGCTCCACCGTCTGGCGGTAGGCCACACGCCCGATGTAGCGCTGAATATCAGCCGGTAAGACCCAAGCATGGGAATCGATCTCTTTCCTATCCACCGTCACGACTTGGTCATGCTGCAGCTGCGCAAATACAAAATGGAGTTGCTGCCCCCGAACATTGTCCGGTCGGAAGCGGCGATACGAGTTCGGAAAATCGTACTGATACACAGTCTCACTCCGTCCCAAAATATCAACATTCAAACCGGCTTCTTCACGGAGTTCCCGCTGCGCGGCTTGCTCGACTGTTTCGCCTGGCTCAATCCCACCTTGCGGCAATTGCCAGGCATCTTTCTTGCGAGGCTTATGAAGCAATAACACTTCGCGCACGGGGCTGCCAGTCTCATCGAACGCATCCGTTTGACGAAACACAGCCAGCGCGGCGCATTGGCGGTAGGTGTCATCTGACATAGAACTACTATAACTTAACAATGGAACCATTGCTCCATTGTTCCATGGCTAGAATATTGTAGGTGAGGTTCAGTCTGAGTGGCGTTCTTCTTTGAGCTTCAGCGGCTGAATTTTGCGGCAGTCTGAACAGAATTTGGCTGGTTTAAAATCCTTCCACGAAACACCCTTGCTGTTCTGCTTGAGCAGACGCACGGTTCCCACCCGGCGATTACATTCGCCGCAAGAAGCCATAAAGACGGTTCGCTTTCCGCGAGGCATAACGCAAGCAGCCTAAAGATTTGGAAGCCTTTTGCAAGAAAACGATGGACAATCTACACGTTCGAACCTGCTAAACCTGTCCAACTTGCAAAACGTTTAGAAGGTTTAGCACGTTTAGCAAGTTAGTTTATGTGCCTCAGCCTCCCCCCATCGATCCGCCTTTATGGGCCTCTCCACCGGCCTGCTGGAGGTAGTTAAAGACCGAGTTGGCTGCCACGCTCGCCTCGCCGGCGGCCGTGGCGAATTGGGCGAAGTGATTGCTGGCGTTGGTCACATCACCCGCGCCAAATGCGCCGGCAATATTGGTGCTCATATCCGCATTCACGTTGAGAAACCCTCGCGGTTCGATGTCACAACCTAGCGCCTTGGGGAGTTCCGTGGCGGGTGTGGCGCCTATTTCAATAAACACGCCGTCTACGGGAATTTGCGTGGAACCATTCCATTCTTTATCAAGTTGAATGGCGGAAACCTTTTGGTCGCCGAGAATTTCGGTCACATTACGCAAGAGCACGAATTCAACGTTCGTTTTTTCTTTCACTTTATCGACCCAGTACGGCTCCGCCCGGAATTCTTCGCGGCGGTGAACGAGATACACTTTTTTCGCAACCTGCGCGGCAATCGCCGCGCCTTCCACGGCGCTGTCGCCGCCGCCGAGCACCGCCACGTCTTTGCCTTTATAGAAGAAGGCATCGCATGTGGCGCAGTACGTCACGCCCTTACCCGAGAGACGATCTTCCCCCGGCACACCCAAGTGGCGTTTTTGCGAGCCGGTCGCAAAGATAAGGGTTTTACCCTGCACTGTTTCACCACCGTCGAGCGTCAGTTCAAAGTGATCGGACTTCTTCGCCACCGATTTCACCCAAGCAATCTGGTGCTTCACTGAATCGAAGCTGAGCGCATGTTTTTTATAGCGTTCCATGAGGTCCGGCCCTTTGACATCAATATCCCCGGGCCAGTTACCGACTTCAGCCGCCGTGACACCCATACCGCCTTCCTCGGAGCCAACAATGAACACCGAAAGCTTGTAGCGGGCGCAGTAAATAGCCGCGGTATAGCCCGCGCAGCCGAGACCGACAATTAAGACGTCATACATCAGCTCTAGCATACCGTGTTCGGACTGGACACCAAAGCACTCTCATAGTTTAAGAAATTTGACTGCGAAAAAATGAGGACTAGCATCACGCAAATGTCGGAAAGATTCACCCCTTCGGAAGTGATCACTGTCTCCGTAGATACTGCAACCGAACTTGAAGAACATATCAAGGCTAGCGAGGAGGTTCGCCGCAAACTGGCCAGTTGCGGCGTTAACGAAATTCAAGCCGAAGCCGGTATGGCCGGTCGGTATCGAGTTGTCCGACTCATTGGCACCACCCATGAACAAAAACAAATAAGCCTCATGACCATTATGGAGGGGGAAATCATGACGGTGAACACCGCCTTGGAAAATTTAAGCACTCTGCTTGAGGAAAGCCGCCAGCAGATTCAATCACTTCGCACCACAAAGCCGCAGACGCCGCTGGAAGAAACACCTTGTGTTTCCCTCCTGGAGCTCATACTAGTCGAACCTCTCGTTGCCTCCGCTGACCCTCTTATCAAGCACTCACCACTAATCCGTTTATATCGAACCGATGACGCCTTTTATCCTCACGACAAAGGGCAACCATATAGTCAGCTCTATGACCGGCTCGCTCACAACCTTTGGCAAAATGGGTTCGGCGTGGTCAACATTCCGGTGTGGACTGATTGCATCAAAATCGACAATCCCGCTCGTCATCCGGAATGGCTCCAACCAGACGGAACGTTTCGTAGTAAGAGTTTGGAGGACGCCCAGAGAAAGCTCTGTGCGCTTACGCATAAAAACCGGGTTATTGCTTTCCACACTGATCAGGAGGGACCGACGTGGATTCTCACGGTTGCATATATAGAACGAAATCCCACTAACACGTGGACAGGTAAAGAACTGAACAGTCGCCTCCAAAATCTACGACAGACGTCCCTGCACCATTTATTGTTAAAACAACCAGAAATTCGCGGAAACGCCAACGTAAGTTTTGGCATAAATACGAGCGAGAAAATGAAGAATTACCAGGGTGCCTTTAAAATTCCCTGTTTTGATGGGGGCGACATTGTCCCGGAAGACGATCCTGAGATTGTACACACAATCCGGGAGGTGATCGAAGCTTCTAACTCTTTTACGAAAGTGGAAATCCAGATTTTTGGTTCTGGCTCGGGTCAGCTATACATGCAATTGAATGTTCACGAAGATGAATGGCAAGAGACAGCCGTAGAACCTGAGCGCCAAAATGTGTTCCAGGGAACAGACACAGTTAAACTCAACGATGACTTAGCAGGTTCACTCGATATAATTGACGAGGCCGCTATCAAACAATCTTGCCTCTTCAACGACGACGAAAAGTTCGAGGCCACGGAGATACTGACCATGGCTCTCGACGAAAAGATAAGCGACCTGGAAGTGAGCCAGCGTCTTGATTTGAAAATAGGCACGGAAGCACCGAATGAAGCGCTCTATGGCAAGAAGCGTATCGGTGATTTCCATATAAACGTAGCGGTCGAAGAGCTGCACACTCCTGGATCACATCTCATTCCCGACGCTGACTTTCAAAACCTCCTTAAAAAGGTCGATAAATCGAGGCGGCGCGACAGCAAGCTATATCTGCATTGCTTTTTCCGATATGAGGGCAAGGCACCAGTTCTTACCGTTCATATTTACAGCAACCGGGACTAAATATCACACCCACCCCCGGGCGCGCATCGCGTCCGCGATGCGCCGCACGCCGACCGCGAATGCAGCTTGGCGGAAGCTCACTTCAGTGCGCCGCGCTTCGCGGCGGACGGACTGGAATGCTTCAAGCATGATGCGCTTGAGACGTTTATCCACGTCTGCCGCCGTCCATTGTTCGCCACTGCGCCCTTGCGTCCATTCAAAGTAACTGACTGTGACGCCCCCCGCGTTGGCGAGGACATCGGGTATAACGATCACTCCTTTCTTGTCCAAGATGGCGTCGGCTTCGGGTGTGACGGGACCGTTGGCGAGTTCCAAAATAATCTTGGCTTTGATCTTGCCTGCGTTTTTGGCCGTGATGACGTTATCGAGCGCAGCCGGAATGAGAATGTCGCAAGGCAGTTCCAATAATTCCTCATTCGTCACCGGTTTGACGTTATCCAGGTGCATTTTCTTGGTGTCGCACACGGAGCCTCTGCAGTACTCGCCCGCGACCTGGCCGGTCTTGTGCTTGTATTTCTCAATGCGGACCGGATCGATGCCCTCGGGCGAGTAAATGCCGCCGTGCGAGTCGGAGACCGCGACGACCGTCAGGCCGGCTTCGTGGAGGAATTGCGCCACCGGTGCACCTGCATTCCCAAAACCTTGGATCGCGACGGTTAGCTCTTCCGGATCGAGCGCTTCACGTTCGATCACTTCTTGGAGGATGAAAAATCCGCCGCGCGCCGTCGCCGTATCGCGTCCCGGCGAACCGCCGAGGCTCAGGGGTTTACCCGTGATGATCGCTGGATGGAAACCACCAACCTCTTTTTCGTATTCATCGCGCATCCAGCCCATGATGGCGGGATTCGTATTCACATCGGGCGCGGGGATATCTTTATCCGGTCCAAGTTCGTCCTGAAATGCGCGAATATACGCTCGCGACAACTCTTGCAGCTCGCGGGGCGATAATTTTTTAGGATCGCATTCCACGCCGCCTTTGGCGCCCCCAAACGGGACGTTTACCACGGCATTTTTGATGGCCATCAGCGCCGCTAAGGCTTTCACTTCGTCTTCATCCGCGGCCGGGTGGAACCGAATGCCCCCTTTATACGGTCCACGGGCATTGTTGTATTGCACCCGAAACGCTGGAAAGGACACTGACTTGCCACTATCCAGCTTGAAACTGATGTCCGATTCGTGAATGTGCTGTGGTTCCAATAAAAGCTCACGCGCACTCTGCGAGAGCTTGAGGCGTTTCAGCGTGATATCGAGCGTGGTGCGAAAACGCCCGTAGGGCGTGTCGGCTTTCTTCATGACCGTTCAGCATACCATCGCCAGGCCGCAGGCGTCACACACTCCGTCCAGAATTTTATGCTGGGCGGCCAATGAGCGCGCGATGACATTCCGCGCGCGAAGGGGCTCAATTGATACCCGGCGCCATACTTGGAGATGCGCCTCTTCACCGAGATGTTCGTCAAAGTAGACGTGCGCATCTTTGTTGTCTTCGTTCAGGCCGTAAAATTCACATAAACCTTCCTTCTTGCTGCACGCAATCTCCGGCAAATCGAGTTCAAGCGCATACATGCACGCCACGCCGTCTTCGAAACTGCCTTCGGCCAGCGCCTCAAGTTCAGATACTGCTTCACGCACGGTTGGCGAGGGTTCATGGCTGCCGATTTCCTGATCGCTCAGGCCGAGACTGTGGCCGAAGCGCTTCCAGAGCTCAACGTGCTCTTGTTCTTCCAAGATGTTTCGTTCGATAGAACCGGCGTCATCATAGCCCCGCTCAATGGCCCGGTCGCGCACCCGCGCGACGATGCCCGGAATCCGTTTCACCAAGTAGAAGTATTCCTTTGCGTATGTCCGAAGATTATCCGGCGTGAGTTCACCCTTATTCCATTTCTGCGCGTAAAAGAAATGCGTGAGGAGGCTGCGGGAACGGACCAGCGGATCGAAAGCAGTCAGGGGAACCATGGAAACGCTGGGAATAAAAAGTACCCAAACAGTAGCAGGATGTAACTACCGGGAACAGGATGAGAGGATCGTTCCCGGTTTCCCGGACAAGAAATAGCAGATCAGATCGTGCGCTTTGCTGGCTAAGGCCTGGACCGACGCATCATTGACCGTCAAAGCATGTACGGCCTCAATCTGAATCACGGTTGAACGTGGCTGACCTTCTGCTGTCATCCGAGCGGAAAAACTGACATTTTTCGGCAAAAACCCATCTTGAGCCAATCCTCCTGCGACGAGTGAGGCCGCCTCTTCGAGGTGCACGGCTACATCATCAACCGAACAAAACGAACGCTGCGGCTTCATCTCCAGGGCATCGAACCGGAAAATGAATGTTTGTTCCTCCCAATCGAGCGCTTCACTAACCGACATAGCTAGTAAGTACTCTCCAGGCTACCTGTTGACAAGGAGACCGGGTTGACGAACGGTCGATGCAATACCTCTTCACCTCGGCCCGCGGTAATCCATCACTCGTTCAACAGGAGCAAATACAAGCTGCCAATGCTGAATCGCACCCGCGTGAAACGCGCCGGCGCAGGAAAGAAGATAGAATTCGAACATGCGGCGGAAGCGTTCATCGTATTGCTTTGCAAGCTCCTGCCAATGCGTCTGCATATTATGATGCCAGGCCTTCAGTGTTGGCGTGTAATGGTGCGCCAAGTTCTGTTGGTCTTGTAAGGTAAAACAATCAATCATCGAAGCCGTGATTTGTTGCAGTGACGGCAGCTGGCCGTTCGGAAAGATGTATTTATGCAAAAAGGGGTCACCGACAGTCAAGCTGCGGTTATCACCGATAGTATGAAGCAAAAACAAGCCCTCGGGGACCAGATGTCCCCGCACAATCCGAAAGAAATCCTTATAATTTTTGTAACCGACATGTTCAATCATGCCGACGCAAACGATTTTGTCATATTGCCCGGTGAGATCCCGGTAGTCCTGAAATTGAATGTCGACCGGTAACCCCGCGCAGAAGTTTTTGGCATACGCTATTTGCTCCTCCGAAATGCTGATGCCTGTTACGCGGCAGCCGTAGTGCTCCGCGATGTATTTTGCTAATCCGCCCCAACCACAGCCAATATCCAGTACGCGATCTTCTTTGCGAAATCGCAGTTTACGGCAAATCAGATCCAATTTACGCTCTTGAGCGGTATCGAGATCCGTCGTTTGGTCAAAATACGCGCAGGTATATTGGTTATACGGATCCAGGAGCGGGCTAGGCAGGATGTCCGTCAAGTCATAATGTTGCTTGGCAACTTGCCGCGCGCGGAAGCGGCCCTGCAAATTGGAAAACGCCGCTTGCAGCACTAACACCCAGGTATCCAGCGTTCGATTCACTGTACGATCAAGTCGCGCCCGCAGCACATACTCAATAAACACGGCGAGATCATTCGCATCCCATTGACCATCCATGTAGGCCTCACCTAGACCCAGCGAGCCGTGACGCAATACACGGCCGTACATAGCTTTGTCGTACACCTGAATATCTTGCGGCGCACTGCCACCGATCGTTACACCCGCTTTCGCCAATAATTCCTCAACCATGACCAGATAGTTTAGCTGTTCAGTGCATCATTTCAAACAACCAGCCGTAGATTCTTTGTGCGCCTTGCAAAAGCCGCGGCCCTGGCCGATTTAAAAGTGAATCATCGATGACGCGGACGCGTCCATCTTGGATGGCCGGCAGATTCCCCCACCCTGACCGGCCGGTCAGGAGTTTGGGATTGCCGAGCGAGCCGGCGCCGCACCAGCTGATCACAACCAGGTCAGGATTGAAGCGCTGTATGTCCTCAAAGGAAACGGCGCGGCTGAGTTCACCCGGCATGATCGGGAATGAAAGCGCACCGGCGAGCCGCAACACTTCCGGCACCCAATTCCCCGAGACCATCGGCGGATCGTGCCACTCTTCCACATAGACCCGTGGCTTGCGCGGGAGAAACGCCGCCTTCTTCTGAACATCGTTCCAGCCTTCCCGATTTTTGAGGATCAACTCCTTCGCCGCTGCTTCACGATCCAGAATGGCACCGATTGCCCGAATGCTTTCGGTCACCGTGGGCAGCGTCCTCGGGTCTTGGTGAATCACCGTAAAGCCCGCCGTGCGTAATTCCTTGGCGAGCTTTTCCTGAATAATCGTCGCGGTGAAGACAATATCGGGTTTATGTGTTTCCAAATCCTCAGGATTCACATCCGTATGTCCTTTTAAATGCGCAATCCCCTTCGCTTCTTCAGGAAAGTTACTGAATTGATCCACACACACAATCTCTTTCCCGCAGCCAAGCGCGAAAAGGGTCTCCGTAGCGGCCGGCGAGAGCGAAGCAATGCGCACTTAAATCCCAAGATACAAGATACAACTGGGAGAACGCGAAAATTTGTATCTTGTATCTTGGGAATTGGGATTTTGTTGGTAGAAATGTTACAAACTCACATTGTTCCTATGCTAGAATCAATGGTTGCCATGGAGCCACACCTGCCATTTCGGGATCGGAAAGACGCCGGCGAGCAGCTGAGCGAACTCCTTTCGGAATATAAAGGAAAACCGGATGTCTTGATCCTGGCCCTCGTACGGGGTGGGATCGTCGTTGGCCAAGTTCTTTCGCAGAAGCTGCAGTTGCCACTCCATCCTTATATCGTGCGGAAGCTCGGTCATCCCCACAACCGCGAATTCGCGCTCGGCGCGATCGCGGAGGGTGGCGAAACGTATCTGGACGAAGGCAGCCTGAAGGTCAATGGCCTCGCCTGGTCGGACATTGATCCAATCATCGAAGAAGAACGAGCCGAACTCAAACGCCGCAAGGCCATGTACGCAGTCAAGCCGCGGCCATCACTCCAGGGGAAAACGATTCTTCTGACCGACGATGGTGCCGCCACTGGCGCCACTCTCTTTGCGGCGATCGCCGATCTGCGCAAAGCGAAAGCGGCGAAAGTTATTGTAGCGTTGCCGGTCTGTCCGCCGGATACCGCAGTGAAACTGCGGCGCGAGGCGGACGAGGTGGTCGTAGCTGAAACACCACGCGACTTTATGGCTGTGGCGCAGTGGTACCTCAGTTTTCCGCAGATCAGCGATGACGAAGTCCTTTCCATTCTGTCAGCCACTTCTTAACCTTGCTCAAGCTCCCAAATGGCAACACGGATACCCGTGGTCTCGGTTAGTGCAACTCCAGGTTTCGCGGAGTACGTCCATAGCTCTCTAGCTGTCTGCCACGCTTCCTTGGCCGCTTGATCCATCAAAGGACGAACGTTTTCCACGGGGATATCGCAGATGTCACATTCTTTTGAACGATAAGCACATTCACCAATATATCGACTGAACAAGCTGACGAACACGATGCCGGCAGTGGCAACCAATTCTTTATTCGGGCTTTTAATGTTACTTTCTTTGGCATAGCAATGCATCAATTTCTCCACATCCCAAATATTCGCCAGTGAAAGAGTGGCCCCCAAAGAGTCGCCTGCCCCCATCACTCGAGTATTGCTACGATTAACTTCCGCCGGATTGTTCACCGTGTCAATAATCAACTGCGAACCCTGTGGGGATGGCGTTGTAGAATACACAACTGTCCACCGTTTCTCGCGCTTTGCCAAGTGAAAGCCGCCGTAGCGCCCGTCACTAACATTGAGAGTAAATCGAAGATGGTCGGCATCACTGCACGGGACATAACTGAGGTAGTACAGGAATGCTGTACCGGCTTCGGCAACTGCTTCCTGACTAACCTCTGACCCCCACGTCGTCTCACCAAAAGGTGATTTAAATCTGTTTTTCTTTTCGGTTGCGTTCGCGGCATCGACTTCAGGTTCTAATAGCGATGAGGAAGAACCACCCATTCTCTCTTCAAGACGCCTTACAAAATAATCGAATTCATCAGTATTCATTGTTACGACAGGACCTGGCGAGGCTTGTCCCATGACTCGTGCTACCTCAAACACGTCAACAGCACATTCTCCCAAAAAAGCACTACTGGGATTGTACTTTAGATTTGGTATCAAACGGGGGTCCGACATCGCCCCGCTGATCTCCCGACCATACGGCTCCGAGACAATCACATGGGCATGCTGAAGTAAACGGTTGAAATGTTCCTGCATGTACGGCACGGTTCTCGCCGAAGGTTTCGCAACAGAAATGGTTCCACCAGCATAATCCAAGTGGTAGGAACGTCTGGGAGCAAGCGTCTCCATCCCCGCGGGTGTCGTACTACAGAGATCATAGAGATGAATACGATCTCGAATGTGTTGGGAAAGAGTATCATACCATTGGTTAAATGTCTCATCTCTTGAAGAATACACGTGGAGAACTGCCGGACCGATGTTCGCCTCCATGAAATGAGCCAAGTTTCTCACCTCATTGAAAGCATTACCGCCCGGATGCGCCGTCCCAATCAATGAAAAAGCATCGCTCGTCGAACTCACCGACTTACCCTGCTCAAACGGCTTGGCAAGACTAATATCCAGCCGATAAAACCAACCTGTGTCTATTCCACCGGGAATCTCTAGTTCAATACGGTCCGTGATTCTGTGATTACGCAAAAAAACTTCGGAGGGCAACTTATCACCTTTTGAAAAATTATGGGCAATGTATTCGCTGCGAAATTTTCTCACTGCCTCCGAAAGCCTGTCGTATTCAACTTTATCCCGTTCAACATGATAATCGATGGTCGGCTGCAATACCGCACCTATCTCCACGCCTTCTGGCTGTAGGGGAGCCTCGGCAGACATAGGAAAAGAATTATAAAGAACAATTTTTTTGTGTCAAGGAAGAAGGCAATAGCCTTATTGCCAGATCTTCCTCAATTTTTCTGCCCTCCCCGAGCCGCGCCGGTAGAGTTCGTAGCGGAGCGGATTTTTGTCTGAGTATCCCTGGTGGTAATCCTCCGCCTCATAAAACGCCCCCGCCGGTTCGATGCTCGTGGCGATCGGCTTATCGAGCTGACCTGATTCACCCAATTTCTTCTTCGCTGCCTCCGCGATCTTCCGCTGTTCGTCTGAATGCCAGAAGATCGCGGTGCGGTACTGCGAGCCGCGATCAGCGAATTGCCCGGTTTCGTCCGTCGGATCAATCGTCTTCCAGAAAAATTCAACGAGGTCTTGGTATTTCACTTTCTCCGGATCGAATGTAATTTGGATTGCTTCGCAGTGGCCGGTGCGGCCACTGCTCACTTGCTCGTACGTCGGCTTTTCCACGGTGCCACCAGTATAGCCCGATTTGATCTCTAAAATGCCCGGAACGTCTGAGTGGCGGAAGGCTGACTCCGTGCACCAGAAGCAGCCGCCGGCGAAGGTGGCAAGCTGAGCCATGGTTCAATTGTACCGGGAATGACATCATGAGCGGCATATCTGGCAACAATTTGTAAGGCATTCCGATATTGCTTCCGGGGCAAAAATGCGGAAAAATAGCAAACCCTGCTTTTTAGCGCAGGGAGATCTTTGTTTCCACAGGCATCTACGTTGGAGGACCGTGATGAAATAGAAATTTCGCAAGTGTTTCGTTCCTATGTGCTATCGCAATCAAAGGAGAGCAGTTATGACAATCAAGATCGGTATCAACGGCTTCGGCCGCATCGGCAGTTCCATCCTCCGCGCCATGACCGAGCGGAATGTGGATCTGGAAGTCGTTCGTATCAACGACCTCACAGAAGACACCCGTATTCTGGCAGGCCTTCTGCGCAATGATACGGTGAAAGGCCGCTTCCCCGGTGACGTGAGCTACGAGAAGGAGGCTCTGGTCATCAATGGCCGGAGAATCCCCGTCACCAAAGAGCGCGACCCCGTTCAGTTGAAATGGCGCGACTACGGCGACCGCGTGGTCGTCGTCGAGTCAACCGGGGTCTTCCTCACCCGTGACAAGTGCATGCAGCACGTGGCGGCCGGCGCAGAGCGCGTGCTTTTGACCGTTCCGCCCAAGGATGAAGTGGATTATGTCGTGGTCATGGGTTGCAACGACGAGGGGCTGAGCAGTGAGCATCAGGTCATCAGCAACGCCTCTTGCACCACCAACTCCATCGGCACGCCAGCGCGCGTGCTCGATGAGGCCTTCGGCATTGAAGCCGGGCTCATGACGACGGTCCACTCGGCAACGAACGATCAGCGCG
>Ga0209542_10012421_pt1 | contig 14892 bp, 18 predicted proteins | sample RifCSPhighO2_01_FD_184028 | JGI IMG/M metagenome (GOLD analysis project Ga0209542, IMG submission 184028) | Soil microbial communities from Rifle, Colorado - Rifle CSP2_plank highO2_0.1 (SPAdes) (version 2) | ecosystem: Environmental > Terrestrial > Deep subsurface > Rock core/Sediment ...
ACTATCCCGTTGAATTTATGACAGCGGTAATGACTGCTGAAGCGGACGACCCAGATAAAATTTCTTCAGCTGTCAGTGAATGCGCCAAAATGGGGATTATGATTCTACCTCCAGATATTAACGACTCCCAGACAGGATTTTCAATTGAAGATGCCCAAAGCATATCTAAAGATCAAAAGGGCAAAAAACATATGAAACAAGGCATCAGATTTGGCCTTTCAGCTATCAAAAACGTCGGCAAAGCAGCAATTGAAGCTATTATTTCCGAAAGAGACGCCAAAGGCGAGTTTAAAACATTAGACGATTTTGTCAGACGTGTAAATCTGCGAGTAGTTAATAGAAAAACTATGGAAAGCCTGATTAAGGCAGGTGGTATGGACAGATTTGGCAAAAGAAACGCCATGTTGCGGGTTTTGGAGGAAATTAAGGCATCAGGTAGCTCTCTTTCCAAATCGATTTCAACTGGTCAGGGTACTCTGTTTGCGGAAGCCGAACTTGAAGGCGGCTCTTCCTCGTCATCTTTGTCAATTAGTGCAGTACTCCAGTCAACAGAAGAAGCACCCCGTGACGAAATATTGTCTTGGGAAAGAGAACTTTTGGGTTTTTATTTAACTGAACACCCTCTGACTAAAGTTTCAACTAAACTTGACAAGATGGTCACCGTCAAAATAGGCGAAATTGATATTTTTAATCGGGATGACAGACAACTCAGGTTAGGCGGCATAATTGCCTCTATTCGCAAAACCTTTACGAAAGTAAAGAAAGAAGAAATGTGTTTTCTAAAACTTCAGGACACAACAGGGACCATAGATGTTCTAGTGTTTCCAAGAGTTTATGAAAGTTCTCGCGACGCTATTTTGCCTGATAAAATTGTAATTATTAACGGCAAAATAGACACGAGTGATGAAACACCAATCGTAATCGCACAAAAAATTAGTTTACTGGAAAATGAACAGGAAGCAAGTGATACTATTCAGGAAGAGTTCGAAATTATTATTCCTAAAAATGCTGATAGAATATTACTTTCTCGCATCTACGAGCTTTTGAAAACAACTCCCGGTGAATTGCCGACATTTTTAGTTCTGCCGGGGGGCGAAAGTAAATCCCGCCGCATCCCTGTTCCTTTTGGGACAAAAAAAACTTCCGCGCTTGAAGAGTCACTGATAAATCTGGGTTGTCAAATTGTCGGCTGATTTTACTTTTTATTCAGGTTCGAATATACTTATAAGCCATGAATGCTATAAATTTCAAGGCTGGGGATTTCGTAAAAGTATTTACTAAAGATCCAGAGGACAATAAGGTACACGCCACACCTTTTCAGGGTGTCGTACTGTCAATACGCGGTCAAAAAGATAGCAGGACTTTTACTGTTCAAAAGAATGCCAGTGCCGGTGTTGATGTCGAGCGCATTTTCCCGATAAGCTCACCTATTATCGAAAAAATAACGGTTGTAAAAAAGGGCAAAGTCAGAAGGGCAAAGCTCACCTACTTCAGGAAGAAAAATCTTAGCTAAATTGAATCCTATGGTTCTGCCTAATCTTAGCTTCGAAGAAAAATTATGGCGGCAAGGATTCAACTATGTTATCGGCATTGATGAAGTTGGCAGAGGTTCTTGGGCAGGTCCATTGGTTGCAGCCGGAGTAATTTTGCCCAAAAACTTCCAAGTTCCAAGTGGATTTGCAGAATCAAAACAAATAACAGCAGCAAAAAGAGAAAAATTCGCAAAATTAATTAGAAACAAAGCGCTCGCCATTAAAATCACCGAAATATCTTCCCCTCAAATCAATAAAATTGGCATAAGCCGCGCAACCCAGTTCATATTCAGAAAAATTATCAGATCAATAAACCTAAATCCGGACTACTTTTTAGTCGATGCTTTCAACATTCGCTATTTCCCCAAAAGCAGACAACTTGCTATTAAAGGTGGCGATAAAAAATCAGCAAGTATTGCAGCTGCCTCAATAGTTGCTAAGGTTTATCGCGATAGTTTAATGTCAAATCTATCCCAAAAATTTCCCAATTATGGATTTGAAAAGCATAAAGGCTATGGCACAAAATATCATCAGGCGATGATTAAACTACATGGATTTGCTTCGATCCACCGCACGTCCTACAACTTAAATTACTTGATATCGTGAACAAAACACAGCAAGGAGCTTATGGTGAAGATCTTGCATGTGATTTTTTAAAAAAGCAAGGCTACAAAATACTGGAGAGGAATTTTCGAATTCGAGGCGGGGAAATAGACATTATTGCGATTGATAAAGACACACTTGTTTATGTTGAGGTTAAAACTAGAAGCAGCAATTATTTTGGACGTCCAGAGGAATCAGTAACGCCTCGCAAGCTTAAATTCCTCGAGCGCTCTGCTAAGTTTTATAGGATTAATAGAAAATATCTAAAGTTACCCAATCTTGAGCGAATTGATGTTATTACTGTTGATTCGAGTTCAGCCGTTCCTCAAATAAATCTTATTAGAAATGCTGGATTTTGATTTGAAAATATTTTAAGCGTATAATTTTTTCCTATGATAGTTAATGTAAACATTCATGTTGGCGGTAAGGAAAGAGTAGTAGTTAGTGCTAGTGATGTTATTCCTTCGGTGAGTCCCATGAGAACAGAAAGGAAGATACAAGGTTTAGAGAATTGGCAGGTTGATGTTTGGTGGAGAAAATACATGTTTGTACATTTTATGCAAGGTCTGCAAATTCATCAAAACTTAATGGGTGCTAAAGCTGCGGAACTTGCAGGTCAATCGGTAGAACTTAGCAGTATTGAAATGGCTGCGAGGGAGTCCGAAAAGCCGAGAGTTAGAGCATATCGAAGCGCGCATGGTACTCATTTACACGCCGAAAAACTGGTTAGAAAAGAATTGACTGAAGGGTTAAAAGTAGCTCTATCAAAATCAATCCCCGCTGATATTATCAGATCGTTTATAGAGGGTGAAATTGATTTAATGGGAGAAAGAGAATCATATGGTCTTTCTCCATCAACAAAGGCTGAACTAAAAGCGTTAGTATATCAATCAGAACTCCAAGATTTAGTCTGACTTAACTAGCCCTACTGGGTCTGTTCCTTCAAAAACATCAACAATATTTTTAGCCGCAATTTCCGACATTTTCTCGCGCGTTTCAAAAGTAGCCGAAGCTGTGTGCGGTGTCAGAATTACGTTGCTCAATTTTATGAGTTCAGCAGAAACTTCCGGTTCATGTTCATAAACATCAAGTCCGGCAGCAGCTATTTCTTTTTCCTTGAGTGCCCAGATAAGCGCTTGCTCATCAACAATAGGCCCGCGTGAAGTATTAATTAAAATTGCCGATTTTTTCATAAGTTTAAACTCAGCCGTGCTGATCATTCCTCTTGTCTCCGCAGTCAATGGTACATGAAGGGTAACAATATCTGAAAGGCCCAACAGCGATCTTATATCCGTATAGCTCGCTTCACACAAAAGTTCAAAATCTTCCGAACGCGCAATGTCATAGTAGAGTATATGCATTCTAAAACCACCGTAAGCAATTTGGCCGACAAAAGTTCCGATTCTGCCTAGCCCAATTATGCCAATTGTTTGACCCCAAAGCTGATGTGAAAGGAAAGCGTTTGGGTCCCAATGTTTAAAATTTCCCTCGCGGACAAAGCGGTCTGCAACTTTAAGTTGCTTGTTTAGCGCAAAAATCATTGCAAAAGTGTGCTCGGCTACCGATTCATTGGCAACTCCGGGGGTATTGCAAACAATAATAGCTCTCTTTTTTGCAGCTTTAGCATCTATGTTGTCAAAACCAACTGCGTAATTAGCAATTACTTTAAGCTTCTTAGAAGCAGTTGACAGTAGATCGCCGTCAACGTTATTGGCAGGCATTGAAATAATTGCTTCGTAGTTGGAGAAAATATCTTTGAGTTCTTCTCGCGTTAAGTCCTTACCTGTTAGATTTAGATCAACCTTAAAGCCTTTTCGCTTAAGCAGTTCAATCCCATTGTCCTGAATTTTTCCTGCAATATATACTTTAGGCATTAATTATATTTTAAATTATTTAAAGGCTTGTAGCTATCAAGTTCGGCACACTTTTTCTATATCTCTCAACTCCGTCAAGGTTAAGCAAACCATTTTGGGCGCCGACTTCCCGAATAACATGGGCAGAATTAATTGTTCCCCATACCATTGCTTCGCCAAGGTTAAGATTACGATTTAGAGCAGCGATAAAGGCAGCTGCATACGCATCTCCGGCACCTGTCTTTTCCACGAGTTTAGTCGGAAACACTCCCAGCTTTAGATACTTTTGGCCGTCAGAGGCATACGAACCCTCTTCGCCATCCGTAATAACTATGATTTGTGGTCCCAGAGCATGTAATTTATCAAGAATCTCTCTTATTGGTGGTTTTTCACCAGCTTCTATTTCTAAAATGTTTTTGGCCTCCTCTAAATTGCAGATAAAAATAAAGCAGCGCTCCAGCGTGTTTTTGAAGCGTTTTACATTTGCCTTAATTTGATACGTACCAGGCGCAAACACTAACTTTGCGCGGGCTCTGTCAATAAAGTGGGCAACCTCATCGATAATGTTTGAATCAGTAAAAGATTCGCTTAAGGAAGTTAAATAAACCAAACTGGTTTCGCCGAGTTTTGGCAAGCTATAAAACCAGTCCTGATGATAAACGAAAATTGTCCGCTCACCCTGATATGTCAAAACAACAGAAAGATTAGAGCTTTTTTTATCATCGATAACTATGTAGTCACTGGCAATATTCAATTTTTCAAGCGCACTTTTAATCATTGTTCCTTGCCAGTCGTGTCCCAAATGAGTGTAAATGGCAGTTTTCATTTCTAAAGTCGAGCAGCCCGCTGCCACATTGGCAGCATTGCCAGCTATGCCATAAGAAATTGATTCAACGGGAATTTTCCCCCCATACTCAACACAAATTTTGCAGTCTTTTTTATTGATGTCACATTCAATAGAAGCTTCATGAATTTTAATAAATGTATCTACTGTTGAGTCGCCGATTGTTATAATGTCAAACTTGCTGTCCATAAGCTAAATTGAAAATTTAGAGCTCTTGTGCATATGTTTCTCTTCGGAAATTTCTTCCTTAAACTCATTTATGGCTCTCAAGGCGTCTTCAGGCCTGTTGACTATTTTAAATACAAGTCTTTCCTCTGGCCTTATATACATGCCGCGGGTAAAAGCAAAAATAATTTCTTGCCAAAAATCTCCGTACAAAATTGATGGTTTATGATGCCCAAAATAGAGCCGTGCTAGTCCCCATGCCATCCCAAATTCAGAAATTGTTCCGGTTCCCCCGTTAAAAATAACAAATATTTGGCCGGTTTCCAGCAGCTTTAGCGTCCTGTCCAGATAATCTTGCTCAACTATTAACTCATCCACCTTATTAGTTTCATCCCTTCCCTCAAACATGGGCGTATCTTTAGGATAGAATGTGATGCCAATTGCTTTTCCTCCACCGGCATGAGCCCCCAAAGTTGAGGCTTTCATTATGCCCGGGCCGGCACCATTTACAATCGTGTATCCTTCCTTAGCGCACAGCCGCGCAACCTCATAGGCTGCCTTAAAAGGATCATCCGATTCTTTAGCATCAGCATATCCCAAGAATGTAATGTTTTCTACTTTGGATTTTTTAAACGCGAAAGGAAATTGGGCAGGCTCTTGCATATTCTAATTATGTCTTAGCTTGAGCAATCCTTTCAAGTTTATCGAACGCAACTTTAAAATCAGCAGCATTGTAGAGAACCGAATTTGCAGCTATAAAATCGGCGCCCGCTTCAACAAGTTTCGGGGCGGTTTCAAAATTTACTCCACCATCAACTTCGACAGCTAGCGTGGGGACCATCTTTTTAATTTGCTTGACTTTATCGACCACTTTCTCTTGAAATTTTTGCCCCGAAAAACCCGGTTCTACAGCTAGTAGTAAAAGCAAATCAATGTCGTCCAAAAAGTGAAATGCAGCCTGAAGTGGTGTAGAGGGGTTCAGAGAGAGCCCCACCTGCTTATTGTGGTTTTTAATGTGGTAAACAACTTCGGGCAAACCCAATTCGCCCTCAAAAGGCACAATAATTCTTGAGATGTGATCTGTAAACATTAAATCGTCTACATAATTTTGGGGGTTAATTACCATTAGCTGTATTTCCAGATCACTGGAGGACGGATATTTATTTATTATTTCAGTGCCAATTGTAGTATTATCTGCAAATTTCCCATCGATTACATCTATCTGGATTAGGTCGGACACATGCTCAGCCATCAAAAGCCGTTTGTGATATTCTTTTTCGTCACTCGTTAAAATTGTCGGTATTATTTTTGCCACTATAATTCGTAACTCTCGCCTTGCTGAGGCATTATTGATTCCAAACTTAATTTTTCCCTAAGGTTTTTTGAAAAGACCAGCGCTTGCTCACTTTCACCATGAACAATAAAAACCTTCTTTAAGTTGCCAATCTTAGAAATCCACTCTATAAGCTGAGGCAAATCCGCGTGGGCACTATAAGAACCAATCGCTTTAACTTTTGCTCTCACTTGCAAATTTTTGCCAAATATCCTAATTTCTTTTTCCCCCTCAAATATTTTTCTGCCCAGTGTTCCTGATGCCTGATAGCCAATGATCAACAGGGTGTTGTTAGCATTTCCAATGTATCTTTGCATATGGTGGAGTATCCTGCCCCCGTTCATCATTCCGGAACCGGCTATAATTACTTTTGGGTTTGCAGCGCTGTTAATGGCTTTTGATTCGTCTACGCTAGCTGTAATTTTGACCCTTTCCAATCCAAAAAAATTATCGTCTGTGTGGGCTTCCTGCAGTTTTTTGCTTAAGTATTGGGGGTATTTTTTAAAAACGCCTGTAACTTTGGAAGCCAATGGGCTATCCAAATAAAAGCTTGGTTTTTCGCACTTTTGGCTCACGCAAAAATGTTCAATATCATGAAGTAATTCCTGAGTCCTTTCTATTGCAAACGAAGGAATCATCACAACGCCGCTTGTAGCAATTGCCGAAACCAGCACATCAGAAAGCTTCTGCATACGCATGTTTCTGTCCTCATGGATTCTTCCGCCGTAAGTACTCTCGCAGATTAGAAAGTCAGCACTCTCAATAACTTCGGGAGGATCAAGCAAGTCTGATGGTGTATTGCCAATGTCACTGGTATAAACAAGTTTTTTGCCATCTGCTTCTATTATAGTCAGCGCCGAACCCAGAATATGCCCGGCATTTTTAAGGGTTATTTTAATATTGTCTTCGATTTCAAGCGTTTCACCATAACCAATCGTTTCAAAAAGCTCCATAGTCCTTGCAATATCATCTTTAGTATATAAAGGAGGGTGATTATCTTTTTGTGCCTCTTCACTCATTAACTTAGCACTGTCTTCCAGAACAAAGTTAATCAGCTCCTTTGTGGGGCCACTGCAGTAAATTCTTCCTCTGAAACCTTCTTTAATCAGCTTAGGCAGTCTTCCGGTATGATCCAGATGGGCGTGGCCTATGATAACCGAGTCGATTTCAGCTGGTCTATAAGCAAAGGGAGCGTAATTTCTTTCTTCAGCTAGCCGAAAACCCTGAAAAAACCCGCAATCAAGAAGAAATTTTTTACCTGAAGCTTCAACTAGTATATTAGAACCGGTAACTTCGCGGCACGCGCCATAAAAAGTAACACGCATATAAATAGTATTGAGGATTAAGTGTTAAGTATCAAGGGGAATAAGTTTTTTAAAACTATGATCTACGAACTAATATTCAGCGCTTCGGCAATTTTTTGCTGATCAAAACCAAGAATGTTAACCTGTTGACCGTCGTCTTTTACGATAACTGTAAACGGAACGCCCATTTGGCCTGAAATAGCAATCATTTTTTGAGCCTCATCCGGATTCTCGTCAACTAAGATCTCAGAAAATTCTACATTCTTAGAATTCAAATAATCTTTCTGCATTTTGCAAAAAGGGCACGTTCTTGTAGTATACATTGTGACTTTAGGCATGAATCCATTGTAAATAAAGTTACACTTAAGATCAATGACGAAAAACTTAATCGGGGATATTCAAGTTGATTTAAACAAGCAAGCGGACATTAAAAAGGCCAAAGTTTATCAGCGGTTTTTTAAAACCGGTAAAGGGCAATATGGAGAAGGGGACAAGTTTATTGGTCTTACAGTCCCCCAGCAGCGAGCGATAGCCAAAAAATACTCAACTCTTTCCCTCACAAGCGTACGAAAACTTTTACAAAGCAAAATCCACGAATATCGGCTAACCGCTCTCTTAATTCTTGTTGACCAATATCAAAAGTCAGATGACAGTGGTCAAAAGATAATCTGTGACTATTATCTTAAGCATGCAAGATACGTTAATAATTGGGATTTAGTTGACTCGTCAGCGGATAAAATTTTAGGCGACTATCTTAATAGAAAGAACAAATCAATCCTCTACAAACTTGCCAAATCTAAGAATCTTTGGGAAAGAAGAATTGCGATTGTTGCAACCTTTAATTTCATTAAAAATAATCAATTTAAAGAAGCCTTAAAAATTTCAGAAATTTTATTAAGTGATAAACATGATTTAATTCACAAAGCGGTCGGCTGGATGCTTAGAGAAGTCGGCAAAAGGAATCAGAAAGTTTTGGAAAGTTTTCTACAAAAACATCGTCGAATCATGCCAAGAACTATGCTCCGCTATGCAATTGAAAGATTTGGCGAGAAAAAGAGAAAATTCTACCTGAGTCGACAGTATATAATGGTATCGTGAAATCTAGAAGTAAGATGCTAAAAATTACCGGCAGCAAAATCGCCAAAAAAATTATTAACGAGACAATGCTGCATTTTCCTGAAAATATAACTGAATATATTTATAAAAATGTCTGGTTTATTTGCTCATTTGACGACGCTTGGGCATTTACCTTTGACGCTAATGATCTAAGGGGAAGGAAATTGATATTTTTAAGTGATCAGCTTTTTGAGCAAGATCAAAAACAGATGATGTACACAATTGCCCACGAAGTTGGTCATGTCATCTTGGGACACAGAAACGCGATTTATAAAGACCAATCAAAACATGAAATAAATCTTCAGGAGAAAGAAGCTCACAAATTCGCCAAACGTTATTTGAATTAAAATAGTAGGCCCAGGGTTTTCGCAATGTAACCCTTCGAATATTACTTCTCAGAGCTATGACCAAGTGTTCTCGGAGCTCAGGTCATTATACTACAGCCTTAATATGCCTTAAATTCCCCAGCTTAATTATCTCCACACAGCACTTTAAACTAAATTTCTTGACTTAGAATTAGATTAATAATAGTATTATTCAAGTGGCAGAAGAACGACCCGAGCCTAGCTATTCCACAGAATCAATACCAGAAATCAAAAAGAAGCTGCATCCGTTTGAATTAGTGCGTAGCCTTTCTGACGGTAAGTGTGTATTATCCTGCGGACACGCCTTTGTTGGCGAGGAGGGGTTTCAAGTACGTGTAGCCAGTATTCTCCAGTTAACACCAGATAAAAAAGGGCTCATTGGATGGGCCTTTCAACACAGGCTGGATCCTTACGGTAGGTATGGGGAATATGAGAACGAAGGTTTTCATCGAATTAACGGTAAAGGTCCACCAAAGGCGAGATTACCTGATACATTTTTTCATATTGTTGCAGAAGTAAATGAAAGTCTAGTTGAAGAGAAAAGCGAACAAAGGGTTAAAGAAATAATGTCGTGGTCTTTAGATTTAATTGATAATGACGGTGTGCCAAAAGGTGTTTTGCAAGACGTAAGGTATTGAATTAACCTACCACAATAACCCAAATACAATTTAAAGCAATCACCGCAGTATAGTTCGAAACTTAAGGGTAATTATGATAAAATTGGTGTCCTTAGAGGCGCCATCGTCTAACGGTCAGGACACTACCCTTTCAAGGTGGTAATCGGGGTTCGATTCCCCGTGGCGCTGCAAGGTACAATTCGACACCTTGCTTTCCTGTAGATTATCGAGATTTTTTGAGGATTGCTGAAATTTGCTCTTTCAATTTTGGAATTTCATTTTTAACAACATCCCAAACGATCTCGTAATCCACACCGAAATAGTGATGGATAAGCCTGTCACGCATGCCAGCTATAGATTTCCAATCAATTTCATCATAACTTCTTGAAAAATCTTCAGGTAAATTTTTAGCGGCCTCGCCGATAATTTCCAAGCTTCTTGAGAAAGCTCTTTGAAGTGTCATGTCATGCATAAACTGTTCTTGAGAAGTAGCTTTCGAGGAATCTAACAAATAATTCACTTCGTCCAGAATATGACTTAGATATTCTTTAGGAGATTTGGACATATTCAATCTCTTTTTCTATGAGAGGGGCTATATAAGGGCTAAGAGATTGTGCCGTCAAAAGGTCAACTTTTCTACCTAGTAAATCTTCAGTAAAAGTGGCTGTTCCAATAAAATTACGGAAATTTTTTTGACCCTTTGTAAATTCAACAAGTAAATCCACATCGCTATCTTCATTTTGTTCACCTGCGACAAAAGAGCCAAACACACCGATCCGATTAACCCCGAATCTTTCAAGTTTATCACTGTTTTCTTTCAGCAGCGCTATAATTTGCTGTTTATTGGCAACTCTCACAACGCTATTATAATATATTTTAGCTGCCTTTATCTAATCCTAACAGAGTTCAATTGCGGAAACCCTGGGGTTGCTTAAAATTTAAGCTTCTACTTGTGGAATTTATTCCAGACCTCTTCTAAAATTTGCTTTGCCGTGTGCTGGCCGCCCAAACCAAATGCTAAACCTCCGGCTATAGCAATCATTGCAACTAGACCTGCAAATAAAATTCTCAAAAGTTCTTGGGCGACCCCCAATTGATGCAAAACCAAAAACCCGGTAAAAATCGTAATCGACCATTGGGCGACCAGTGCAACTGTATTTGCCAGTTGTTTACCAAGTGCTTTGGCCGCATTATAGGCAACTTTATAACCAATTCTTGCAAATACCAAACCAATCATTGCCAGTACAACAGCCACAATTACATTCGGAATGTAAAGAATTACCCGGTTTAAAACAGCGTTAACCGCGCTGAGCCGCCATGCTTCAAGAGCCGGCACCAAAAAGATTACTATAATAGTCCATCGGGCGATTTGAGCTAGTATCTCGCTCCACTCGATATCTTTTCCCTCAAGTTTAGTTATCCCGTATTTGGCCAAAAACTGCTCCAGTTTAATAACCTTCAGGGAGCCAAGTATTATCCGATGAGAAATTCCGGCAACAACTAAGCCAATAAAAAGAATAATCAGGCCGCCAATAAATGAAGGTACAAATTCAACAAAGGTAATAACAGATCTTAATACCGCATCACTTACAGAAACGTACAAATCTTCCAAATTCACTTACCCACACCCCCTTTCAAAGATTTTTCTATTTATTCCATTTAAATCAAAACTAAAAAATTAATCAAGGGAGATAGTGAAATTTTTTAAACAAAAAGAAACGATTTGTGGGGGCACAGGGATTCGAACCCTGAACCAATTGCTTAAAAGGCAATTGCTCTACCGTTGAGCTATACCCCCAAAACTTGTTTTGGGGTGTACATCAGATGAAATGCTGATATACCCTCCGAGTTTATATACAGTATAAAAATAAACTTCCGAGGACTGACAGTCCTCGGTTTTCGCTTTAGAACTTACTTCTGGTTTCGAACGTACGCCGATATCACTTTGTCGTTGATCTCTCCAACAGACTTGACCATGAATCCATCGGCCCAGAATGTTGCGCCCCAGTATACCTCATCCAGGTCTGGGAATTGTTCTCTGATCTTTTTACTTGTTCCGCCTTTTATGCGCTTCATAATATCACTGGGGCTCCACTTTGGGCCTGCTCCCATGTATAAATGTATGTGGTCTGCCTCAACTGCCAGCTCAAAGATTTCCCAGTCATGGATTTGACAGCAAAATTTCATCATCCCTTCGATGCGCTTGGCAATCTCGCCTGATAATACCCTTTTTCTGTATCTCGGTATGAATACAAAGTGATACCTCAGGTCATACCTGGTTTGCGCCGTAGACTTCAGTCCTTTCACTCTTGAAGTCTACTACCTCTGCACACACTCGTAATAGTTGCTTTGCAGCCGAGGGTTAATAACCCTCGGATAGCCGCTTAAGAAATTATATAAGATTTAGGCTGCGGCTTCAATTATAATATTACTTGAAACTCTAAACTTTAACCTCTAAACTCTAACTAAGATTCTTATGAATTGGGTCGATTTCATTATACTTCTGATAGTTTTACTTTTCGCGGTCGAAGGCATCAGGCGCGGTTTTTTCAATCAAATATTCAATATTTTAGGCTTCATTTTTTCATTGATTTTAGCGATGGGTCTTTATCCTCACGCCGCAAATTTATTAATATCGCTTTTTAATTTACCGCCAATAGCAGCTAACCCCATCGGCTTTCTTGTCGTTTGGGTTGTTGCAGAAACCGTGTTTTTTGCGCTGATCAGAATAGCTCTGAAAAAATATTTAAGCTATTTTGACAACGACAAAATTAATAAATACCTTGGATTTTTACCGGCAGCCCTAAACGCTTTTTTGTTTTTGGCCTTTGTACTTCTATTTGTAGTGTCACTGCCGATTAGACCGGATATTAAAAGAGATATCTACGATTCGAAAATCGGGTCATTTCTTGTTGGCAGGGTTACGGCACTCGAAAAGCCTTTGAATAATGTATTTGGTCCGATTACCAAGCAAGGTCTGACCTTTTTAACTATCCGGCCGGAAGACAAAGGGGCAATTAACCTTCAGTTTACTCAAGACAAGCTAACAGTTGACAATTTAAGCGAGCAGGAAATGTTTAAACTTGTTAATGAGGAACGTTCAAGTTCTGGGTCAAAAGTTCTCGTCTGGGATGAAGCGTTGGCGCAAGTTGGCAGAAAGCATTCTGAAGACATGTTCAGGCGAGGCTATTTTTCGCACTTTTCACCCGAAGGCAAAGACGTTGGAGACCGGCTTTTGGAAAGTGGAATTGAATACAGTTTTGCGGGCGAAAATTTGGCGCTGGCCCCTAACGTCGAAAGAGCTCACACCGGCCTTATGAACAGCGAAGGCCACAGAAGGAATATTTTGGATCCGGCTTTTGGCAAAATCGGTATTGGTGTTATGGATGGCGGTGTCTACGGCAAAATGTTCACGCAGGTATTTACGGAGTAATTACTCTGAGTTTATCGAAGGATTTCACGGAGTGATGACCCTGAATTTATTGATTGGAATTTCTTTAGGCGAAAAATATTATTTTTCCCGCAAAGCATATCTTAATTGATATGCTTTATCCCCAAAATAGCCGGTAACTTCCGGCATTATAATTGGCATGCCAAGAAGCTGTGCCGGAAATAGCGTATAGTCACCATATTTATTATTGACCTCATCAACCTTCTCAACCAGCCTGCTATGTAGTCTCGCCTCTTTAAAAAGGGGAATAGGCAAAAAGTCTTTTTTTGTTAACATACCCAATGTCACTCCGCAAAAAATAATTGGTTTATCCTGAGGTTTACCAAAATGCCAATTTTCAGAAATAATTTTACAGATGTCAAAAAGCTCTTTGCCAGAGCTTATATAATTTTTTAAAGTTCTATGGCCATACCAAGATTCAACTCTCTCATCATCTTTGGGTCCAGACCAATGCCTTGCAGAGGTTCTAAGACAAAATCCAACATAACGCCCTGCTAAGGCCATAGTACGCGCTTTAAATGCTGCTTCTTCTGCTAAATTTCTGGCAATTTTGTATATATCTTGTCTGCTATTTAGAGGTTTATGTGTTGTATAGGTTCTGCCTACACTTTTTGCTTGCTCAAGGCTTGTGTATGCTAAAACTGGCGTATTGTCAACTCCTCTTGCCAAATTAAAAAGATGATAAGACCAAAACGGCCCAAAGTTATCATATAGAAAAGAAAACGTGCAAGCTCTGAGTGCCGGAAAATTATCAATGCCCAACTTTGCCAAACGGGCACAAAGTCTATATCCAAGCCCGCAGACATCGGTTAACTTGCACTTATCTAAAACTTTAAATAAATTGTCTTCTGTTATCCAGAACAAACCGTCAAGTTTTATTTGGTTTGATCCAAGCTTAGCCAAAAGTCTATTGTGGGAAATTCCAACAGAACAAGTCATCCACTCACCAATTTCGCTGCGAAGCCTGTCTTTTATCTCCAAAGCAATATTAAAAGCATTCCCCCAGAATTTTTCTGTTTCACTCACATCAACAAAACACTCATCCAGCGAAAACACTTCACAAAGTGGAGAATAATCGGCACAAATTTTAATAAAACGCAGGCTCATTGCCTCATACTTTGCAAAATCGGCAGGTACTAAAACAATCTGCGGGCAAAGTTTTTGGGCGTCATATACGCGAGATCCTGTCGTCACTCCGTACTTTTTAGCTTCATATGAAGCAGCAATAATACAAGTTCGCCCACGAGCCTTAACAACACCTACCGGCCTGCCTCGCAACTTAGGATTTGTTTGCTGTTCAGCCGTTGCAAAAAAGCTATTTAAATCGGCATGAAGAATTACCCGTTTATTAATTGAAACCACCGGATAATTTTAACCGAATAAAACCCGAATGTCAAAGCCGTTCTGGTTTTGCGCAACCAATGAATTGGTGGGCTAAAAACCCGAAGTGTCAATCTTTCAGCTTGTTTAAGATTGATCCTGAGTTCAGTCGATAGGAGATAAATTTGCTAATCTTGGTTTTTTGCCCTATACTTTGTGAAAATTATGCCAGAAAGAGGTCAATTTACCGAAATTTATCGCAGCTCAGAACACTGGAACGGGCACTTGTTAGATAGAAGTTGCTGCAAGGGTAAAACAAGCAAAAATATTCCTGATTCGAGACCAAAGACAAGCATTTTAAGCACAATCAGGGAAAATATTAAAGTAAG
>Ga0209542_10012422_pt1 | contig 14889 bp, 11 predicted proteins | sample RifCSPhighO2_01_FD_184028 | JGI IMG/M metagenome (GOLD analysis project Ga0209542, IMG submission 184028) | Soil microbial communities from Rifle, Colorado - Rifle CSP2_plank highO2_0.1 (SPAdes) (version 2) | ecosystem: Environmental > Terrestrial > Deep subsurface > Rock core/Sediment ...
ATTCTTGTGCTTTAGTTAAATTTTACAATGATACATCTGGTTATTTTAACTTCGGATATTAGGTAATAGGTGGAAGATTACAAATATGAAGAATATCTTTTCAACAGCGAATAAGTATTAATTTTGAACATATCACGTTATCTTGACAATATCATATTATCGGAAGGTATTAATAGGGATATTTTTTCCTTTTGGTAGGCCCTGTAGTCTAGTGGTTAGTACGCGTCCTTGACGTGGATGAGGCCCCAGTTCGATTCTGGGCAGGGCCATTATGCCTGCTTTAAATTTAGTAGCTCAAGAAGAACCAAAGATAAGGGTAGAATTAGAAAGAACTTTGGATGTTTTAAGGAAAAGCGATTACAATCCAGAAAGAGATTACGGAAGTTTTTTAGCTGGATTTTGCAGAGGTTTGTATTATTATTTAGAAGAGGGAAATCTTCCTTTAATTTATGCGTTGAAAGACTCCTTTAGAGATAAATCTGGCTCTCCTAGATTAATTGCTGATTTTTGTTGTGGTTCTGGAGAAGGTACTTTGAGAATTGCTGAAGCTTTTCCTTCTTCTGAAGTCTTTGGATTTGATGTATTGTCTAAATTTATAATACAAGCTCTAAGATTAGCTGAGGGAAATCCGAGAGTTCATTTTAAGCAGGCAGATGTTTATAATTTTCAATATGGAAATAGATTTGATGTTGTTACTTTTCATAGGGCGTGTGGAGGGTTGGCTGATAAAGTTATTCAATGCGGTGTAAATAAGAAGGCTTCTGTTATTGCAGGAAGATTTTGCTGTTATTTTAGTATTTCCGATGAGAGGTCTGTGTCAAAAAGCCTTTTACAAAATATTTCTCTTAGAATCTCTCAAGGTTTACATGCTTTTTTGAAGAGGAATTTTGTAAAGAATTTTATTTCACCTCAAGGTGATATTGATAGAGATTTATTAAGTGAATTTGCAAAGACACAATTAAATTTGGATGATAATGAATTGGAAAGAGTAGCAAGAGCATCTGTAGATTCAACTTTGGGAATTAGAGTTATTGATTATAATAGAATCTTGAAATTAATTGAAAGAGGATATAAAGTTGATTACGATGAAGGTAATCAAATAATAGTGGCTAGAAGAAAGAGTTAGAATTTTGTGTTCATTATAGGCCATTCAAAAAAAGTTTATATATTATGTTTTTTTATATTAATGATGTATTTATTTAAGGAAAAGGGGCGGTTTTTTAAATCTGGACAAGTTTCTATCTTTGTCATAGTGGCTATTGTTTTAGTTGGAAGTTTATTAGCTTTTTTTGCCTTTAAGGGATATTTTTCTTTTTCGGAAGTTCCTTCTGAATTGAGGCCTGTATATGATTATTATTCTGAATGTATTAAAGAAGAATTGGAGATTGCAGTTGATGTTTCTGGTACACAAGGAGGAAGAATTTTTATTGATGATTATGTTCCTGGAAGTGAGTATGCTCCTTTTTCTTCTGAAATGAATTTTCTTGGATTTCCAGTTCCTTATTGGTATTATGTTGCAGGAAATGGACTTATAAAAGAAAATGTGCCTACAAAGAACGAGATTGAAGATGATATTGAGGAATATGTTAGATTGAATGCGGTGAATTGTGACTTTAGTCAGTTTGAAGAGGGAGGAATTGAAGTTGATTTTGGAGAAGTTGAAAGTGTTAATGTAAAAGTAAATGAAAATAATATTGAGATGAGTGTCAATTCTGATTTGAGTGCAGTAAGTGGAGAAATTGCTTCAAGCAAGTCTTTGCACGAAGTTGTTTTGGATAGTAGAATGGGTAAATTTTATGAGATTGCAAGAAGAATTTATGATAAGGAAAAGAAGGAATCTTTCTTTGAGAATTATGCTGTTGATGTTTTGAGACTTTACGCCCCCGTAGATGGAACTGAAATAAGCTGTTCTCCTAAAGTGTGGAAAACAAATGAGGTTTTTGATGATGTGAAAAATGGATTAGAAAATAATTTTGCAAGTCTCAAGTTTGATGGAAATTATTATCAGTTGGATAAAGAGGAAAACAAGTATTTTGTTATTGACGAATCAAGTGATGAAAGTGTTAATGTGATATATAATAAAAATTGGCCTACAAAGATAGATATTTCAGGAGAGGGGGCTAGTGATTCTTTGATAATTGCAGAGTCTGTTGGGAATCAAGAAGGATTGTCAATGATGGGATTCTGTTATGTCCCTTATCATTATGTTTATGATTTGAGTTTCCCAGTTGTTGTTCAGGTCTATAATAATGAAGAACTATTCCAATTTCCTGTTGTGGTGGTGGTAGATAATAATTTACCTAGAGAAGGAATTTATTCTGAAATAAATGAAGCCGAAGATTTTGATTTATGTGAATTTAAGAACAAAGAAATATCGGTTAATATTTATGACAGAAATCTTCAGAATATTGATGCTAATGTAAGTTATCAGTGTTTTAATCAGAATTGTTATCTTGGAGAGAGTAAAAATGGAAAGTTGAATGGTTTAGCTCCTTCGTGTCTTAATGGATTTGTTGTTTCAAGAGTAGAGGGATATAAAGATAATAGAATTTTGTTTTCAACAAATAAAGATATTTCATTAGATGTTATAATGGACAGAGAACATGAGGTTGTTGTTGATGTTGAAATTGATGGAAGAAATGTTGCGGAAAATGTAATTGTTAATTTTGTAAATGAAGAGGGCAAGACTTATAGTGCGATACTTCCTGAAGTTGAAAAAGTAAGACTTTCAGAGGGAGTTTATGAAATAAGACTTTATGTTTATGGAAATTCAAGTATTGTTATTCCTGAAAGTACTAGGACGGAATGTACTGAGATACCTGAATCTGGGCTAGGGGGAATATTTGGTTCAACAAAAGAAAGATGTTTTGATATAGTTATTCCTGCGACTAAAATAGAAAATGCAATTATTGGTGGCGGAAAGAGTAATGATTACTTCCTTGAGGATGACCTTAAGAATGGAAAGATTTTGCTTAAGGCAGGAGGATTGCCTAGACCGAATTCTATAGAGGAATTGCAGAGCAATTATGCACTTTTTGAAGCTCAGAGTGTGGAGGCGATTTTCAATGAAGCATAAAATGCTTTTCTTTTTCGGTTTGCTTATTTTATTTTCGTTTTTTGTAAGTGGAGTTGATGTAGGATCTAGAAGTTTTTCAGGAATCTCTTCGAGTGCACTTTATTCAAATTCTTATTCTCGGCCTTCATTTGGAACTTATTATTCAAGTGAGAATATAAATACATATTGGCCGATTTTGGGTGACAGAGAGCAGTGCGACGCTAGGGAAGATATTTTGCTTCAGATTGCGCCTTTTGGATGTCAGCCTGCTGTTGTTAGAAGTGATTTATTGGCTGAACAGAATGTTCCTGTTTTTTGTCAGATTGATGCCTTACAGGTTAATCCTTTAATTGATTTACAGGAAATAAGAAATATAAGATTTACAGGAAATTATCCTAAAGAAGTTTCTGGAACTGGATTTCATCCTGCAAGAGCGGCTTTGAGGACGAGAGATAAACTTCTTGGAGACCCCTTGATAAATAATATAGGATATGTTGTGGTTGTTTTGAAAAGAAATCCTGTTGAAAAGAGTCTTCCTAGTTTTATTAATATGACTTTACAGGCGCAAATTGATTATAGGGCAGGAAATGCTTACGGAATTGGAAGGACTGAATTTATTTTAGAGCCAGTTAGTGATGAGAGATGGGAGAGCGAGAAGCTTAAGAATAGTTTCTGGCAAGGAAGATATTTTGCAAGACTTGAAGAGGCAAGGCCAGAGTATGCTATTGTTACGATATATAAGGGAGATAAAAGAATATCTACTATAAGAGCGGAAAGAGGTAAAGTTTCAAAAGAAATATTTCTTCCAGGATTGTATTGTCAAGCAGGATTGCAGATTAATTATGGAGGTTTTGTAGGTGCTGAACCAAAGGCAGGTATAGAAATTGATTATGGCGACGGCAAAATTGATAGACAAGATGTTTATGAGGGTTCAAGTATTCTTGAAAAATGTAGTGTAAGAAAGTTAGATATAAATGAAGCAACAAGAGAAGGGGAATTAAGTATATCTTGTCCTAATAGAGTTTTCAAATTAAGTTTGAAATCAAATTCGAATATTGTTTTGTCTCTTGATGGAGATTATGTTGAGAATGACGCAAATAAAGTTTTGAAAGTCATTCTTACTGGACAAGATACGGGAATTAGTGTTATTAATAAAGTGGTCCTTAAAAATAGCGATAAAATTGGTATCGTGGAAAATGTTGGGGAAAATGTTGGGAAAATTGTTCTAGATAGTTCTGCAAATGGACTTATACAGCCAGATTTGTTTTCTGTTCTAAATAGTGCTAAAATTTCTGGAAAGAGTATTTTACCTTCATCTTCTGGAGATTCTGGGAAAAAGAAAATAGTTGATATTGAACATAATCAAAATAGTGATTTCGAAGATTATTTTGATGGGGCATTGAATGATTTTGAGGAAGTTGCAGATAATTTTCCTTCTGAAAGAAAAAATGCTGTTGAGGGTGAAAATGCGGGATTTTATGGGATTGATGCTTTAGATGAAGGGATTGGACTTGCTTCAAAAGTGAAGGGAAAAGAGGAGAGTAGAATAAGATTAATTCAGAAATTTATAGATAATTATCCTGAGCATGGTTCGGTATCTGATAAGCTTAAAACACTGAATTTAATTAAGGGATACGATACCGAGAATTCCGGTTCTTTTGTTGAAATTGATGGAAATATTTATTTTATAAGACTTATTGGTTTTGATGTTCCTCAAAATTCTAAATTGTCTTATGCGACTTTTAGTTTTAGTGATAAGCCCGGACTTACAGAAAAGATTTCTCTTAAAGGTACTAAAATAATTAATGATAATAGAAGTGTTAATAGAAATGTTAGACAAGGAATTTATTCTATAACTCTTGATGAAATATTTGATGAAGACAGAGTTCAAGTTAGTGTAAGTTGTCTTGAAGAGTCTAGTAGTCCTGTTTCAAGAAGTTTGAGAATAGGCGAAGATGCTGTTGAATTTTGTAAGGGTGCTAGAATAAAAGTGGATGAGATAAATTGGGAGAGTGTGGCTAAAATAAGTTTGATTCCTACTTCAAGAGGAACAAGAGTTGAGACAAATATAACTTTAGGAATAGGAATAGAGAAGAGGGCAATTCAATTGTCTCCTGAAAAAACTCAAGAGATGATAGAGAATCTTAATAAATCAATACAGAAGTGGGATGCGATATCAAATAGACTTTCAAAAATTGTTTCTGGATTGAAAGGGGCTTGTTTTGCAACTGCAGGGGTTTTAACAGTTAAGAATTTTGTTAATGGATTAAGTGGAGAATCTATTGCAAGGCAAAATGTAATGCAAGGGAAAAATGGATGGACTGAAAGATGTAAGAATGCAATAACTAATGGAAAGGTAATATTGCCTGATGGAAATTCAAAGGCGGTAAATTATAAGAGTCTTACAGAGTGTTTGAATGATAATAGAGGATTAGTTGGCTCCGAAGTTAATGCTTGGAGTGCCTCGATTAAAGAGACAAATGAAAAAATAAAAGAGATTGAGAATATGCCTGGAGTTAGGAGTTCAAGTAGTTCTGGAGATATAGTTGATAGTAAGAAACTGAAAATTGAGTATGCTGATTATTTAAGGTCGCAGGGAGTTAAAGTTCCTTCTGGAGATGAGCTAGATTATGTAACAATTGAAGACTTGAGGTCTTTGGATAGTTTAAGGAGGTTGAATTCTGGTGCGAGTAATGTTCATAATGATAAGAGCTATCAAGATATTCTTAAAAAAGTTCAGGAATCTGGAGAGCTTTCAAAGAATATAAAAGCGTCAAGAGAAATTGCAGGCGACTTTTCGTCCGAGCCTGCTCTTGTTGGAAGAGCTTCTAGAGCTTCAGTTGTGAGAACTAACGTTGCAAGAGTTTCAAATGTAGAGGGAAATAGTGCGAAAATAGGACAGAATGGAGTGATTAATTTTAGAGAGAGTAGTTTTGCTAATGTCATGAGCGATGCTAATAAAAAGAATAGTTTCAATTCTGCCATGTTTGTCGTTGCTGATAGAGAGATTGTTACAAAATCTGGAGATGGGAGCGAGACGAAAGAAAGTAAGAGAGGAGAGTATGTTGTTCTTGGATATTTGGATAATGCGGGAAAAATTAATCCTTACGGGGTTTACAAGTATACTAGAAGTGGAAATGAGATAACTCTTCAAGATGCCGAAGAGAGATATGATTTTGGTGCTTCTAAAGAGGCAGGTTTAAGGCAATTTGAATCCGACTTTAATATTAAGGAGTATAGAGATGCTGGTGGGCAGGATTTTGTTAATCCTATAAGAAGTGGAGATCAGAAAGTTGAATATTTTGTTTCTGGTCCTTACAAAGACTTGGCTGCGTTAATTGCTTTTGATGTTAGGAATGGATGGTATGCAAGAGTTGATTCGGTTGCGTCATTTGGAGATAAGATACAGGCGTATGATAAATCTGGACAGCCGAGGATATTTGATATATGTAATGTTGGAAGTGATGGGGCTATTGACCAAGAGGACGAGTGTCAGACTGTTCATGTTGGAATAAATGATAACATTCCTATTCTGGGACTTGATTCTGGTAAATCAAGATTGCTTGTCAGTAAGGCACAATTGGCTCTTTTGGAAGCTTCAAGGCAGAAAAAAATATCTTCTTCAGTTGGAGCGGTTACATTTGAAAATCAGAATCTTAGAGTTGGAGATGGAACAGTTCCTATACCTAGGACGAATTGTCAAGATTTCATGAGTCCTGAAGATTGTCAGTTGCTGTTTAATGTTTGTGACCCTGTTATATGTCCTGCGAGTAGATGTAATCTTGGAGGGCAGTATCAAGTTGCAGATGTAATACAATCTGGAATAGTTGGAAGTACTTTGTTGTGTCTTCCTAATATAAGAGAAGGAATTGCAATTCCTATATGTTTGACTGGAATACAGGCAGGAGTAGATGGATTTGTTTCTATACTTAAGAATCATAGAGATTGTCTGACTGAAAGTTTGAAGAGTGGACAACATGTTGGAATATGTGATGAGATATATTCTGTTTATCTTTGTGAGTTCTTCTGGAAGCAGGTAGCTCCTTTTGCCGACCTTATTGTTCCAACTATCTTGCAGAGTGTTTTAGGACAAGGAACAAGAGGTGGAGGAGAATATTTGACTGTTGCTGGTGCTTGGGATAATGCTAAGGCGTCCGTTGATTATTTCACTCAAAGTTATGCTGTGAATTCTATCAAGGCATTTAATGTTCGTTCTGTAGCTGAAGCAGGAACTTCAGTCTGTAAGTCTTTTATTTCTGCGAAGGCACCCAGTTCATTCAAGACTTTGACCCAACCTGATAGTCCTCCACAATTCCATGCTTGGTTTAGTTCAAATAAGTATACTGATGCAACTGTTCCACCTACTTCCCAGTATAAAGTATTTTATCATATATATTCTGGAAAGGATTCTGGAGTTTGGTATTCTGTTTATTTGAAGAGTCCTGAGACTAGTCAGTTTTATTCAATATCTCCTTATGTGCAAGTTCAGAGCGGGTTTATTACTAAAGGAAATTATGCCTCAGAGACTAGAGACTTTACTGCTCCTGAAGGATATAAGGAGTTGTGCGTTAGAATTAATAACGAGGAGGAATGTGGATTTGGACAAGTTAGTACTAGTTTTGCAGTTAATTTTGTAAGAGATCAATTTGTTGCAGATGAATTGACTAATGGGCAAATTAGTTCTGAGAAAGAATGTATATTTGGAAGTTCAAGTGTTGGCTCTTTATTAAATCCAAATTTACAATCTGGAATTGAAGGATTTATTTCTCCCGATGCTAGTTCAAAGGGAGTTGTAAGAGTTTGTTCAACAAGAAATCCTGGAGCTTCTACAAATCCTAGTAGGTTTGTTGATGTAGGAAATTGTGGAGATACAGGAGTAAGATGTTGGTTGGACAAAGATAGCGTTGATAGAAGTATAACTGCTGGAAATGAGTTAACTAAAAATGCAACACTTTCTGAACTTGAGAAAATAAATAATGAGAATCTTGGGAAGCAAGGGTATGTTATTGATGATGGCAATTTTAATGCACAGATAAATAATTTTGAGGAGAGATATAGAGTTATAGAGGAGAAATATAGGAATGGAGGAAAAGTGGATGAAATAAATAGGGCGGTAGAACCTTTAATATTTGAGATAGATAAATTTGAGGATAAAGTTGTGTTTAATCATCATAAAGCTAGAGTATTCTTACTTAAGGGTAAGATAAAGAAGGTGGGCGCTCTTGGTCTTGCTAAAGAATATAATTTGTTGAAGCAGGGGGGGGATGATAAAACGGCGGTTGGTAGAGTTTCAAGTGGTTCTTTTGGTAGCTCATCAATTGTGGCTCTTGATAAAGTTTATGATTCTACGAAATCAGATGTGGTATATAATGTAATTAAATATGGTGAAGCTACTAAAGTAAGTATAGAGAATTCAGTGGTTTATTATGATCTTAACGAGGGGGGTAAAATCGAGATAGGAGTAGTAAGTGAAGGAACTATCTCTATGTTTTCTGATGATAAGGTCTTTCTTAGTGATGATAAAGAATTATATGAATTATTACAAAATGGAAAGATAGATGGGAGAAATATAATTTCTATAAGTAAAGAAAAATATAGTGTTGATATTTTTCTTAAAGTTTCTGATTCTAGTGGAAAAATAATAGATAAGAATAATGCACTAAATGGAAATAATATTTTAATTGAAGTATCAGTTAATAAGTGCATTTCTATTAGAATGGAAGTTTACAAAGATAATAAGTTGGATAGTAGATATAGTGAAAATGTTGATACTTTTAAGGATTTCGATCAATTAAGCCTTTATCAAAAGAAGATAATTGGGGCTGGAAATGGATTGTATAGAATTGTTGCGATTTGTTACGATTCAAATAAAATACCCGTTTATACCCAAGAGGAGTCTCTTAGGGTTGGTCCGGATGTTAAAAATGCGGAGAGTGATTCTGCGGGAGTTAGAGAAGTTGATAAGGTAGTTAGTGGAGAGCCGATAAAGGAAATAGCTGGAAGTTTAATTTTAGATAATAATTGGGATAGAAGTGATGGAGGTTATTATAAAATATTTTTAGATGGTAAAGATACAGGGGTTTATATTGATAATAATAAAATTTACTTTACTGAAAAGTTTCTTGGGATTGATATAGCCAACTTTGATTCGCAAGTAGGGGTAGTTGATAGTACTAATTACATAAGATTGATTAGCGGTACTGCTAGCATTTTAGGTAATGACTTATATATAAAATTGCAGAATGCTCAAATTTCTAAAAATATAATTTCAAAAAGCAATACTTTTTAATTTTGATTTATAAAAATTAACTAAAATCTTGCAGGAGGTATTGTTGCTTCCTTGTGCATCCTGTTCATAGCTTCACTAACTCTCTTCGGGTTAGCGATTTTATTACCTAATAATCCTTCTTTATAATCAAAAAATTCTATTGTCCTTTTTACTTCTTTTAAATCACTTCTATCATTAAGAAGTGCATTTTCAATAGATTCTGGCTTTATTGGTCTTGAATCTTCTTTCTTTTCTTCTTTTTTTGGAGGTGGAAGAGGAAGACCTATATTAGCTAAATTAGCCATATATGCTGGACCTTTCAATACGTCTGATGTGAAAGAAGTTCCTTCGGCATTTTTTCTTAGTCTATGGCTTATAGCAGTCTGACCTACAGGCATTAATATTATGTCTAAGTCTTTAGGATGGTCTGGAGTTATACATTCAATTAAAAAGTAATTTTCACTTCCTATTCTTACTATAGGTAGATTAGCTTCCGGTATATCATAATTTGATTTTTGGCTGTGCTTTCCAGTTGAATCTGAAGTTGTGTTTGTAAGTCTTGAATTTACAACGCTTACAAGGTCTCCATGTTTTGTATTCGGGTCTATATTCCATCTATTGTTATTGTCTTTTGAAGCTCTTACTAAGACATATTGTTCTGTAAATCGAGATTCAATTATTGAAGGACTTTTACTTGGCTCAAAATTAATGGTAATGTCTTTTGTTTCTTTAAATGAGAATCTTCCTTTTTCTATTGGTAGTTCTCTTCCCTCTATACTTGCAACATATCCTTCAGGAATAGGTGTTACAATATATCCCTTTTCATTTATCAATAATTCTTGAAGAGTTATTCTTGCAGGGTTTATTTCTTGCGAACTAGAACTTACAGGTAGAGAATTTACTTGAGTGGCTATGTTTCTCGGGGAATTTTGTAAATTGTCTTTATTAGAATATACAATATATCCTACTATACCGATTGTTAATGCAGATACTCCCGCGATTATTCCTACCACATATTTTCCAACATGTTTTTTAAAATGTTCAACTGACATAATTTTTGTGAGAATATTTAGTATTTAAATCTTTCTAAGTGTTGTAATTGTGTAATAGTGTCTTTTAGGGTAGTGATTGATTCTCTCTTAATTGTCTTTTATATTTTCTATTACTCTTCTGACATCTCCGGAAAATATTTTGCTAGCTTTTAAAACTTCTAAACCTATAATTTCTCCCTCTATGGATATGTCTATTATTATTCCATTTGGTAATTCAATACTTTTCCAATATTTCTTATCTTGAATATGTATTCCAAGAACGTCTTCTTTCTCGTCATACCATTTTTCTGTCATGTTAGTTCAACCAGTAAGCCGTAAGTATTTTTATACTTTTGCTTTCTTCTTTATAAAATTCTTTATAAACAACTTTTAGTATTCTTCCTGATGGAGGAATTCTTGCTAAAGCATTAAATACTTCTTCCCATTTTCTATCAATTAATCTTTTTGAATTTTCAATGCATAATTCTATAAGATCGTTCGTTATTTCTGGTCTGAACTCTTTTTGTTTTTTCCAATGATAAGAATCTTCTATCTTCATTATTTTTACTAGGAAGAAGAGAGTTATAAATATTTTCAATTAATATTTTTTTATTTTTATTAAATTATTTGGTGATTGATACATTTACTGAAAACAAAGATGCGGAGAGAGCCTTCTCTTTTAGAAAAAGAGAACCTTCGGGAGAGCCTTTTCTTCTTGAGAAGAAGAAAACCCTCGGGAAAAGAAGAACCAAATAGGGAAGAGAAAACTACAATAGCCTTGGGAAAGAAACCAGAATGGAGAGAACCTTTGGGAAAAGAAGAACCAAATTGAGAAAAGAAGAACCAAATTGAGAAAAGAAGAACCAAATAGGGAAGAGAAAACTACAATAGCCTTGGGAAAGAAACCAGAATGGAGAGAACCTTTGGGAAAAGAAGAACCAAATAGGAAAGAAAGAAACTCAAAGGTGAAGAGAAAACTATTAATTCTTTATTGTGTGGAAACATTTAAATATCTTATTATATAATTATATATAAGATGAAAAATCAAACAATATTGCATAGTCCAACACTTGAAAGTATATTGATGGTGGAGGAGAGTGTAGAGAAATATTCTGGAGAGTTAGGAAAATATCAATTATGGCAGAAATTACCTAGGAAAATGATGTATCAGACTTTTTTAGTTATTCTTGATTATATGGAAAAATCTAATAAAATAATAATTGATAAAGAAGGAAGGATTTTATGGATATGGAATCCTCAACTTATAAAAAAACTCCAAGATAAAGATTTAATTATAAGGTAGAATGGATGACAGAAAAAAAGAGGTTGCCTTTGCAGATGAGAATCTTAAAAATAGTTATTTAAAACTAAAGGAAGGTAAATTTGAAGATAAAAAACTATTTGATTTTATAAATAAAGCTATAGATAACTTAAAACAGAATCCTCTTTCTGGAATAAGAATTCCAAATAAATTAATACCTCAAGAATATATTAAGAAATATGAAGTTAATAATTTATGGAAATATAATCTTCCAGATTATTGGAGATTAGTTTATACTATCTTGGGAGATTCAGTAAAAATTGTTAGTGTTATTTTAGAATGGATGACCCATAAGGAATATGAAAGAAGATTTGGATATACTTGATTGATAATCTATGCCGGAAAGAGGCTACAAAATCTTTTAGAAAAAGAGTTTCTAAGAGTTCAGAAAACTACAATTAGCTGTGGGCTTTCTCACTACGGAGAGCCTTCTCTTTAAAAAAGAGAACCCTCGGGAAGAGAAATAAGATGCGGAGAAGAGGATTCGAACCTCTGCAAGCACTAAGCTATCACGGCCTTAACGTGACCCGTTTGACCGCTCCGGCATCTCCGCACGATAAAGGTATTTTATTATTGCTTATAATGTTTTTGGTTTCTGTGAAATTCTCAACAGCAAGCTATGAGACCTCAAATGATAAAATCTTAATTATCTCTAATACGCTAAATCATTCGAGCATTAGATATTTATTATTTAATTTCCAAATGGTAATCCTGCCTAGTTTTATTCCTCAAGTAAGCTATAAGGTATTATGAAGAATAGAAATTATTTAAAGAGAGGCTTTTCTGAAAAGATTTTTAGTTCTCAGCAGATAAGACTTTTGTTTTTAACTTGTTTTCTAATTGCAATTTATCAATTAATTCTTTATATCTGTTTCTTATTGTTACTTCAGTAATTCCTGCGACATCTGCGACTTCTCTCTGGGTTTTCTTTTCGTCGTTTAATAGTGCGGCTACATAAAGGGCTGCTGCCGCGATTCCTGCTGGACCTCTTCCAGATGTTAATTCTGAGATGTCTGCTTTCTTTAGGATTTTTAACGCTTCATTTTGAGATTTTGGAGAGAGATGAAGAATTGATGCGAATCTTGAGATGTAGTCTTTTGGAGAAGAAGGAGTGACTTTTATTTTAAGTTTTCTTACTATAAATCTGTAAGTTCTTCCTATTTCTTTTCTTTCTACGTCTGATGCAGTAGATATTTCATCTAATGTCCTTGGGATGTTATATGAACGACAGGCAGCATAAATGCAGGCAGCAATTACTGATTCCATTGAACGGCCCCTTACTAATCCTCTCTGGAGGACGTAGTTGTAGACTCTTGATGCTTCATCTCTTACAACTGAAGGTAAGTTAAGGAAAGAGGAAACCCTTCTTAATTCAGCCATAGCAAGTCTAAGATTTCTTTCAATTGAAGTTGAGACTCTCTCTTGCCATTTTTTAAGTCTTAAGAATTTTCTTGTTTGACCTGCTTCTAATTTGTATATATCGGATATTTCTCCGACGTTAGTTGTTAAGCCCTTGTCAAATTTTTGCATAGAAATTGGAGCTCCGCCTCTGCCTTTTTTTTCTGCTTTGTCAAATTGGCCTCCGGCATCCTGACCGGTGTCCACCATCTTGTCTTCAACAATAAGACCGCATTCATTACATATTATTTCACCTTTTTGATCATCATATGTTAGATCAACACTACCACATTCGGGACAACGCTTTACATAACTCATAAAAATTCCTTATTTTTTGTCAAGATTTAAAAACTTTATGCTTTTTGCTTTATAAAGCTTTCTGTTTTACGATATTGTAACCTTATCATCATCTAGCCTTTTTATTAGAATCTTATGAATTAACCTGTATAAATCTAGATTTGATGTTTGTATAAAATAGTTTATGATTTACTATTGATAAAACTCTCTTAATTTGATGTTCTTAATATTAATAATATAGATTTTTATGATCATTTTGAGACATACTTTAAGATAAAGTGACGTTAAGTAGACATTATCCTGTTTTACTCCTCGAGAAGAATTGCGTTGACCATTCCTTCTTGTGAAGGGCGATTTGTTATTCTTGCTTTTCCAGCAGAGGTTAGTATAATTGAACCTTTCATTAATCTGTTTTGTCTTGCTAAGAAAAAGTTTTGAGGTGTTTCAACAACATTCTTTATTTCAACTTTTTTTATTTTTCCGTTGTGCAAAAGATTTGCTATATTGCTTTTCAAAAGGATTGTTTTGGTATTTCCACCTTTAACTCTTAGAGATTTTCTTTTTGTCTCGCCTAATTCAACTATCCTTTCTTGACTATCTCTATGAGAGAGGACTTTTTTCTTTCTTCGGTGGTATTTTCCGCCCGTAATTTTTCTTCCAAGATTCATAGAATTGTTTAAAATTTATGCTTTAAATATCTTTTTGTTTCTACTTTTTTTCTGAATTGTCTAATAGGGAATTTGACTCAACAAGCTTCCTCATGCTTTGGTCAATGCCTGAAATGTTCCCTGGCTTTCTTAGATTTATTTTCAGATAATTCTCTACTTTATTTATCAGGATGAAATCATTTTTTCTTACGACTCCATTTTCAAGAAGTTTTAGGTCTTCTTCTGATACACCCATTGAAAATGCCAGTCTTTTTCTCGTAATATTCAGCAGTCTTCTTTTTTTGGATATTTCCCAATGGAAATTATCTATTAGGTCTTTTATAATAGGGTTTTGTTTCATACTAAATTTTTCTGAATTTAGAGTTATTTCTTCCTTTAATGATTTCTTTTCATTTTCAATTCTATTTTGATTTATTACTTCTCTAATAGGTTTTCTTAAAATAGGAAGACCTTCTCTTTTTGCATATGATTCTGGAACTCTTACTATTTTTCCTTCATCTATTGCTTCTACAAAATCCTCTTTATTTAGCTCTCCTTCCCAATCTTCCATTGAAAACTATCATTAAATCTATTTATAATATTTGCTGTATAAAAAAGGTATATTTGATTTTCAATTAAAGTCAATATTTTGCTCAATTCTTGTCAAATCTTCAATTTCTCTTATTAAAGTTGTTTCGTCTATTATTACTAGAGGATAGTTCTTCAGTTCGTATTTGTCTTTTATCAAGTCTATGGAATTTAATTCTGTGTCGCCTGCAATTGGGATGAGTATTATTTTTGCGCCGTATTTATCTTTTATATCTGATAAATATCTAGAAAATGCTATTTGTTTTGATTTTACTTCATTTGAG
>Ga0209542_10012423_pt1 | contig 14889 bp, 9 predicted proteins | sample RifCSPhighO2_01_FD_184028 | JGI IMG/M metagenome (GOLD analysis project Ga0209542, IMG submission 184028) | Soil microbial communities from Rifle, Colorado - Rifle CSP2_plank highO2_0.1 (SPAdes) (version 2) | ecosystem: Environmental > Terrestrial > Deep subsurface > Rock core/Sediment ...
AGGACCGGAGCGAGGGCATGCCGAGCCTTAGCGAGGCACCGAACGCCAGGGGCAAGAGCCCTTGGTTACTTGGGGCTTTTCCAAGTGACTCGCCGTAAGGGCGAAACCCTAAGTAGCCGTTACCGAAGCAATGGATATGTACTCAGTCACAAACCCCCATTGGCCGCCAGGACGCCATCGCCGGCAAGCCTGGCTCCTACAAGGGTTTCATTCCGCCGTGAGTGCTTAACGGGCGTTACAGCAGCGACAGGGTGTAGTTGATGATGAAGCGATTCTGCTCAACATTGCGCCCGGCATCGGTGTTCGACTTGCCATTGCGCACGCTGAAGGCAAGCCCCCTGAGCGAACCCGACTGAATCACATAGTCCAGCGTCATATCACGCTCCCACTCAGACTGGTCTGCAGCGTTTTGCGCCTTGATATCCGTGCCCTTGAGATACGCCACTGACGCCTTCAGGCCAGGGATTCCAAGGGGCGCGAAGTCATAGGTGTATTGACCGAAACGGGTTTTCTCCCCGGCGCGGGCAAAGCTCTGGATCATGCGATCGGTGGGCAGGTAGACGCTGCCACCACCCGCGCCTTTATCCACCAGGCTGCCCTGGTTGGGCTGGACGAAGTTGCTGCCATCGCCCACTTGCTGGTAACCGAGCGCCACGGCATGGCCGCCGTTGGTATAGGTAACCATGGCAGCCCAGGTGTCGTTATCGATTTCACCGTTGTTGTCATCGGTGTAACCCGAGACGCGATAGCCTTGCGCTCTACCTGCGGCGGAGCTGTTGGCACCGCTGGAGGTGGTGCGGAAATAGCGCAGGTCCGTGGTGATGGCGCTTGCACTGTCGATGGCCAGGCTGTGTGTCAGGCCGAGGAAGTTCTGGTTGTAGAAATCTTCCAACTGCGCGAAGTAGTACTGTGCCTTCAGCGCCTTGGTCACCTCGTAGTCGCCCCCGGCGAAATAGAACTTGTTGCTGTCCCGGGTACCACCGGCAACCGACAGGCCGGTTCGATCGGTCGAGGCACGACCGACTGCGTGCTCCAGCAACCCGCCGGTCAGGGTCAGGCCATCGATGTCTTTTGACGTGACCTGGCCGCCGGTGAACGATTGCGGCAGCACGCGGGCATCGTTGGACAGCAGTATCGGCAGCTTCGGCAACAACGTGCCGTAACGCAGTTCGGTCTTGGCGATGCGCATCTTCGCCGTGGGACCGAAGCTGCTCCAGGCATCGGCCGCACCGTCGCCCTTCGAGGGAATCATGCCGCTGCCGACGTGGCGACCGGCGCCGCTGTCCAGGGTAATCCCTTGCAACGCCTGGGCATCAAGCCCGAACCCCAGGGTGCCTTGGGTGAATCCCGACTCATAACGCAGCACAAAACCCTGGGCCGCCTCTTCGGTCTTGGAAGGGTCTGCGCTGCCGTCGCGGTTATCGCTGTTAAAGTACAGGGTACGCATGGAAAGGCTGGCCTTGCTGTCTTCCAGAAAGCCGCGTGCGCCAGGCTCTGCTGCCTGTGCGCCGATCGAACCGCCGAACAACAGGATGGCGGCGGGAATTGCTCGTTTGAACATGCGGTACTCCTCAAGAGGGTCACGTCGAAATATTTGTGAAACTCTTAGAACATTTCGAGGCACGAACTTCAAACGAGATGAAAGTAATTTCCGTATAGGGATAAGAGTTGTCGCAATGAGGTACGCAACCTCATGGTTTTTGAAAAACGACCAGGGGGATTTTCATCGAAATCGGACGTGCCGAAGGCCCCCTGTAGGAGCGAGCATGCTCGCGATGGTCGTCAACGATGACGCTGGCTACCTGACACCCCGCGGTGCTCTCGGGTTTCTCGCGAGCATGCTCGCTCCTACAGGGTGTTGCGCGTCACGGCTGCTCAGGCCAGCGCCTGTTCCCGGATCAGCTTCTTGTTGATCTTGCCAACGCTGGTCTTGGGAATCTCAGCCACGAACTTGAACTGCTTGGGAATCGCCCATTTATTGATCCGGCCGATCTCGACGAACCCTTGCAGGTGCGCCTCGAGGATCTTGCGGTCCAGGTACTGTCCCGGCTCGCACACCACCAGGGCCATGGGCCGTTCTCCCCATTGCTCATCGGCAATGCCCACCACCGCGACCGACAGCACCGCCTGGTGTTCGCTGATCAGGCTTTCCAGCTCCAGGGAGCTGATCCACTCCCCGCCGGTCTTGATCACGTCCTTGATGCGATCCTTGATTTCCACACCGCCCAACGGGTCGATGGAAGCCATGTCGCCAGTGTGCAACCAGCCGTCCTGCCACAGCTCGGCGCCTTTTTGCGGCTCCTTCAAGTAGCCTTGTGTCAGCCAGGGCGCGCGCACCACGATCTCGCCCAGGGACTCGCCGTCATGGACCACGTCATTGCCACTGGCATCGATGATTTTCAGGTCGACCATCGGCACCGGGGTACCGGTCTTGATGCGTGTCGGCAGTTGCGCCTGGGCCGATAGCTTGCGGTCTTCATCGCGCAGGTAAGTCAGGCACAGCAGCGGGCAGGTTTCCGACATGCCGTAGCCAGCGTGCACCACCATGCCTTTTGCACTGGCTTCGCTGGCAAGACCCAAGGGCAGCGCACTGCCACCCAGGAGCATTTTCCAGCCGTTGAAATCGGCGGACTTGCCTTGCTCACAGGTGAGGAGCATTTGCAGGATGGTCGGCACACAGTGGGAAAACGTCACCTTCTCCTCCTGATAAAGCCGGACCAGGCTATTGGGTTCGTAGCGGCCGGGGTACACCTGCTTGATGCCCATCAGGGTAGCGACGTAAGGCACGCCCCAGGCATGCACATGGAACATCGGCGTGATCGGCATGTACACGTCATCGGAACGCAGCAGCGGCGTCCCCTGGTAGACGCCCAATGTCCCCACGGCATTCAAGGTGTGCAGGACCAACTGGCGATGGGTGAAATACACGCCCTTGGGGTCGCCGGTGGTGCCGGTGGTGTAGAACAGCGTCGCTACCGAATTCTCGTCGAAATCGGGAAAGTCATACTGGTCCGAACACTGCGACAGCAACTGCTCGTACTCGCCCTGCACGGGTAATGAAGTATCGGATGCCTGGTCATCGGTGAGCTGCACAAAGCCTTTGACCGTGGTCAGCCGCCCCTGGATCTGCTCGACCAGCGGCAGGAAATCGTCATGCACCAGCACCAGGTCATCCTCGGCGTGGTTCATGGTGAACAGCACCTGCTCCGGCGACAGGCGAATGTTCACCGTGTGCAGCACCGCGCCAATCATCGGCACGGCGAAGAAGCATTCCAGGTAGCGGTGGCTGTCCCAGTCAAGCAGGGCCACGGTGTCCCCGGCCTTGACCCCGGCCGCAGTCAACGCATTGGCCAGGCGGCGGATGCGCTGGTTGAGGGTCTGGTAGCTGTAGCGCAGCTTGTCGGCGTAGACGATTTCCCGACCCGGTTCGTAGCGCACCCCGGACAGCAGCAATTGCTTGATCAGCAAGGGATAGGCATAGGCGCCTTCGGCGGGTGGAATTATTTTTGTCGCCATCATGATTAAGGTTCCTTGTCCTTTAGAACTGGTCGGCTTGCAGCTCGTAGAGGCAGTCGCTTCCGGCTTTGGCCGATGCGCTCAACGAGTGGATACGTGGCAGCAACCGGGCGAAGTAGAAACGCGCGGTGGCCAGCTTGCTGGTGTAGAAATCGTCCTCGGCATCGCCGCTGACGACGGCCTTGGCCATGCGCGCCCACATGTAGGCGTACGCGGTGTAGCCAAACACGTGCAGGTACTCGACAGAGGCCGCGCCGATTTCATTTGGGTTGCCCTGTGCCCGATCCAGCAGCCACGCGGTCAGTTCATCGAGGGTGTCCACGGCGGCGTTCAACGGCTGGGTGAACTCATCAAGTTCGGCGCTGGCGTTGGCGGTGAAGTTGCGGATTTCCGAAGCAAACAGGCGGTAGAGCGCCCCACCGCTGCCGACAATCTTGCGCCCGGCCAGGTCCAGGGACTGGATGCCGTTGGTGCCTTCGTAGATTTGCGTGATGCGCACGTCGCGCACCAGTTGCTCCTGGCCCCACTCGCGAATGTAGCCATGGCCGCCGAAAATCATCTGCCCGTGCAGGGTCGTTTCCAGGCCCATGTCGGTGAGAAATGCCTTCGCCACCGGGGTCAGCAACGACACCAGTTCCTGGGCACGCGTGCGGGTTGTCGGGTCTTCGCTGTATTTGGCGATGTCCAGTTGCAGGGCCACGTAGCTGGAGAACGCACGGCCACCTTCGTTCAGGGCCTTCATAGTCAACAGCATGCGCCGTACGTCAGGGTGGACGATGATCGGATCGGCGGCCTTGTCTTTGTTCTGCGCGCCGGTAGGTGCACGGCTCTGCAAGCGATCACGAGCATAGGCGACGGCGTTCTGATAGGAACGCTCGCCCTGCGCCAGGCCCTGGATGCCCACGCCCAGGCGCTCGTAGTTCATCATGGTGAACATCGCCGCCAGCCCCTTGTTCGGCGCATCGACGATCCAGCCGGTGGCGCCGTCGAAGTTCATCACGCAGGTGGCCGACGCCTTGATCCCCATCTTGTGTTCGATGGAGCCGCAGGACAGCGCATTGTTTTCACCCAGCGATCCGTCGGCGTTGACCAGCACCTTGGGCACCAGGAACAGCGAGATGCCTTTTGGGCCTGCCGGGGCATCGGGCAGTCGCGCCAGTACCAGGTGGATGATGTTTTCGGTCAGGTCGTGGTCGCCGCCGGTGATGAAAATCTTGCTGCCGCTGACCTTGTAGCTGCCATCGGCCTGGGGCTCGGCGCGAGTGCGGATCATGCCCAGGTCGGTGCCGGCATGGGCCTCGGTCAGGCACATGGAACCGGTCCAGGTGCCGGCGTACATGTTCGGCAGGTAACGCGCCTTGAGTTCTTCACTGGCGTGCGCCTTGATCGACAGGCAGGCGCCGGCGGTCAGCATCGGGTACAGGCCGAACGACAGGCTGGCCGAGTTGACCATCTCTTCGACCTGGGCCGAAATGGCCTTGGGCATGCCCATGCCACCGTACTGCGGATCACCGCCCACCCCAACCCAACCGCCTTCGGCGAAGGCTTGATAGGCCTCGGCAAAACCGTCCGGTGCGGTCACCGACCCGTTGCTCCAGGTGCAGCCCTGCTCGTCCGTCGCGCGGTTCAAGGGTGCGATGACTTCGCCACTGATCTTGCCGGCTTCTTCGAGGATGGCGGCAGCGGTTTCTTCATCGATCACGTCGGCCAGGCCAGGCAAACTGGCCCACAGCCGGGACACCTGGAAGACCTCGTTGAGGACGAAGCGCATGTCGCGCAGGGGAGCTTTGTAATCAGACATCTTGACTTACTCGGAAGTGGTCACGGCATGGGGCATGCCGGGACGTTCAGTGGATTCAATGATTTCGGCTGCCGCAACAGCACCGGGTTGCGGTGCCCGTTCACGCAGCAGGAAGTACGACAGGGCCGGAATCAGGATCAGCGCGCCGAGCATGTTCCAAAGGAACATGAAGGTCAGCAGGATGCCCATGTCGGCCTGGAACTTGATCGGCGACCAGACCCAGCACACCACGCCGGCGGCCAGTGTGATGCCCACCAGCCCGACCACCCGGCCGGTGAACGACACGGCGTTGCGGTAGGCCTGGGACAGTGGCAGGCCCTGGCGCTGGAAGTGCAATTGCACGCTGAGCAGATACAGTGCGTAGTCCACACCGATCCCCACACCCAAGGCGATCACCGGCAAGGTCGCGACTTTCACGCCGATGCCCATGGCCACCATCAGCGCTTCGCACAGGATCGAAGTCAGCACCAGTGGCAGCAGCGCCACCAGCGTGGCGCGCCAGCTGCGGAAAGTGATCAGGCAGAACAGCGTCACCGCCAGGTAGACGTACAGCAGCATGGTACGGTTGGCCTCGCGCACCACGATGTTGGTGGCCGCTTCGATCCCGGCACTGCCGGCCGCCAACAGGAACTGGCGATCGTCAGTACTGTTTTCCTTGGCGAACTTGTCGGCGATCGCCACCACGGCATCCAGGGTCTCCGCCTTGTGATCCTTGAGGAAGGCAATCACCGGCATCAGCGAGCAGTTGTTGTTGAACAGCTCCGGAGAGTTGACCGAGGCTTGCTGCGCGGCATAGTTCAGCACGTCCTGGTTGCGCTGGATGCTGTTGAGCTTGGGGTTGCCTTCATAGGTGCCGGCGGTGATCTGGCGTACCGCGTTGACCAGCGAGGACGTCGCCTGCACACCTGGATACTGTTGCAGCTCCCACGCCAGGCGATCGGCGAGGATCAGGGTCTTGTAGTTCAGGCAGCCTTCCGGCGCGGTCTTGATCATCACCGCGAACAGGTCGCTGGACAGCGCGTAGTGGCTGGTGATGTAGGCGTTGTCGCGGTTGTAGCGCGAGTCGGCGCGCAATTCCGGCGCCCCACTTTCAAGGTCGCCGATCTTCAGTTGCAGGCTGACCATGAAGCCGCCAATGCCCATCAGCACCGCGACCAGCACGGCGCCCGTCGCCCACTTGCGCGTGGTGAAACGATCGAGCAGGTCCCAGAGTTTGCCGAAGCCCTTGTGGTGCTCGGCACGGTTGTCGATTTTCAGCGCACGCTCGGCCGCCTTGCGGCCGACGCCGATGTAGGACAGCGCCACCGGCATCAGCAACAGTGAGGTGAAGATCAGTACCGCGACACCGATGCTGGCGGTGATCGCCAGGTCCTGGATCACCGGAATGTCGATCAGCATCAGCACGGCAAAGCCCACGGCGTCAGCCAGCAATGCAGTGACGCCAGCGATGAACAGGCGGCGGAAGGTGTAGCGCGCGGCAATCAGTTTGTGGGTGCCACGGGCGATGTCCTGCATGATGCCGTTCATCTTCTGCGCGGCGTGTGACACACCGATGGCGAAGATCAGGAACGGTACCAGCACCGAGTACGGGTCGATGGCGTAGCCCAGCCAGGCGACGATGCCCAGTTGCCAGACTACCGCGATCAGCGAGCAGCCGACCACCAACAAGGTGCTGCGCACACAACGGGTGTAGGCGTAGATGATGATCAGCGAGGTGACCACGGCCAGCCCGAAGAACATCATCACCTGGATCAGGCCGTCGATCAGGTCGCCCATCAGCTTGGCGAAACCGATCACCCGCACCTTGTACGGGCCCTTGCCCTCTTCCCCGGATTTACGCGCCGCGCTGTCGCCGGCGAATTCGATCTTGTCGCGCAACTGCTCTTCGAGCATCTGCGAGAACTGATGGTAGTTGATGCGCTGGCCACCTGCGGCGGACTTGTCCAGCAGCGGTACGACGAGCATGCTCGACTTGTAGTCGCTGGCGACCAGGCTGCCGACGATGCCGGCGCGGGAAATGTTCTGGCGCAACTGTTCGATTTGCTCAGGTTTGCCCTCATAGGTATCAGGCATCACCGGGCCACCCTGGAAGCCTTGCTCGGTGACTTCAGTCCAGCGTACCGCCGGGCTCCACAAGGACTTCATCCACGCACGGTCGACGCCTTCAGTGAGGAACAACTGGTCGTTGACCTGCTTGAGTACGTCAAGGTACTGAGGGTCGAAAATGTCACCCTGGGTGTTCTCGACCACCACCCGCACCGAGTTGCCCAGGCCGCGCAGCGACTGGCGGTTCTCCAGGAAATTCTGGATGTAGGGCTGGCTCTGCGGAATCATTTTTTCGAAGCTGGGGCGCAGTTCCAGGCGGGTCACCGCCATGAAGCCCAGGACCACGGTGGCCAAGGCCATCAGCAGCATGAACAGCGGACGGTAGTTGAACACCAGCCGTTCGAGCAGGTTGCCGGAGCGGCGGTCGAAATCACGCAGCTCGCGAATCACCGGCATGGCGTCTTGTTTGATATTGCCCATGTCTGGGGTCTCGCTCTTAGGGTTCGAGGGCTGGATCGGCGGCTAACACCTGGGCGCCACGGCTGCCCGCTACCACCAATGCGCCGTCGGCGGACTGGGTGGCACCGGCAACCGGGGTGCGTGCCGGTTGCTGCACCAGGTGCATGTGCGCACCTGTGCCCTGGCTGACCAGCATCTGCCCGCCCTGGGTGAACAGGCGGTAATGGCCACGGGCATCGACGAGGCCGGCGGTAATGCTGATGTGCAGCCCAGTGTCCAACGGGGTCCAGCTCTGCCCGCCGTCGGTACTGCGCAGCACGTTGCCGCGCAAGCCGTAGACAAGCACTTCGCCAGGCTTGCCGATGACACCGAAGAAGCTGCCCTGATAGGGCGTCTCCACGGCGGTGTAGCGTTGAGCCTGCTCATCCCATTTGAGCAACAGGCCTTGTTCGCCGGCGATGTACAGGCTGTCACCAGTGGAGGCGATGGCATTGAGGTGCAAGCCTTGCGGGTTGTCGGTGCGATCCTGCAACGGCGTCCAGCTCATGCCGCCATCGTCAGTGCGCAGGATCAGGTTGAACACGCCGACCACATAGCCGACTTGGTCATTGGCGAACCACACATCGAGTAGCGGTTTATCGGCACCCTGCTCCAGCAGTCGCTGACCTTCGGCGACCAGCAGCGGCCACTGTTCGTTGCCCGGCTCGGCACTGGCCAGCGCCGTGTAATGCTTGACCAGCAAGTTGCCGATCTGGCGGCCGTCGAGTTGCTTGTTCCAGGTCGCGCCAGCGTCGCTCGTGTGCAACACCACACCGTCATTGCCTACCGCCCAGCCCTGGGTGGGGCCGGAAAAACTCACGGCGGTCAAGTCGGCGCTGACCGGTACGGCAGCCTGCTGCCAGTGCTTGCCAGCGTCATCGGAAAACAGGATATGGCCGCGCTGGCCAACGGCGATCACGCGCTCACCGGCGCGGGCCATGCCGGACAGCGGGCTATTGCTGGCCAAGGCACTGACCCTGGCAGGCAGGTCCAGCACATCAACGTAATCGGCTGCGTGGGTGACGCCCTGCAACAGGCCGAGCGCCAGGCCAAACGCCACGTGCTTGAAATTCTTATACGAACACATACCGCGTCCTCTTCGGAAAACCGCGCCGGGACACACAGCCGTGTGCCCGACGTTCGAACCTGGCGCCCGCGACGATCAGCGTCGACCGCGCGGGCACATTTTTGCGGTTGGCTTAGCGAATGCCGCTGCCGGCCAGGGATTCCGACGACCATTGGGCCTTGGAGAGCGGATCGATGTACTTGATGCCGCCGTAAGGGCCGACTACACCGTTGATGTTGTAGGAGCCACCGACCAGGTCGTAGATCATGAAAGGCGTGGAGTCCGGCACCTGCTTGTCATAGCTCTGGCTGAGGAACGCGAAGGAACCACGATAGAGCTGGCCACGGGCGTCATACTGATCCGAGGCCAAAGCGCTCCAGCTGTCTTCGTCGAGGTAGAAGCGGCGCTTGGCATAGATGTGCCGGGCACCGGCCTTGAGGTTGCCTTCCACGACCCATACGCGGTGTTTTTCCCAGCGCACGAAGTCTGGTGCGAGGTGATTGGCGGTGGTCAGCGACTTCGGATCCTGGGCGTAGGTCAGCTTGTAGGTGTTGTAGGGCACGATCATTTCCTGCTTGCCCACCAGCTTCCAGTCGTAGCGATCCAGCGCACCGTTGAACACGAACACATCGTCATAAGTGCCCGCACCCGCAGTCCCTGGGTTCGGCGTGTCGTACGCCAGGTTAGGCGCCAGCTTCACCCGACGCTGCCCCGGCAGGTATTGCCAGGCGCGGCGTGGTTGCTGCAGCGGGTTGGCCGCGTCCTTGAGCATTACCGCCTCGCCGGCGCGACGTGCCGGGCCGGTGTAGGACAGCTTCATCTGGTAGTACACATCGGCGCTGCTGATCGGCTGCGTCAGGTTCTCGTAGATCGGATAGGAGATGAACGCCTGCCCGGTGGTGGCCAGGCTTGGCACGCCGGCGGAGTCAACGTTCCAGGAGTCGTACTTGGAGTTGATGCTCACGCCCTGATAACGCAAGAGGAAGTTCCACATCGCTTCGTTGCCCGATTGCGGAATCGGGAACGGTACGCCCGGCAGCACGTTGTCGATGGCCAACCCGCCTTCGAGTGACTTGGCGCCGCTGGCGTTCTTCACGCCGTTATCGAGGATGGCTTTTGGCAGCGAAACGGTGCGGTGGGTCGGGAACACGTCGACACGGAAAGTCGGAAAGCGCTTGGCCAGTTCCACCGTGGTGGCGGTGAGCATGCCCTTGTACTGGTCGACGTTCTTGCCATCGATCACCAGCAGCGGTTTTTCACTGGCAAACGGGTCCGGGCGCATGCTGTCACCGGCTTTGAAACTGGCTGGCGGCGTGGTCAGGCCACCGTTGTAGGCCGGAATCGAACCATCGGCATTGCCGGCCTTTTCGGCGCCCACCAGGGTCAGGCTGGTGCCCAGCTTGGCAGCGTCCTGGGTTGAAACAGCGGCCTGTACCTGGGCGGCAAGGACCATGGCCAGCGAAGCGGCCAACACGGTTTTCACGAATTTCATCTTGTTATTCTCCTGCTTGCATTGAGCAAATCAGTGGTGCATCAAAAGGTTGTTTTCATCGTCAGGTACACAGCGCCACGGTCCTCAGTCGTGGCGCCACCACCGGAAAAGGACGAATAGCCACCGGCGTAACAGGCGTAGTTTTCGTTGCCGCTGAAGGCATTCGGCGCAGCGCCGTCACCTCCGGTCGGGCCAGTACTCACGCCACTGACATTGCACTTGTCGGCCTTGCCGAAAGAGTCCACGTATTTCAGGTCGACGAAGTATTTGTTGTACACAACGGCGCCGAGGCCGACTGCGTAGTTACCGGTGTCCTTGGCACCGCCACCGGAAACCGGTGAAACGCCATCGAGACCGAGGTTGACGGACATCGGTGCATTGAGGTCGACACCGGGAAACACCTGGTACCAGGTCGGTGTGAAGTTGACCGCGATGCCCCAGTTGTCACGGGTCGGCTGATCGATACCGTGGTAAGTGCCCTTGCCTTTGTAGAGCGCTTCGTTCTTGCTATCGAGCTTGAGCAAGTTGCTGTAGTACAACTCGGCGAGCAGGGTCGCCGAATCGAACACGGGCGTTTTCGGCATGGTCATCAGACCGTTGACCGTCCAGTGCAGGGTGTCGCCGGTGGCGGCCATGCTGTCGCCCTTTTCCGGGGTGTCATAGATCACGCCGGTTCCGGGTGTGCGCGCCGGCAGCAGGCCGAGCCCCTGGCCCAGGCCCAGGGGACTGGTGGTGCTGACGACGGCTGGAATACTGGCCAGCGGCATGTTGTGCCGGACGTTCAGGTCCGAGCCCACGCTCACCCCGCCCACGTCCTTGGACAGGCTCAGGCCAACGATCTTGATGTTGTCGGCATAGGCCATCTGATAGGTGGCGGTGCTCAGCGAGTTGAGCGTATTGATGACCGCGGGCACCTGGCCGGCTGGCCGGGTTCCGTTCGGGTTGGCCGAACTCAGGCCACGGGCATCGAGCCAGGCTTGCGGGAGGATTTCCGAGGTTTCGCGGTAATAGACGCCGAGGGTGCCGTCCAGCCAGGCGGGTGACCATTTGGCCATGAGGCCCCAGTCGCCGCGCTTGTCCGGGGTCAGGTCGTGCCCGCGACGCACGTTGGTCAAGCCGTTGCACGGCGCCAGGCCGCAACCCAGAGGGCTGCCAGGCACGACAGCATTAGTGTTACCCAGCAGGAACGACTGCGCGCCGAAACCGACCAGGTCGGAACCGCCGTAGTAGGTGCCGGCTTCTGGAAGACGCGCTTCATCCCAGTCGAGGAAGTATTGGGCCGCCAGGGTCAACTCAGGGTTGACGGTGAACGACATCGACAGCTGATTGCGCGGTACGAACAGCTCCTTGGCTTCGGTGCCCGGCGACGCGGCCAGCTTGGCCAGGTCCAGGCCGGACTGGCCGTAGCTGATCGAATGCACCGGATTGAGAATGGTCTCGCCCCAGAACACGTTGTGCTGGCCAGCCTTGAAGCTCAGCATCGACTCCTCGCCCACTTCGGTGCTGTAGAACACGAAGGCGTCGAGGATTTCGCCGGACGGACCCGTGTAGTAACGCTGGGCATAGTTGCTCAGGTGCGGGCTGCCGTTGCCGACGTTGTCATTGGTGACCCCGGCCAGGCGCGGGTCGTTGGCGATCAGGCCCGAGGTCGAACCGTTGCCGTTGACGAACGGGTTGGAATTGGAACCGGTGTTCTCGTAGGCCTTGTCGTACCAACCGGCGGCGCTTACGCGAAAGCCCATGTGATTCTGATAGACCACGTCCATCTCGGTCAACAGGTCGACGCGGTTGGTGATGTTGGTGCCAGACCTACGGAAGTTGTAGTCGCCGTCGTTGTTGTTGGGCGTGCCCAACATACGTTTGTCCGCGCTTTCGGTGCGTACGCCGTAGTTGTACTTGACGGTGTTATCCACGCGAACGTTCCAGTCCGGGTTACCTGTCTCGATCTCGACCGCATGGGCCGTCGGCACCGTTGCCGCGAGAATGGCCGAGGCCAGCAAGGTGTAGCGTGAAGCGGTGAACCCGTGACTCTTGTTGTGGTGCATAGCGTTGTCTCCGCCTTTTTGTATTTGTTTTAAGCGCAGCAGGCCCCGCGTAACCCCTTGTTCCAGGGGTTTACGTTTTTCAGGATAGGGGCGGATACCGGATGGCGCGGGCCAACCGGCGCCTGAACTAGCGATCCAGCTCGAGGATCAGGGCTTCGGCTTGCGGCCAGTGCCCGTACCCGGCAGCAGGATTGAGATGACCGACATCGCCCAGGTTGAGCAGCTCGCTACCCCAGCCTTCGGCCAGGTGCGTAACGGCTTGCAGGCTGGCGAGGTGGTCGTTGGTACTGGCGGCCACGAGGCTGCGAAATGGCAGCGGGCCTTTGGGTAGAGGGTCCCACCCCTGGCTACGCAGGGTTTCAGGCGATGGGTAGCCAGACGGCCAAGGGGCATCGAGGTCAGGTGGAGCGGCCAGCAGCGCGCCCTTGATCGGCCGGCTGTGCTGCGCGGCCCAGTGCGCGACCATCAGGACACCGGCGCTATGGGCGACCAGGATCACCGGCCCGTCGATCTGTTCCAGTGCATGCTGGATCGCTTGCACGCGTTTGTTGCAATCGAGCTTGTCGGCCTCCAGCGGCGGCACGCTACGTACCTTGCTCAGCCTGGCTTCAAGCAACGTCTGCCAATGTTCGGCGACGTGCTCACGCAGGCCCGGTACGATCAGAACGGTTGCGGCAGTTTGCAGTTTGTCCACTTCAACACCTACGCTTTCTCGATGACTCGACTGGCTCTGTCGCCAGGGGCTTTTTGTAGGACTGACATTAAAGAGCGCCCACCCCAGGCGCTTTTCATTGGACGTCAGGCACTTTTCTTTTCATGACAAACGTTTCGGTGATGGCGCGGTGCGACCACCGGTCGAATATCTCTGCAAGTTCCGTGCGGGTCACTGTAATCAATGGGTGAGCCTCGATGAGGCAGGTTCAAGAGTGGTAAATCGGACAGCAATGGGCGGGTGCAATCGCTCTCTTAACAACTGTTGCAATTGCTGATGCGCTGGATATAGTCGCCACGCTCATTTGAATTGCAATCGGCCCAGGAAAGACCTTCGCATGACCAAGCTTGTTCGCGCCGCCGTCTTGACCAACTACCTGGAGGTCACCCAATACCTGGGGTTCAACCCACGCGATTTGCTGGCCAGCGTTGGCTTGTCCAGGGCTTTGCTGCAGGCCCCGGAACATCGCATCCCCATCGATTCCGCCGTGCGCCTGCTGGAGGATTCAGCCTCTGCCAGCGGCTGCCAGACCTTCGGTTTGAGCATGGCCGAATCACGCCAGCTCTCGGACTTCGGCGTGGTCAGCCTGCTGCTCAGCCATCAGCGCACGCTGCGCGATGCCTTGCAGGTGGTGGTGCATTACCGGCACTTGATGAATGACTCGCTGGCCATCTTCATTGAAGAGGCCGGCAAGATGGTGATCATTCGCGAAGAGGTGGTCACGGAATCGCCGATGCCCTGTCGACAGGCCACCGAGCTGGCCATCGGCGTGATGTTCCGCCTGTGCGCCGCCCTGCTCGGCTCACACTGGCACCCCTACAGCGTCAACTTCACCCACCAGGCCCCCGACAACCTTCAACTGCACCGCCGCCTGTTCGGCTGCACCCTGGAGTTCGGCAGTGAGTTCAACGGCATCGTCTGCGCCGGCGCCAGCCTGGACATGACCAACCCCAACGCCGACCCTGCCATGGCGCGCTATGCCCAGAGCTACCTCGATTCGCTGCAAAGCCACCAAGGCACTTCGATGCTGTTCGAAGTGCGCAAGGCCATCTACCTGCTGCTGCCGATGGGCCGTGCCACCATCGAACAGGTCGCGCAGAGCCAGGGCATGAACGTGCGCACGCTGCAACGTCGCCTCAAGGATGATGGCTGTGCCTTCAACGATGTGATCAACGACGTGCGCCGCGACCTGGTGCTGCGTTACCTGGACAACCCGAATTACTCGCTCAGTCGCATTGCCGACATGCTTGGCTACTCAATGGCGAGTTCGTTTACGCGCTGGTTCATCAGCCAGTTCGGCATGCCTCCGGCGACGTGGCGCGCGCAAAAGCAGGGTTCGGCAAAAGCCCCGTCGGATGCAGCCCCACCCAAGCCCTCCTGATTATCACGCCTGTTGTGGGAGCGGACTTGCTCGCGAAGGCGGCCTGACAGCCGACCAGTCGCTTGCGGTTGTACCCGATCTACTGTGGGAGCGAGCCTGCTCGCGAAAGCGGCCTGTCAGCGGACCAGTCGCTTGCGGTTGTACCCGATCTACTGTGGGAGCGAGCCTGCTCGCGAAGGCGGCCTGACAGCGGACCAATTTCTTTCAGGTGTACATATCCATTCCTGCGGTAACGGCCACTTAGGGTTTCGCTTTTACAGCGAGTCACTTGGAAGAGCCCCAAGTAACCAAGGGCTCTTGCCCCTGGCGTTCGGTGCCTCGCTAAGGCTCGG
>Ga0209542_10012424_pt1 | contig 14888 bp, 15 predicted proteins | sample RifCSPhighO2_01_FD_184028 | JGI IMG/M metagenome (GOLD analysis project Ga0209542, IMG submission 184028) | Soil microbial communities from Rifle, Colorado - Rifle CSP2_plank highO2_0.1 (SPAdes) (version 2) | ecosystem: Environmental > Terrestrial > Deep subsurface > Rock core/Sediment ...
CGACGTTCAACAACTGTGAATCCCTTAAAGAAACACTAAATTCGCTGGCGGGACAAAAGGGGGTTGATGTTTCGGCATTTGAAATCATCATAGTTGATGACGGCTCGTCCGATGCTACAGCGGAAGTTGTGCGCGAATTCACTCAAAAACATCCACGGCATAAAATTTTATATCTAAAATACGCAAAAAATAGGGGAGCGGGGTTTGCGCGAAATATCGGGATTTCGCGCGCGCATGGAGATCTCGTCGCTTTCACGGACGATGATTGCATAGTTCCCGCAGACTGGCTGTCTAATTTTAAAAAGGACTTTGAGGAAAATCGCGAAGTTGCCGGCGTCGGCGGGTGGCACCAATGGCATCCGGTTGCGGGCGCCAAAAAATTGAATGCAATTGGCAGATATTTGGCCTGGCAAGTGTCTCCAATGGAAAAACTCCCCAATAAAACTTTTAGGTGGGCGGAGACAAATATTTGCGGGAATACTTCCAATGTTTGCTATCGCAAATCTGTGTTAAAAAAAGTCGGTGGATTTAGTCACTACTACCCAGCGGCTACCGCCGAGGATGCGGAATTGGCGATCCGAATTCATAAAGCGAGATTCCAGCTTCTTTATCAGCCGCGGATGGTTATGCATAAGAAAAACTATTTTTTGCGCGGTTTTATAAAAAACAACCTGTTGCGCGGGCTCGCCGATTACATTACGGTCAAAATTCATCCGGATTACAATTATGTTTACAATCTTTCCGGCTGGAACGGGTTTTTTGTGTCATGCAAAACCCTGATGCATATTTTTAGTTCAAAATTCGGCGCAGTACCCCTGCGTCTGCCTGATAAATTTTTATTCGCCGGCATTTCTCTCGTAATGAATTTTTGTCTGGCAACGGGAAAATACTCAACAGCATTGAAGATTCTCAAGAAACGTGCCGATTCAATTTAATTTTTTGGGTTATCGAAACCTCTTGATGAATATAGGAGTTTTTCCCTCGGAGTTCGGCAGTATCACCGGGACTCGATCAAGTTCGCAAGTAATCTCATGATAAAGCAATGATTGGAGTGTTTGTATAAGTTGCTTATCGGCGGCCGGAGTGTAACGCGCCGAAGGGATAAAGCGGAATATCAATTTGTCCGGCGCCGTCTGCTCAAGCTGAAAACGCGCAATCTCACCATGAAAATCTCTCGCCATAGCAGATGAAATGGCCAGAAAGAGAGTAGAATTTTTAGATTTAAGAGTGTTTCGCGCATTTTTAGGTTTCGGCAATTTCCCCAGTATTTTCGCTTGCTATCATAACAAAACCGCCGTCCCGGGGGGAAGTTCGAAAATGGCTGATTTCTTCGTTGCTCCTCCTTGACGTGTCTCAAGACACGCCCTCGTTGTCGCGCCTCGAAATCGTCTCATTTTCGAACTTCTCAAGCTGATTTGTGTTCGAATCCTACACTCCTATACGCGGCCAACGTCCAACAATGCGATCTGTCGCTCAAAAAACCGTTCAATATATTCTTTGTTCACAGGAGATTTTAAAAATCTGATCGGTTCCTCGGGTACATCCGTAAGATAAACAAGCTCCTCCAAAAATAAACGCGGATCAAAGGCGTCGCCATATGTTTTCTGTGCTAGGTCAATAACTTCAGGGAGGGCAAGATGTTTCTCCGATACGATGAAAAAGAGATCAACGTAATCTTTTAGCGTTGCTCGGCGGCCGAGCGCATACGCTTTTGCGGCCGCAATATCACGAATGCCAAGAAGCCGCACGCCCTCAAAGATAACCGGCTCGTTTTGACGCCTGAACCGATAAGCAAGAAATGTGATTTTTACCCCGGATACCGTTACCGTAAGTTGTTCGCTCGTATTAAGCACTATCGCTATGGTTGAATTCTTGAAAAGATCCTCCACTCGATTAAGCAGCGAGGATTCAATTTCCTTTTCCGAAAAAAAATCAAAATCCGCCGAGACACGATGCCCAAGCTGAAGCGCCAGTGCCGTACCGCCCGCCAAAACAAATTCGGAGAATTTATTTAGCTGCGGCCAGAGCTTTTTGGTCTCTAATGTAAGTGCTTCTAGATACATAACGCATTTCGCTCACACCAAAAAGAAGCGAAGCAAGCTTTAGCGCTTGAGGGCGAAATTCGCTCTGTGGGATATATTCCAAGGCGCGACGCACTCCTTCTTTGCCGTAAAATCTTAGGAGCCACTGCCAGTGTTTCCAAGAACCGTAGTTGATGCTCTGCACAAGAATGATACGCAGGTCCCGTTCCGGGCTGATCAGCGCGATATCGTATGACCACAAAACAGATTTAAAGAAGTCAGGGAGAGTGCTGTTCATATATATAATTATGGTAGGGCTATAAATCGCTAAAGTCAATGTATTCCGGATGCCCGCTAGGATCTCTATTTTCTCGCTGAAGTTTGGGTGCATTTAAAACCCCTTGATAAAAATCGGAGTTTTCCCTTCAGAGTTCGGCAATATCTCCGAGATCTTATCTAGTTCGCAAACGATGAACGAATTCGCCTGGTAAAAGTATGGGGAACGATACAGCTTTTCGCACTCGATCATTCAGAAAATCATGAATATCCCAAGTTATCAAAACATCCGGCAGGGCTTTTATGGCGCTGGCTAAAATCGGAGTGTCGCTGGTGGCAAGGATCTTATAAGCTCGGCGAACTTCTGAAAATGACGGAGGTGGAGTAATTTCTGGTGGAATAAGTAGAAACGATGCCCACCCCTCGTTAAGTTTTGGGAATTTTTTAGCAATATTTCGTTCTGTTTCTTCAATCACCTGGGGTGAGATTATTGGTACGAGATCACATGAAAAACAGGCGGCAAGTATTACTCCCGCTGCCCCAGTTGGCGAATTCAGTCCCGCAAGAATTGCGCTGGTGTCAAGAAAGACCCGCAATTTTCTTGGCATATCGTGAGCGCCAGATGTCATCGCGGGTACGCTTGACAGCGCGGAGAATAGTTTGTTGTGGGTATTGTGCGGTGCGTCGTTCCTTCGGCAACGCGAAATACGCCTCCACTTTGAGGCGTTGTAACTCCTTCTCAAGGCGCCCCAACTTTTCCAAAATAGCAGTGCCCGATTGTGTGTTCATGCTTTCATTATAGCACGGCGGCCGTCATCGTCAAGAGAGCGGAGGAAGTCTTGAGAATCCGCCAGTATCGGCGGATGAATCTAATCAAGATCCCTTGAGAATTGGCGGATAACCAGTTGATGGAATCAGTGCGTAGTCCTCCCAAACATAAAATCCTTACGATGTCAAAAACTTTTTGATAAAAATCTGGGTTTTCCCCTCGGAGTTCGGCAATATCTCCGAAACTTTTTCAAGATCGCAAGTAATCTCATTATAAAGCAATAATTGGAGTGTTTTTATGAGTTGCTCGCCAACCGCTGGGGAGTAGCGCGCCGAAGGGATAAATCGAAATACTAATTTATCCAGCGCAATCTGCTCAAGCTGAAAACGTGAAATTTCGTCATGGAAATTTTTTGCGATTGCCGAAGAAATTGAAAGGAACATTACCGACTTACCGCTTGGCGTCTCGATACTTCCGCCCGCGCGCCCGGTAAATGTAATAGTTTTTGTTTTCCTGCCGCACGGACACGGCTCCGAGTGGATTATCCCCCGATCCCCAATGTCATACCGGATAAATGGCATCACGTAATTTTCAAAGAACGTGACAATAATTCGTCCTTCTTCGTCGTGAGGAAGGAGTTTCCCTTGTGAATCAACAATCTCTATGTAATTCATCCATGGTGCTAGGTGGAACTTTTCTTCAGGGCACTCCATTGCTAAAAGTCCGCATTCTTTTGTTGCGTAAGTGCCAAAAAGGATACACCGGAAAGCGCCAGATATAAGTTGTCTCCGTCGCGGGGATAACGATTCCCCAACATATCGAATACCCAGGAAGGTGAATGACTTCTTATCGTTTTGAACAAAATGTACCAATCGTTCAAGTAAGGAGGGGGTACTGATAACAAACCGGAACTGCCCTTTTTCTATTAAGGGGTATATCTTTGTTTTTCTTAAAACTTCGTTTTCAAGATCGAAACCAGTGAAATGATGTCCTAGAGAATTAAGCCAGACATGGGTCGTCAATCCCAAAATTAGGATGGGACCATTAAGGAATATTCCGGCGTACCTGAATTCTTGTAACACATTGATTCGCCGACTCAGAAAGTTATGCCTATCATGGTAGAACGTTAATGGTTCTCCTGTTGAACCGGATGTTGTCGCTCGAACGAGTCGTTTGTTCGGAACATTTTCTGCTATCAAAGTTTCAAGGGGTATTTGCTTCAACTGGCTCCTTGTGACGATGGGGATGCGCTGGATATCTTCCAGTGCGGTAAATTGGTCAGGATCAAACCCAATCATCTTGAAAATTCGTTGCCAGTAAACGACATTGTGTGCCGCGTGCCGCAGAATAGGTTTTAGACGTTTCAACTGCAGTTCCTCCCAACGCGCTACGTCAAAACGATCCGCATACGCGAGAGCATAATTCTTGAAATAAATTTCCAGTTCTTTTAAATAGTATGTAAGTTTGGAAGGAAATTTGTGCTCGAATCGAGACGAGAATGGCGAGTAAGCAATGACTGTTTTGGCGAGATTGTTTTTCCAAGCGTACATGGTGACTAGAGACGATTTTATTGTTAGCGCGCCATGGGATGACCCAACTTTGAGAAGAATGCCCGTTTGAGCAACCCCCGCTCCGGCAGGGAGTCTACTATCTCAACCAGAATAAGAGGCTCATTATTTGTAATACTCGTAAGTGTTTTCGCAATTCGGTCTTTGAGATTTAAGTCGGCATGACCTAATGCGACTATATAGAGTGTTAATTTTTCTAGAGTTTCCTGATACAGTTGAAATTCCATGATTAAATTTCCAAATGATTCCATCAATGCGCGTTGTATCTCTACCAAGTAAAGCGTTTTTCCGCCGGATAACGGCAAGAGGGCTGTTTCTCTGCCTATGATTTCAATGCGAGGCAGTGTCTTTCCGCATGGACACGGAGTTGTGATGAATTTTCCTCTGTCGCCGATACGGAATCGAATCAACGGCATCGTCGTGTTCATAAGAGAGGTTAGAAGAACTTCGCCAGTTTCGCCTGTCGGAAGTGGAATCCCTTCAGAATTAACAATTTCTAAAAGTACACTTTCCACGAAAAGGTGCATACCCTCTCGACGATCGCATTCTTGGGCGATAAGGCCAAATTCTCGCGTAGCATATCCTAAGTAAACTGGGGCCTTAAAAATACGTTCCAAACGCGTTCGTGCTGATGGCATAAGATGCTCTCCTACAAGTATGAGACTACGTAATGATATTTGAGGCTTGTCCTGATCCCAGAATTCACTCAGTGGTATAACAAAAGAAGGAAAACTAAAGAGTAACGTGCTGTGATTCCCCTTAAGCATCTGGTAAAGAATAAATCGTGACCAATCAAGATCCGAAGGATTGTCATGTGGGAAAATTCCCCAAAAAGGTGGATTAGCTGCGTGGGAAGAAAATGTCTGTACAACGCGATCTCTTTGACGCCGCCCCGCCCACCGATAACCGCGTAATGCAAGCGCATAATGTTCGGGACTTTCGTCTTTGCCTCGATAAAATATAAAAGGAACTCCAGTGGAACCAGAAGTGGATCTTCGTAGTCGCCGATTAGGAACTACTGCATGGTTTATATAATTCAAAGGTGTATCTTGGAAATCGGATTTTGCCACCCAGATTACTTGTCCTAAAGTATGTGGAGAGGAGTTATGAATGCGGTTTTGCCAAAATGGAATTTCGCGAGCCAGTGAGAGTATGCGCCTGAGTCTCATATTTACAATATGCTGTAGCCAGGATGTAGGCGCTTCTTCGGAAAGTCGAAATAAAATTCGGTAGAACCAAAACGACAGTCTTTGATGCATGGAACTTAGTTAGCAAGAAACCACGGTTCAATAATCCCAGAGGTTTCCAAAGATTTTGTGATCTCTATAAACTCTTGATGAAGTGGACGATCCTCGTTGAGGAATGGACTTTTACTGCGAACGAATTTCAAAATTTGCAGAGCCAAAGGGCTCGCTTTATCTTTGCCGCGTAGCTCAATGGCTTGAGCGGCGGCGAATAACATAATTGCGACAAGGTTTGCGTAGTTCTCGGTAACTTCAGCTAGATCAAAAGCGCTATGTGTTCCCAAACTTACCATGTCCTGATTATCACCCTCGGTGGGTAACATCACGGCTGCAACCGGAAGGGAGCGACTGCGATTGTGAATTGCGAGCGAAGCAGCTAAAAGCTGTATGGTTTTAAAGCCAGTGTGCTTTTCTGGGTTCGGCATTAGATTGGAAGGAAGTCCACGATTTTTTCTTGGATGGATGAGATTTCCTAACAGCGCATGTAACCAGGTGCTTCCCTTGGCGATATCAGCACGTAGTTGGTCTCCAAGAACAGCAATATAATCACTGAGGAAATTAGCACCATGGTGAATTTCTTTCCGTTCGGTATCTATAACGGGATTATCATTTGCGGAGTTAATTTCTTGTTCAGTCCAGATGACCGCTCGTTCAAGATCTTCGTAAAATGGGCCGAATCCATGCGCTAAAGAACGAAGCGAATAAAAATCTTGAACGTGTTCTTGCACGGCCTCACCCCTGTCGAGTAGCGCTGAGCGCCACTCCTCGCGTAGAGTTTTAAGAGAACGTATGAGCCCGCTTCCCCTCCAGCAGTTTTTGACGAATTTTGCCACCTCAATTTGTCCGCGGTGACGCTTTATATCATGGACAAATGGCTCATAGGCGCTGTCCGTGGCCAGCATAGCTTCAGCCATAGTAGCAGCAGCGGCGATAGAGAGAGGTAAGAGATGGCAAAGTCGGTATACGGCCAGTGCGGCTATTGCTGTTGAGTAAGAGGTACCATTTACTAACGCTAGTCCCTCTTTCATTTGTAGTACGATGGGTGTAAGTTGAGCTTTTCGCAGTGCATCTTCTGCTGACATCAGTTTACCTTGTACGCGTACTTGTCCTTCGCCCATTAGAGTTAGTGCTATAGCAGAAGAAGGAATCAGATCGCCACTGGCGCCAACTGAACCGTAGCGGTAGATAACAGGGGAAACGCTATAACGCAATAAGTTAAGAAGTGCTTCCACCAGCTCTACTCTAACACCCGACGCGCCTTGCGCTAATGCTTGCGCACGCAGGAGTATAGTAGCACGGACCACGTCCTCCGAGGATTCTCCGCCGACTCCGCAGTTTAGCGCACGAATTACATTTCGCTGACGTTGTACCAGTGAAGTTAGATATTCTTCGTATGTTCCTTCAACATGAACACGGTAAGCATCATCCCCATACTGTGTGCTGACGCCGTAAATTGGCAGCCGATCGTCAACGAACCTACGCAATACGTTGCGCGATGCCTCCATTGCTTGCTGTGCTACATCGTCCAGTTCTATCTCAGCTCCGTGCGTGACTATCCGGTATACGTCACGGAGAGTGAGTTGCCGCGATTTCCCAAGGAAAATTTTCATGAATTCAAATGACCTTAAAACACTAACATTCCTAAATATGAGGAGCAAGAAAATCCATCCCCAATAAAGCTTTTGGAAAAACACGCCATTGACAGGTATGATTATAATATGCTATTGTTTAAACATCTTACCAAGGAGGAAGTATATGCATACGTTCTTCTGTGGCTCGCTAGTAGTAGTTCTTGGTCTCGTCTCGTTTTCGCCAGCAGTCAAGGCTACCCCTGTGGCAGGAGTCGCGGGGGAACAGCCGTCCTACCGAGAGACGGCAGCTGAGCGGTTCGTAGCGGATCTCCACAATCCCACTCTCTACGAGATCTACGAGGGTGTGTACGCCGGCGACACGGAGTACACGATGAGTACGCACGTGCGTAAGGGACTTGGGTGGCCACAGACAGCTACACTGGTCATTCAGAAGCGCACGGGTTTCCTACTCATGGTGGGCCTGTTTAGTTTGCGCGATGCTTCCGAGGGTCAGGTGACGGCGGTGTTTATGGACGATGGATTTCTTCGCTATGGCGTGCCGAACAGCCACCTGGTCCGGACCGATCCTGTGAATTCGGGCACCCGCTTTTACAAGGCGTACAAATGGGCGAAGGGGGCGTTGTAAGCAGGTTAGGTAAGGCCAACAACGGCAGGGCGTGATAGCGCGTCCTGCCGTATTTTTTGGAATGATAGCGGGGTTATACCTATTGGGCTTCGGTAATAAGCCATTTCTCTTTGCGTTTCTTTAGTGCGAAACTCCGCCCGAAAGACCGGGGTGCGAGGGCATGTTCGAACGTGATGGTCCCGGTGCAGTACACTATGGCTTCATTGCTATTCAGTATGCGGATCACTACGTCTCGGTAAGCGAGTCTCCAGCTCTTGGAGACGATGGAAGCCATCTTATGAAAGAATTCTTTTTTGGAGAGCATCGTATCTTCAAAAATTGCCGCAATTTTGGCATCGTCGGCAAAGGCGGATTCGAGCAACGCCAAATCAGATTTCTGCGCCGCTGCTACGACAGTAGTCAGTACCTCCGCCACCGCTTTTTCTTCCAGGGTTACGGGGCGCTCGGTGTAGGTGATTACAGCACGGACCATATTACAAAAAAGAAGTTGGTTCTTAAAAATAGAGTAGGCCAGCACCCGCCGGAAGTGCTTGTTTCCGGCAGAAGCTGGCCTTTCTTACTTGGCGCGGTAAGTTCTTACGTTGATGGGTGCATAGCCGGATTGTGTGAGTGTTCCGACGAGCATGCCGCCGAAGGTGCTGTAGTACTTCAACTCCCACCGCACCGCCGACGCCTGGAAGCTAAAAACGGGAACGTTTTTCTCCTCGCCCACAGTCGCCTTAAGCACCAGCGTCGGCTGCGTGCCCTGCGTGTAGGCGATCTTCGCCTCGCCGTTTTCCCTGATCTGTATGATCTCCCAGCGTGCCGGTCGCTGGGAATCGTTGTGTTCCCACCTTCCAAGGAGGGGCCTGAATTTCTCGGGGGTCTCGGTCGCGGACGACAGAGCAGCCGGCACAGCTTCCTTGGGTACGTTCTGCGCCAGGATGGGTTTGTCGGTGGTCGCCGACTGCTGAGCGAGGGCCAGGTCCACGCCGAAGATGGCGGGGACGCTCGTGAACGTGGATGCGATCACAAGCGTTGCGATGAAAAGAGCTGTGAGCACCTTCGTCGTTCTCATGGCACTTCCTCCTTTTTGACCATTCGCCAATTCCCAGCCTTCGCTAAAGCTTCGGCGGGCAGGCGCGCGAATTGGCGAATGGCCTTTTGCCCTCTTGGGCCTCTTGGTTTTCGGAGTGTCTCCACTGACCAATTCCATGGAATTGTTCAGTGGGCAGATTGGTAGTTTGTAGTGCGTGGAGACGCCAGTGCTACATCTTGCTCTATTGATACTCCATTCTACTAAAATGTCAAATCTAGTTTAAAAACGCAGCTTTAATCTACGGCCCTAGTGCGGCACAAAAAACCCGCTTTATCTCACGCCCATTACCCAAATATACTATAGACCTCTTGCAGAATAACATTCCGGCTAATTTACCCAAATTTTGGCTGCAAAAGGTTCATCGGGATTCGACGTAATTCAGCCATTACACCTTCATCCCTCCTCACCTTTTTCGCTCAAAATTTGGAAAAATTATCACAAAAGCTTATTCTGCAAGAGGTCTTAAGATACTAAATAAAAAAATGCAATGTACTAAACCAATCATTCGCCAATTCGCGCGAATTGGCGAATGGTCTTAGCTGATGTATAATTGGAGCGTCTGGAAGACCGGAGAAGACTGGAGAAGACTGGAAGAGAAATATAATTAGAGCGCCTAGAGCATCTGAAGCAAAGAACCCGAATTAAAGCCTCTGTAAGCATCGCGTCTATTTTGGACACACATACATCACTCGAGAGCTATCTAACCTCATTCAATAAATATCTAATACTATGAAACGATGGGTCCAAATTTTTAAAGTATTCGCCAATATCAATCGACTGAAGATTGTTAAGCTGCTTGCGGGCACGGACAAGATGACGGTGTCCGATATAGCCGATGAGTTGGACATCTCGCTTAAATCAACGTCGAAGCATTTAATCATTCTTGATAACATCGACGTTCTTGAGGGCAGGGGCAAGAGCGGGCACGTTTACTACTGGCTCAATCAAGCCATGCCCGGCGATCTCAAGAAAATTATCAGGCAATTTCTCTGACTCGCTACTTTTTGGCTCGTTGCTTTTTCTTTAACTTCTTTAGTTCGTTTTTCTCTACTGACTACTGACCAATTCGCGCGAATTGGCGAATGGTTATGATGAATGATTGATAGGATTGAAGTTGATATCGCCAAATACGATTGAAGCGGTGGTTATATGATTCAACCGATAGTGTGATGGCATAGTGTAACAATGGCGGCATATACCCCGAGCGGCAATGTAATAACGGCGGTGTATGATTCAAGTAACAATGGCAACCCAATATTCTGTTTGGCCCCGATTATATAAAACCGCATAATGCGTGATATATGAATACATCAGTCAATTTTCCCGTCATTATAAGCGAGCGCGTTGCGTCTAACTTGCTGACTTTATCTTTGGAAATATTTGGTAGCATGGTCAAGGTGGTCGTCGACATCGAGCGCGGTGTTTTAGCTCTTGGCGGCGAACTTCACGCCGATGGAGAAGCGCTGTTATTGGATAATGGGTCGGAGCAGAAAAATCTTTGGGGCGCGAATGCGTACCCTCAAAAATCGATAGAGAATCGAATTGACTACACGTCGTTGATAAATATTCGTCCGGCGCAAGGCAATACAGAAATGCGCATTCAAGATCCGGAAGTTTGCACCAAGGTTAGGGCCATCATCGAGGAATTGATTCTATGACTCTTTGGCATAGAACATTATCCGGTGAACGCTGGGCGACTTTCCCCGCATCCAAACAGGTCTTGATGATCGGCACGGAGTTAATGCGCGGGCAGCGGTGGCAAGAGCTCGGTGATGACGAGGAAGCGCGCCGATCAAGCGAACGAGCTTTGGAATTGATTGATCTAACAGTCGCGGATAATCGTTGGCGTGGCAAGCGGGTTTCTTTGCTGCGCTTGCGTGAATCTTTAGCAGAAGCCTATTTGAATCCCCGAGAGAAACCTTTTTGCGTTCTCTACGAACGCTCCATGGAATTAGCAAGTACCGCCGACATGATTTAGACCCTGGAGGAGGGGCAGATTGATTTAAGCGGGCACTCTCTGCAGCGCGGGTTTTGGGCGATACCCTCCTTCGCCAAGGCTTCGGACGGGCGAGACGAGGACTCGAACACGCGATGACGGACAGAACCCCCTTAGTGGACATATGCCACATCTCGGATTTTTCGCAACACACGTTGAGCGTCCTAAATCTACCAAGAGAGTATTAACTTTGGGCCAGAGTTTTTTGTTGGGGACAAGCGATATCAAGTCTCTTTCAATTTTATTGGGATCGTCGTTTTCGGTGAGCCCCAGTCGTTGGGCCAGACGGCGGGCGTGAGTGTCCACTGCGATGCCGGAGATGACGCCGTAAGCGTTCCATAAGACGATATTAGCGGTTTTTCGCGCCACGCCGCGGAGCGTCAACATGCTCTCCATGGTTCTCGGCAGTTTCCCGTCAAATTCTCGAACGATCGTTTTGGCCGAAGTCAGAATCGCTTTGGCTTTGGAGCGATATAGCCCGAGCTGGGAAATTTCTTTTTCAAAAACTTTCGGGTTGGCGCGGGCGAAATCCGGTGCGGTTTTATATTTTTTGAAGAGATGCCCGTCGGTAATCTCATTAACTTTCTTGTCTGTTGACTGGGCTGAAAGAATCACGGCAACCAAAAGCTGCATTGGGGTTTTAAAATGCAAGGCGGTTTTCGAATGGGGATTGTGTTTTTCTAAAATCTGAAAAATCTTGGCGGCGCGTTTTTGTTTAGCGCCAGTTGGCTCCTTACCAATCCATGATTTTCTGTACTCATTATATTCGCCCATATAAACAGGCAGATTGATAAACAAATAGATTGAATTTACTATTCGCCAATTCGCGCGAATTGGCGAATAGTATGTTATTTAATGATAGTGCGCGTGTTACTGGACCGGCGCTTGGCTTTTTCGTATTTCACCCCGTTAGAGAAAGTCGCTGGCTCAGGGTGGTATCAATCGTTCCTTAGAGATGGTTGTTCAGGCCACCATCTTTGATTGTTAGAGAACATAATTCTCTAACGGGGTTCACTTTCTCTCTTCCAGTGTTACTTGAAACTCTTTTTTTTCTCCGCTGCGGAGAATTTCAAGCTTAAGCTCCTGGCCGATGGCTGCGCTCTCCAGGACGTCTTCCAGCGTACGCGTTTCGGAAAGCGGGGCGTTATCAGCGGCAAGGATGATGTCACTTTCTTTCACGCCCGCTTTGGCGGCGGGGCTATTTTTAAGTACGCCCTCGTACCCCGGAATTTTTTCGCCGGAGACCAGCAGGCCGTAATCTATCGGCAGTTGCAGCTTTCGTTTTAATTCTTGGCTTATGGGAACATAGCGAATGCCAAGAAACGGCTTTTTGATGCGGCCGAATTTTTTAATGTCTTCCAAGTCTCTTTTGGCGCGATTGATGGGAATGGCAAATCCGATATTCTCCGCGCCCGCGACGGTTGCGACGTTAACGCCGATAACCTCGCCTTTAAGATTTATCAAGGGACCGCCGGAGTTGCCGGGATTAATAGCGGCATCGGTTTGGATAAGTCCGGAGAGATGCTCGGCGTGCCCGTTATCATCGGTGGCGGCGGTAAGGAAACGCGAAAGGCCGGAAATAATTCCGGCCGAGGCGGTGTTTTGGAATTCGCCGAGCGCGTTGCCAAGAGCTATGGCGGCCTGTCCCAGCCGCACGCGGTTTGAATCGCCAAGTTCTACAGCCGGAAAATTATCGCCATCAATCTTAAGTATAGCCACGTCATTCAAGGGGTCTCGCGCCAGAACCCTTGCAGCATAAGAGTCGTCGGCGGCGGTTGTAACCATGTATTCCGCGTCGGCGTCCAACACCACGTGTTTATTGGTAAGCACGTGCCCTTCTTTGGAAACAATAAATCCCGAGCCCCAGCCCACGCGTATCTTCCCGTCGACCAGGCGCGGCATATGGTCAAGAAATTCTTCGCGGGTTATGGGTGATTTTTCTTCTTTTGCGGTTTCCTCGATTTCCTTCCAGAGTTCGCCGGAGATTTCTTTCTCAACCGAGGCTTTTTCTTTGCCGATGACAATTGAAACCACGGCCGGCAGGGCGGTTTCGATCGCCTTCATCATTGATTCTTCGTGAGTCATAAGGAAAGTATATAATAGCAACTAGCGACTAGCTACTAGTGAAAGTTTATGTTTTACTAATGGCTAGCTTCTGGTCGCCAGAAACTAGAGAGCCCCCATAGCTCAACGGATAGAGCAGTCCCGTCCTAAGGGAAAGATGTGAGTTCGATTCTTGCTGGGGGCGCTGGTGGATCTTTACAATCATACATATATAATTTTTCTGTGGCGGCGTCATGGCTGTCATTGCGGCGCGTGCGTTCTGGTCATCATTGTGCTAAAGAAAGGGGGAGCTCCATGGCGCGACGGATTAGTGCACCTACCCAGGATGATCTGGAGTTCTGGCGCGGCCACCCGCTGGATGAATCGTACAAAGCAGTGGCCAAAGCGATTTCCCGTCTCTCGTTCTCCGTGGCGCACGTCTTGCTGAACGACGGAAGCGCTGTATTCAACGCGAACGTGGATGCTTGGAAGATGCGCGTTTGCATCGGGCGCTTTGCCTACCCGGTGATGCTCGCCGCTTTTTGCGAGTATGGGCAGGATGCTATCATTTCCCGCCGCTCGTTCATCGCGCCGAGAACTGTCGGGGATGAGGCGCTGCGCTTTAATCATGTCAATTCCGCGGCGGAGCTTGGGGGGTTCTTCACGCGCGCTGTGCCGCAGCATTTCGAGCGCTGGCGCGATGCTTATCGCGCGTCGCTTAGACTTGATGACGCGTCGGAAGTCGCGTTTCAACTGCTCCAAATCAGCGGAGCGGAGCGGGGGATAGTGATCTCTCTCGCAAGAATCGGCAGCACCGATTTCTAGTTCGCGCCCCGTCCCGAGTCAGCCAGCCGGCGGACCGAGGGACGGGGCGTTCTTATTTACGTTTTCATTTGACATAAAGTGAGTGCCAGAGTACCTTGAATTAGGTAATTCATACTTTTCATACCGGGTAGTAGAAACTCGACGAATGTTTTGCTTCGCAAAACATTTAATGCCGCGGGCAGTCGAGTTTTCCCCGCCTGCCTGCCGGTAGGCAGGGCAGGCAGGACTACCCGGCACACCTCATTTTCATGAAAGCAAAACCTCGCGGATTTTTGGGGAAGCACAAATTTTACGGCTCAACCACGGTCGGCGCCCGCGGACAGGTGGTGATTCCCATAAGGGCCCGGCGCGATTTTAAACTGAAGCCCGGCGACGATCTCCTGGTTTCAGGCGCGCACGGGCGGTTCCTGATGGCCATGAAGATATCGGAGATGGAAGGGGTGATGGAGGAATTGGAGCGAATGGCGCGGGAGTTTCAAAAGATATTATCTAGGGGCAAATCAAAAAAATCATGAACATTCCAAAGATTATTAAGTTTCTCAAGACGAAAGCCGGGATCGCCATCGCCGTGATAGTGCTTGGCGGGGGAGCGGCTGCATATTTTTTTGCGAGCTCCAACGGCGTCAAGCAAGAATTGTTGAAAGCCGAGCGCAGGGACGTAACGCAGATCGTTGCGGTTACAGGCACCGTGAAAGCCGCCTCCATTATCAATTTGGAATTTCTGGCAGCGGGCCGCGTAGCATATCGGCCGCGCCAAGTTGGGGATCATGTTAGCAGGGGCGAGACGCTTTTGGCGCTTGATGCGCGCGAGATTGATATCCAGATTGCAAAAGCAAAGGCGACGCTTGATG
>Ga0209542_10012425_pt1 | contig 14887 bp, 12 predicted proteins | sample RifCSPhighO2_01_FD_184028 | JGI IMG/M metagenome (GOLD analysis project Ga0209542, IMG submission 184028) | Soil microbial communities from Rifle, Colorado - Rifle CSP2_plank highO2_0.1 (SPAdes) (version 2) | ecosystem: Environmental > Terrestrial > Deep subsurface > Rock core/Sediment ...
CACGCCTTCCTCGGCGCCCCCCTGCTGCGTGGCGGCCGGGCCATCGGCGTCCTGGTCGTCCAGAACCGCACCGAGCGGCGCTATGACGAGGAGGAGGTCGAGGACATCCAGACCATCGCCATGGTCCTGTCCGAGACGGTGTCCTCCGGCGAACTGCTGGAACAGGACGAGCTGCGCGACGTCGAACTGGCGCCCCACCGGCCCGAACGGCTGAAGGGCCAGAAGTTCGGCGACGGTCTGGCGGTCGGCCGGGTCGTCCTGCACGAAGCGCCCCTGCCGCCCGAGAAACTGCTGTCCGAAGACCCGGCGATGGAGGAGGCCCGGCTGAAGCTGGCCCTGGCCTCGCTGAAAACCGGCCTGGACGCCATGCTGGACAAGGGCCAGGGCCTGGCCGGACCCTCGTTCGAGGTGCTGGAGACCTATCGGATGTTCGCCGACGACCGGGGCTGGAACCGGTCGCTGGAAGAGGCGGTCCGCAACGGCCTGACCGCCGAGGCGGCGGTGGACCGGGTCCGGAACGAGCACCGCGCCCGCTTCGCCCAGGCGCGCGACCCCTATATCCGCGAACGGCTGCACGATTTCGAGGACCTGGCCAACCGGCTGCTGCGGGTGCTGGCGGGCGACAAGCCAGGCGAGCGCGAACTGCCGGACGACGCCATTCTCGTGGCGCGCAACCTGGGTCCGGCGGACCTGCTGGAATATCCGCGCGACAAGCTGAAGGGCCTGTTGCTGGAAGAAGGCTCGGCCGCCAGCCACGCCGCCATCGTCGCCCGCGCGCTGCAGATCCCGTGCGTCGGCCGCCTGATGGGCCTGCGCGACCGACTGTCGGAAGGCGACGTCGTCATCGCCGACGGCGAGACCGGCGAGGCCTATCTGCGGCCCCGCCCCGATATGATCGAGGCGGTCCAGTCGCGTATGGCCGTACGCGACCAGCGCCAGGCTCAGTTCGCCCAGTTGCGCGACACCCCCGCCGTGACCCTGGACGGCCAGCGCATCACCCTGCTGACCAACGCCGGCCTGGCGGTGGACCTGGAGAATCTGAACGAGACGGGGGCGGAGGGCATCGGCCTGTTCCGCACCGAATTCCAGTTCATGGTCTCGGACGAGCTGCCCCGGCTGAACGCCCAGACGGCCCTGTACAAGCTGGTGCTGGACGCCGCCGGCGACCGGCCCGTCACCTTCCGCACCCTGGACATCGGCGGCGACAAGGTCCTGCCCTATCTGGAGGCCGAGCGGGAGGAGAACCCCGCCCTGGGCCGCCGCGCCATACGCCTGGGCCTGGACCGGCCGTCTTTGTTACGGATGCAACTTCGGGCCCTGCTGACGGCGGCGGCGGGTCGAGAGCTGCGCGTCATGTTCCCGATGATCGCCACGGTGGACGAGTTCCGCGCCGCGCGCGAACTGGTCGACGTCGAATGCGCCTGGGCCAAACGGCGCGGCCGCGCCCTGCCCGCCCTGTTGCGCGTCGGGGCCATGGTCGAATGCCCGTCGCTGCTGTGGCACCTCGACGCGCTTCTGCCCCTGACCGACTTCGTCTCGATCGGCACCAACGACCTGTTCCAGTACATGTACGCCGCCGACCGGACCAATCCCCTGGTCTCGGACCGCTACGATCCCCTGTCGCCGCCCACCCTGCGCGCCCTGCAGACGATCCAGAAGGCCTGCGCCGACACCGGCACCCCGGTCTCGATCTGCGGCGAACTGGCGGGCCGGCCGCTGGAGGCCTTCGCCCTGATCACCCTGGGCTTCACCCGCCTGTCAGCCCCGGCCGGCGGCGTCGGCCCCGTCAAGCGGATGATCCTGTCCGCGGACCTGACGGCGGCGCGCCGGGGCCTGAACAATCTGCTGAATCTCTCGACCGGCTCGGTGCGCAACGAGATCGAATCCCTGGCGCGGAAGTTGAACATCGCCGTCTGAGAGTCTTCGCGCGCGTTCCGTTTTGGGAATCGCCGTTGATGGGGCGGGCATTATGGTTTATCCACAGGACGCATCAGGACTGCCTCCGGGGGGAGGCGAGTCCAGTCACGAAGACATGCTACCGGACGGGTCCGTTTCGAGTACGGAGCGGCTTCAAGCCGTTCCGAGTGTGGGGTCAGGCGTCATGGCGCTGGATGCGGGGCAAGCCCCCGACGAGTTCAAGGCTCATCCTGATTGGAAGGACATTGCGCCCTCCATCGCAGAGTCCGTGACTCTGGGCGACGGCCTGCGCCGGGCGCGCGAGTCGTCCGGCAAGTCCCTGGCGGATCTGTCCGCCGAAACCAAGGTCCATTCGCGGTTCCTGACCGCTCTGGAGCAGAACGACTGGTCCTCCCTGCCCTCTCGGGTTTTCGCCATCGGCTATGTGCGTGGCTATGCGGCCGCCCTGGGCCTCGACGAGCAATTGGCCGTCGAACGGTTCAAGCGCGACAGCCCCGACACCTCGGCTCCGTTGAAGGCGCCCATCGGCATCGCCTTTGAGGATGTGAAACGCTATTCGCCGCGCATCATCGCGGTCGTCGCCGTGGCCGCCCTGGCCATCGTCGGATGGAATGTCTTCCAGCGCATCAATCTGATGAAGGCGCCGCGCGCCTCCGACATCGCCGCCGTGCCCGAGAGCTGGACCCTGGGGGACGTGCCCGGTCAGAACGGTCTGATCGACCTCAGCGCGCCCCGCGCCGCACCGCTGGACCAGACCACGCCGGCCCTCTACATCACGCCCGGCCTGGAGGCCCAGCTGACCGGGATCGATCCCAATGATCCTGCGGTGCTGGCGGCGACGGCGGCGGCCAACAACGCCCCCGTGCAAAAGGCCTTCAACCCACGCGGCGCCGTCTATGGCGCCCCCGCCACCGCCTCCCAGGTGGTGATCCAGGCCAAGAAGGCCGGCGCCCTGGTCGTTCGGCTGGGGGACGGTCAGGCCCTGTTCGCCCGCCAGATGGCCGCCGGCGAGGCCTGGCGCGCGCCGATGGGCGTCAGCGCCACCATCGATGTATCGGATCCGGCGGCCTTTGACGTCTATCTGAACGGCGAACACGGCGGCATCCTGCCGGCTGTCCTGACGCCCCTGGCCCAGTTGAACAGCCGCGCAGAACAGGCCGCCCGCCAAGTGGCGGAGGACCAGGCCCGCCGCGTGGCGCAGGCTCAGGCCGTGCGGGCGGCCCAACAAGCGGCTCAACCCGCCCCTCCCCCCGTCGCGGCGACAAACTGATCGTCGCCCCCGTGGCCCTGACGCCGTCTTCGGCCTATATGAGCCCGTGATGAGCGACCATACCCACGTCCGACCCTGGCGCCATATCGAGCGCCGCAAGAGCCGCCAGATCCGCGTAGGCTCCGTCCTCGTGGGCGGCGACGCCCCGATCAGCGTTCAGTCGATGACCAATACGCCGACGTCCGACGCGGCGGCGACGATCGACCAGATCCGCCAGTTGGAAGAGGCCGGCGCCGACATCGTCCGCGTCTCCTGCCCCGACGTGGAATCGACAGAGGCGTTCAAGGTCATCGCCCGCGAGGCCAGGGTCCCCTTGGTCGCCGACATTCATTTCCACTACAAGCGCGGCATCGAGGCGGCCCAGGCGGGCGCCGCCTGCCTGCGGATCAATCCGGGCAATATCGGCAGTCCCGACCGCGTCCGCGACGTGATCCAGGCCGCCAAGGACCACGGCTGTTCGATGCGGATCGGCGTCAACGCCGGCTCGCTGGAAAAGGAGCTGCTGGAAAAATACGGCGAGCCCTGCCCCGACGCCATGGTCGAGAGCGCCCTGAACCACGCCCGCATCCTGCAGGACCACGACTTCCACGAGTTCAAGATCTCGGTGAAGGCGTCCGACCCCTTCCTGACCGTCGCCGCCTATCAGCAGTTGGCCGAGGCCATCGACTGCCCCCTGCACCTGGGCGTGACCGAGGCCGGGCCGCTGCGCACCGGCACCATCAAGTCGGCCATCGGCATGGGCTCGATGCTGTGGGCCGGCATCGGCGACACCATCCGCGTCTCCCTGGCCGCCGATCCGGTCGAGGAGATCAAGGTCGGCTTCGACATCCTGAAGTCGCTGGGCCTGCGCCATCGGGGCGTCAACATCATCGCCTGTCCGTCGTGCGCGCGTCAGGGCTTCAACGTCATCGAGACCGTGACCCTGCTGGAAGAGAAACTGGCCCATATCTCGACGCCGATGAGCCTGTCGGTGATCGGCTGCGTCGTGAACGGCCCGGGCGAGGCCCTCTATACCGACATCGGCTTCACCGGCGGCGGCAAGGGGGCGGGCATGATCTATCTGAACGGCAAGATCGCCCACAAACAGGCCAACGACGGCATGATCGACCATATCGTCGACCTGGTCGAGCAGAAGGCCGCCGAACTGGACGCGGCCCGGGCGGCGGAGCTTCAGGCGGCGGAATAGACCCGCCCCTCGAGGTTGCACAAGGTTTGATGAAATTCACGCCTGAGTGATTGACCGATCGTGTCGAAAGTGCAACCTCTGCCGTTGGTTCGCCTGGGGAGGCTGAACCTTAATCCACTGAGGGGCCTTATGATTTCCAAAAATTCCGCACGTTTCGGCGTGCGCTTGCTCATGCTTGCCGGCGTGGCGATGTCGCTGCCCGCCTGCGCCACCGTGACGCGTGGCTCCAGTCAGCAATTCTCCGTCCAGAGCACCCCGCCCGGCGCCCAGGTCAGCACGTCGAACGGCTTCGAATGCCAGGCGACGCCCTGCACCTTCCGCATGCCGCGCAAGGACGCCTTCCGCATCACCGTGTCCAAGGACGGCTACGTCGCCCAGACCCATGACATCACCAGCAGCGTCTCCGGCGCGGGCGGTACGGCCATGGCCGGCAACATCCTGATCGGCGGCATCATCGGTGGGGCGATCGACGCCACCTCCGGCGCCATGAATGATCTGAAGCCCAATCCGCTGATCGTGACCCTGCGCACCCCGGCCGAAGAAGCGGCCGCAGCCCAGGCCCCCGTCGCGACGCCGCCCGCCGCGGCCGCAGCCGCAGCCGGAGGCGAATAATGATCCGTCGTCTCGCCGCCGCCGCCGCTCTGGGCGCCCTGATGGGCGTCGCGGCCTGCGCCAGCCCGTCCAACCCCGCGCTCATGACCTTGCCGGCGACATCGGGCCTCACGGCGGCGCCCGGCGATCTCGGCTATCGGTCGGTGACGACAGTCACGGTTTCCGGCGGCCAGAACACCAATCCGATGTGGACCTCCGAGGTTTCGAATGCGGACTTCAAGACCGCGCTGGAAGGCTCCTTAGCGGCCGCCGGCTATATGGGGACCGAAGGTCAGCCCATGACGATCTCCGCATCCTTGATCGACCTGAAACAGCCGATGGCCGGCTTTGACATGTCTGTGACCAGCCAGGTTCGCTATACCGTGATGCGAGCCGACCGTTCCGTCTTCGACGAAACGGTGGCGGCGACCGGCACAGCGACCATGGGTCAGGCCTTCATGGGCGTGGAACGTCTGCGGATGGCCAACGAAGCCTCGATCCGCGAAAACATCAAGGAATTCCTGACCCGCTTCCGCGCCCGCGCGCGCTGATCGGATCAAAGGACGACCACGGCGACGGCGGGTCCCGACCCGCCGTCGTCTTTCGTCTCAGATCACCCTGAACAGCCGCAGGGCCTGATAGCCGGCGGACAGCAACACAACGGCCCCGACGCCATAGGTCAGGATCCGACGGGGCGCGATCCGCGCGATCACCCCGGCGAAGGGCGCGGCGATCAGACCGCCCAGGATGAGGCCCAGGATGGAGGCGGCGTGGGTGGCGACGCCCTTGGCCTCCGCCCAGTGACCGGTCAGCAGGGCGGCCAGGAAGGTCGCCGAAATGGCCGAGGTGACGAAGAACTCCGCCGTATTGGTGGTGCCGATCGCGGCGCGCGGATCGCCCCCCGACCCCACCAGGGTCGTCGTGACCGTCGGCCCCCAGCCGCCGCCGCCGATGGCGTCGAAGAACCCGCCGACGACGCCCAGCGGTCCCGCGAACCTGACCGGGAAGATCCGCGCGCGAGTCTGGCGGGTCGCGCGCCAGATGATCACGCCCCCCATGATCGCCAGGTAGGCGGTGATCCAGGGCTTGACCAGGTCGCCGTCGATGCTGGTCAGGACGAAGGCTCCCAGGCAACCGCCCACCACCCCGCCCATGGCCAGGGGCACGAACAGTTTCCAGTTTACATTCTTGTTGACCGTGTGAGATCCGGCCGACGCCGCCGTGGTGAAGACCTCTGCGGCATGGACGCTGGCCGAAGCTGTCGCAGGGGGCACGCCGAACGACAGCAGGACCGTCGAGGAGATGACGCCGTAAGCCATGCCCAGGGCCCCATCGACGGACTGGGCCAGGAAACCGACGAGGAGAAAGACGAGGAAATCTTGCATGGCCGCCCCTGAAAATCCGCCCGACGGTGCGTGTTATTTTCCTACTGGGTCAATAGGAGAAGGATTCGACGCGGCTTGCAGAAGGCTTCGCGCCTCGAACACCGCGGCGACGGCGTCGCGCCCATCCTGCAGGACCGGCTGCAACGGGCAGGTCTCGACGTCCGGACAGGTCTCGCAAGGCCCGTGGGCGGTGCGCGACGCGCAGGGCGCCAGGGCCAGGGGGCCTTCCAGCGCCCGGATCACATCGGCGAAACTGATGGTCCCGGCCGGCGCCGCCAGGGCGTAGCCTCCGGTCCGCCCCCGCTTGGACACCAGCAGATTCTGACGACGCAGATCCAGAAGTATGGCTTCTAGGAATTTGCGCGGCGCCGTGGCGGCCTCGGCGATCTCGCCGATGGTGGCGGGGCCGCCGCCCGGCAGGCCGGCCAGATGGATCATGGCGCGCAGGGCGTAGCGGGACCGGTTCGACAGCATGGTCCGTGATCGCGCGACCGCGCGCCGGACGCAAGACGCCGTTCGCCGTCCGGCCCGACCTCATCCCGGCCGGCCCAGCCGGGCCGCCGCCGCCAGGATTTGCGGACCGGTATAGGGTTTCAGCACCAGGGCCTCGGCGAGGGGGGCGTAACGGGTTGCGGCCTCAGCGTCGCCGGAAATGAAGATCACCCGAATATCCCAGCGCCGCGTCAGAACCTCGGCCAATTCGCCCCCGGTCGTGGCGCCGGACAGATTGATGTCCAGCAGCGCGCCGTCGATGGCGTGCAGGGCGGCCGCAGCCTCGGCCGCCGCCGCGCTGTGGAACGGGCCCACCACCCTGTGCCCGGCCTCGGTCAACAGCTCGGTTAGGTCGGCGGCCACCTCGGCGTCATCCTCGACCACCAGAAGGGTCAGGGGCTCCAGATCGCCCCCCACGACGCCGATCTCGGCCGGCCGGGGCGCGGCCCCTTCAGCGGAACCGGATGTCTGGGCCACGATGACCCGACGCAGATCGCGCCAGACCTCGACCGCCGGTCGGTCGCTATCCAGGCCATAGAGGCCCGCCATGGTCTTCAGGTCGCGCGCATCGTCCGGCGACAGACGGCCGCCCGCCGCGGTGAGACGCGCGTCATACAGGCGGCACAGCCGTTCCACGCTGTCGGCGCCGTCCGGAGTCGCGTCGGCGGCCTGGGCGACAGGCTTCGACGGCGGCGGGCGATCGAACATGACGTCCTCCTCACGGCTGATCGGCCGTCAGCTAGTCGTTTGGAACCCTCGGCGTAAGCGCCTCTGACGCCATCGTTATCCAAAATCACAATCCCGGCGCCGACCGTGGTCCCCGCCGACAATCGACATCGCGCCCCTCGGCGCGCTAAGGACGGCCCTCCCTTTCTCCAGGATTGCCCCCTTGCGTCTGCCCCAGGCCCGTCTCGATCAGGTGCTCGACCGTTTCCACGAGGTGGAGGCCCGCATGGGTGCGGCGACGGACGGCGTCGAGATCGTCCGCCTGTCCAAGGAGCACGCCGAGCTGAAGCCCGTCGCCGACGCGGTCCAGGGTCTGGCCCGACTCCGCGCCGAGATGGCCGATCTGGAGGTCATGGCCGCCGATCCCGAAATGGCCGCCATGGCCCAGGACGAGCTGCGCGACCTGACCGAACGCCTGCCGCAGATGGAGCGCGACGTCGCCCTGCTGCTGGCCCCGCGCGACGCCGACGAGAACGCCTCGGCCGTGCTGGAAGTCCGCGCCGGCACCGGCGGCGACGAGGCGGCCCTGTTCGCCGGCGACCTGTTCCGCATGTATTCGCGCTACGCCGCCACGCGCGGCTGGCGGATCGAGCTGGATTCGGCGACCGAAGGGGACGCCGGCGGCTACAAGGAGATCATCGCCACCGTCACCGGCGACGGGGTGTTCGGCCGACTGAAGTTCGAAAGCGGCGTCCATCGGGTCCAGCGCGTGCCGACGACCGAGGCCGGAGGCCGCATCCACACCTCGGCCGCCACCGTCGCCGTCCTGCCCGAGGTCGAGGACGTCGAGATCGAGATTCTGGAAAAAGACATCCGCATCGACACCTTCCGCGCCTCCGGCTCGGGCGGTCAGCACGTCAACAAGACCGACTCGGCGGTGCGGATCACCCACCTTCCGACCGGGATCGTGGCCACCAGCTCCGAGAAATCGCAGCACGTGAACCGCGACAAGGCGATGAAGAACCTGCGGGTCCGCCTGTACGACATGCAGCGCCAGGCCAAGGATCTGGCCCGCGCCGACTCGCGCAAGTCCCAGGTCGGGTCGGGCGACCGGTCCGAGCGGATTCGCACCTACAACTTCCCCCAAGGCCGGGTGACCGACCACCGCATCGGCCTGACCCTGCACAGCCTGCCCCAGATCCTGGAAGGCGATCTGGACCCCATGCTGAACGCCCTGATCGCCGAGGACCAGGCCGCACGCCTGGCGGATCTCGAGGCCGAGTTCGGCTGATCAGCCCAGCACGCCCAGCATGGGCAGGCACAGCACCAGGGCCGTGACGGCTGTATAGCCGGCGAAGGCGTGGACCGACCGGCGACGGCCGCTCAGGGCCGTGGGCTCGGCGATGCGGACGGCGCGATCATTCCACAGCAGATACAGGGCCTGGATCGTCCACCCGGCCAGGAAGGCCGCGACCGCCCAGCCGCTGAGCGCCGCCAGGGCCGCGCCGGAGGCCAGGACCAGCATGGCGCCCAGCGCAATCACCCCGTCCCCGACCTGGTCGGTGACGGACACCGGGATCAGCCCCGACAATGCACGCTGCAAACGCCAGTTGAGCCAGGCCTGATACAGAAGCATCAGCCCGCCCAAGACGTAGAACACCCCTATCGCGCGCGCTGCCCACTCCATGGCGGGAATAAGGCGTCATTCCCGCCCGGGCCGTAAGTGCGGAAAACCCCTTAGTCGGCTGAAAAGGTCCAACCGGCGCAAACGAGACACAACCGATGATATCTCAGGCTGCGCGCGTCTGCTCGGCCTGGAGCGCCCGGACGACCGCCGGACGCCGGCCCATCCGGTCGTAATGGGCGCGTACATTCGGAAACTCGGCCACATCCACGCCGTCGCCTTCCAGCCAGCCGGTGAAGGTGAACAGATAGGGATCTGCGACGGAATAGGCGTCGCCCATCACCCAGTCGCTGTCTCCGTTCCGGGCCAGATCCGCCTCGATCAGGGTGAAACAGTCCCGCATGTTCTGCGCCACCTTGGCCGCCATCGAGGCCTGGGCCGCAGCGTCGTCGCTCCAGCGCGAGGCCCGGCGGCCATGGGCGTGGGCGACGTGGACAGTCGAGGCCAGATAGAGGTTGAAGGCCTGCATCCGCGCAAGGGCGAAGGGCTCGACCGGCGCCAGCAGACCCTGCGGAGCGAGGGCGGCGATATAGGCCAGAATGGCCGGGCTTTCGGTCAGGATTCCCTGATCGGTCACCAGAGCCGGAACCCGCCCCTTGGGGTTGATCGCCAGAAACTCGGGCCGGCGCTGGTCCCCCTGGGCGAAGTCGACCAGGCGGGCTTCGAACGCCAGGCCGGACTCTTCCAGCGCGATATGGCTGGCCCGGCTGCAGGATCCGGGGGCGGTATAGAGGGTCAGCATGATCGGCCTCGTCGGGAAAGAAAAAGGCGACGAGAACCTCGCCGCCTTTCCGTCTCTTACAGGTCCAGCAGGGCCCGCTGCGGGTCTTCCAGCAGTTCCTTGATGCGGACCAGGAAGGTCACGGCTTCCTTGCCGTCGACGATGCGGTGATCATAGCTGAGGGCCAGGTACATCATCGGACGGATCTTGACCTCGCCGTTGATGGCCATCGGGCGCTGGACGATGTTGTGCATGCCCAGGATGCCCGACTGCGGGGCGTTCAGGATCGGCGTCGACATCAGCGACCCATAGGTGCCGCCGTTGGTGATGGTGAAGGTGCCGCCCTGCAGCTGGTCCATGGTCAGGGCGCCGTCGCGGGCGGCCTTGCCCAGGGCGCCGATGCCCTTTTCGATGCCCGCCAGGCTCAGGGTGTCGGCGTCGCGCAGCACCGGAACCACCAGACCCTTTTCGGTGCCGACGGCGACGCCGATGTCATAGTGGTTCTTGTAGATGATGTCCGTGCCGTCGATCTCGGCGTTGACGGCCGGAATCTCGTGCAGGGCCGCAACCACGGCCTTGGTGAAGAAGGACATGAAGCCCAGCTTTACGCCGTGGCGCTTCTCGAACACCTCTTTGTACTGGGCGCGCAGGGCCATGACATTGGTCATGTCCACCTCGTTGAAGGTGGTCAGCTGGGCGGCCGTGTTCTGCGATTCCTTCAGGCGACGGGCGATGGTCTGACGCAGGCGCGTCATCTTCACCCGCTCTTCGCGCGGGCCGACGGCGCGCGGGGCCGAAGGCGCGGCGGCGGCGGCCGGAGCCGGGGCGGCCTGACCGATGGCGGCGATGGCGTCAGCCTTGGTGATATTGCCCTTGGGCCCCGTGGCGGCGATGGCCTTCGGATCCAGATTGTTTTCGGCGACGACGCGCTGGACGGCCGGCGACAGGGTGTCGTTCTTGCCGCCCGAGACCTGGGCCGAGCCGGTGTTGGCCGGAGCGGCGGCAGGCGCCGGGGCAGCGGCGGCCGGAGCCGAAGCGGCTGCGCCCGAACCCGAAACCGAACCGATCTTCTGGCCGGGGGTGACGGTCGCGCCCTCGTCGGCGGCGATGGTCAGGACGCCGTCAGCCGGCGCTGACACTTCGACCGCGACCTTGTCGGTCTCGATCTCGACCAGCAGTTCGTCCTTCTTGACGGCGTCGCCGCTCTTCTTCAGCCACTTGCCCATAGAGCCCTCGGCGACGCTTTCGCCCATCACCGGCACGGTGATGTCGATGCCGGACGCAGCGGCGGCGGGCGCCGCCTTGGCCTCGGCCTTGGCGGCCTTGGCTGGGGCCGGGGCCGGAGCCGCAGCAGCGGCCGCACCGCCTTCGGTCACCGAACCCAGGACCGTGCCGGGAACGACGGTGTCGCCCTCGGCGGCGTTGATGGCGCCCAGGACTCCGTCGGCCGGCGCCACGACTTCCAGCGAGACCTTGTCGGTCTCCAGTTCGACGAGCAGTTCGTCCTTCTTGACCGCGTCGCCGACCTTCTTGGTCCATTTCGCGATGGTGGCCTCGGTGACGGATTCACCGAGGGCGGGGGTCAGGATGTCGGCCATGTCGGGTCCAGCTGTCTCTTTGGGAGTATTCGGTGAGGTGTATCAGGCGAAGGCTTCGTTGGTGAAGGTCTCGAGTTCCTTCAGGTGGCGGCTCATCAGGCCGGCCGCCGTCGAGGCGGAACCGGGACGGCCGACGTAGCGGGCGCGCTTGGAGGCGACGTCCAGCTTGTCCAGCGTCAGCTCCAGCCACGGATCGACGAAGGTCCAGCCGCCCATGTTCTTGGGTTCTTCCTGGCACCAGACCACTTCCGCCTTCGGGAAGCGGGCCAGTTCCTTGCGCAAGGACTGGATCGGCCACGGATAGAACTGCTCCAGGCGCAGGATATAGACGTCGTCCACCGCCTGGCCGTCCTTGGCCTTCTTCTCGCGGGCGTCCAGCAGGTCGTAATAGACCTTGCCCGAACACAGGATGACGCGGCGGATCGCCTTGTCGGCCTTGATCTTGATCCCGGCGACGTCGGGGCGGGTCTGGGCGTCGTCGTGCAGGACGCGGTGGAAGGACGAACCCTCCGCCAGATCCTTCATCGACGAGACCGCCTTCTTGTGACGCAGCAGGCTCTTGGGCGTCATCAGGATCAGCGGCTTGCGGAACGGCCGGTGCATCTGGCGCCGCAGGATGTGGAAATAGTTGGCCGGGGTGGTGCAGTTGGCCACCTGCATATTGTCTTCGGCGCACTGCTGCAGGAACCGCTCCAGACGGGCCGACGAGTGTTCCGGTCCCTGGCCTTCATAGCCGTGCGGCAACAGCATGGTCAGGCCGCTCATCCGCAGCCACTTGCGCTCACCCGAGCTGATGAACTGGTCGATCACCACCTGGGCGCCGTTCACGAAGTCGCCGAACTGGGCTTCCCACATCACCATGGTGTTGGGGTCGGCCAGCGAATAGCCGTACTCGAAGCCCAGCACCGCCTCTTCCGACAGAGCCGAGTCGATGACCTCGTAGTTGGCCTGGCCTTCGCGGAGGTTGTTCAGCGGGATGTACCGCTCTTCGGTCGTCTGATCGATGATGCCCGAATGGCGCTGCGAGAAGGTGCCGCGCACCGAATCCTGGCCCGACAGGCGAACCGGGAAGCCTTCGTCCACCAGCGAGGCGAAGGCCAGGCTCTCGGCCGTGGCCCAGTCCAGGCCTTCGCCCGAGGTGATGGCCTCGCGCCGGCCGTCGATGACCCGTTTCAGCGTCTTGTGCATGTCGACGCTGTTGGGGATGGTCGTCAGGCGGTGGCCCAGGTCGGTCAGCTTGGCCAGGGGCACCGCGGTCTCGCCGCGCAGTTCGTCCTTGGGTGACTGGAAGCCCTGCCACTGGCCGTCCAGCCAGTCGGCCTTCTCGGCGGACCAAGTCTTGCCGGCCTCGAACTGGTCGTCAAGGAAGGTGTCGAACCGCGCAATCTCAGCGTCCACCTCGGCCTGCGTCAGCACGCCCTCGGCGACCAGACGCTGCGAATACAGTTCGCGGGTCGAGGGCTGGGCGCGGATCTTCGAATACATCAGCGGCTGGGTGAAGGTCGGATCGTCGCCTTCGTTGTGGCCGAACCGGCGATAGCAGAACATGTCCACCACCGCGTCCTTGTGGAATTTCTGGCGGTATTCGGTGGCCACCTTGGCGGCGAAGACGACCGCTTCGGGATCATCGCCGTTCACGTGGAAGATCGGCGCCTGGACCATCAGCGCAACATCCGACGGATAGGGCGACGAGCGCGAGTTCCGCGGGCTGGTGGTGAAGCCGATCTGGTTGTTGATGACGAAATGCAGGGTGCCGCCGGTGCGGTAGCCCTTCAGCCCCATCAGGGCGAAACATTCGGCCACCACGCCCTGGCCGGCGAAGGCGGCGTCGCCGTGGATCAGCAGGGGCACGACCTTGGAACGGTCCAGCGCCCATTCGGCCTCGGGCTTGCCGGCGTTGGCCTCACGGATGTCGAACGCCTGTTTGGCGCGCGCCTTGCCCAGCACCACCGGATTGACGATCTCGAGGTGCGACGGGTTGGCGGTCAGCGACAGGTGGACGTGGTTGCCGTCGAACTCGCGGTTCGAACTGGCGCCCATGTGATATTTGACGTCGCCCGAGCCCTCGATGTCGCTGGGCACGGCCGAACCGCCCTGGAACTCGTGGAAGATGACCTTGTAGGGCTTGCCCATCACGGCGGCGAGCACGTTCAGGCGGCCGCGGTGGGCCATGCCCAGCACGACCTCGTCGACGCCCAGATTGCCGCCGCGCTTGATCACCTGCTCCAGCGCCGGGACCATGGCCTCGCCGCCGTCCAGGCCGAACCGCTTGGTGCCGGGGAAACGCTTGTGCAGGAAGCGCTCGAAGCCCTCGGCCTCGATCAGCTTGTTCAGGATGGCCAGCTTGCCTTCCTTGGTGAAGGCGTTCTGCTCGAACTTGTCCGGCCCTTCGAACCGCTGCTGCAGCCAGGACTTCTCCTCCGGCTCGGCGATATGCATGTACTGGATGCCGATATTGCCGCAGTAGGTGCGCTTCAGCAGGTCCAGCACCTGGCGGATCGTGCCGGTCTGAAGCCCCAGGACCCCGTCCAGGAAGATCGGACGATCCATGTCGGCGGCGCTGAAACCATAGAATTCCGGCGTCAGTTCCGGGTTTTCGACCGGCTGTTCGATGCCCAGCGGGTCCAGCTTGGCCTGCAGGTGGCCGCGCACGCGATAGCTGCGGATCAGCATCAGGGCGCGAATGGAATCATGGGCGGCGGCGCGGATCGCGTCGCCTGAAACCTCGACCGGCGCGGCCTTGGCCGCTGCAGGCGCCGGCGCGGCGCCGGGCTTCTTCGGATCGGGCTTGGGCGCCGGCCAGCGGCCGTCGAACACGGCGTTCGCCTCATTGGGCTCGGTGGCGGTTCCGCGCCCCCAGGCGCCGGCCTCGGCCGAGGCCTTCACGCTGGCGGCGTTGTCGCGCAACTGGTCGAAGAAGGCTTTCCATTCCGCCGAGACCGAGCCGGGATCATTGGCCCACTTCTCGTGCAGCTCCTCGATATAGGCCGCATTGGACCCGTAGAGGAAAGAGGTCTCGGCAAAGACCTGGTTCAGCCGACCCGCATCGTCCGCCATTGTTCTCGCTATCCCTTGGGCCCCGCCGGACACATCTCCGTGAGGGGCGCGCCCGTCATATAGGCGTGCTTTCCTTATGGGTCATGACCGAAACGGGGCAATTCGGTGAGAAATTGGTCGCAGGCGCAAAGAAAACGCCCCCGGCCGAAACCGGGGGCGTCCAATCCTGCCGAGACCGGCATTTTTCATCCTCCCTCCCCCACGGGGGAGGGGGCGAAGCGAAGCGGAGCCGGGTGGGGCGGGCAGGGCGACGCCCCACAGACCCTCTAAAACTAGACAGGTGCGGCCCCGCCTAGCCGCCCCCACCCCGTCGCTGACGC
>Ga0209542_10012426_pt1 | contig 14886 bp, 9 predicted proteins | sample RifCSPhighO2_01_FD_184028 | JGI IMG/M metagenome (GOLD analysis project Ga0209542, IMG submission 184028) | Soil microbial communities from Rifle, Colorado - Rifle CSP2_plank highO2_0.1 (SPAdes) (version 2) | ecosystem: Environmental > Terrestrial > Deep subsurface > Rock core/Sediment ...
CGCTGCCAGCCGCGTCCGAAATATGTGCTCTTTTATATGTATTCGCTCCTGCCATTCTCATCTGCGCTGCTCTGGCTCTTGTTCAGCATCAAGCGCGCTCTCCAAAAGGTCTTGTAAGCTTTTGCATATGAGAATGAGATATTCATTCGTTATCCTTGCGTGCACGGCGCTCTCGTTCATATTCACGGGATACCAGTCGCTCGTTGCCGACCACTACATCTATTTCCCGCCGATATTCCATTCGCTTGCGGGGATATCGGTCTCAAGCGGGGATATGCTCACGACCTTCAACCAATTGCAGTACACGCTGTTCGGCGACCTGTTCGTCGGACTTGTGAAATTCTCCGGACTCAACGTGTTCGTCGCCATGTTCCTCCTTACCGCCGCTTCGCGCGCGCTCGTCTTCTGGGGAGTAATGCGTCTCGCGCGCTTTTTCTCGGGAAGCGACGTGTACGCAATGCTAGCACCGCTCCTTTTCGTAGCGGGGTCTCCGGTCTTCGGGACGGGCAAAGATACACTCGACGCGTACCTGCATCCGTACATGCTCGCACTTGCGCTCGGTCTTCTCTCTCTCACATTCCTGCTCGAAAAGCGCACCGTCGTCGCATCGGCGCTGTCGGGAGCGTCATTCCTCATCCACCCCTTGGGCACGCTCCCGTTCTTTCTGCTCTCAATGTTCACGTTGCTCGGTGCCGGTAATGCTCGTTCCATGCTCCGTGCAGGGTTGCAGTTCGCCGCGTTCCCGGTCCTGTGCGCAGTGTGGCTTTTCGCGGCCGGAGGTGCCGGATCGGGAGGAGGATTTTTTCGAACGATAGACCCTGCGTGGCTCGCCGCCATTATGGCGCATGAGCCATATGTGTTCATAACGCGCTGGGGAAGTATTCCGTGGGCGTACCTCCTTCCCGCGTTCGTTTCCGGCGCGGTCGCATTCTTCACGCTCAAGAATTCCGACCGGAGCCGACGGCTCGTTCTGTGGGGCACAATTCTCCTTCCGTTTGCGGGCATCGCGTCCGCCCTCCTTCTCGTCGACGCATTGCACCTTGCATTTTTCACGGCGGTGCAGATGGCACGTCTCCTCGTGCTCTCCAAGTATGTTCTTCTCATCGTTCTCGGGTATCACGTCTTCGAGCACGCGCGCTCGCATCCGCGCGACCTGCTTTACCTTTTCTTCGGCCTCGGGGTCGTGTGCTCGCTCGGACTGCGCGAGGTGGGAGTTTGGCCCTTTCTACTCCCGTTCGTCTTTCTCTGGTGTTTGAGGTACACGTCAGCACGCCAATGGCTTACACCCCGATACGACGGATTCTTCGCGCTCTGTCTTTACGTGTTCTTCTGGTGCGCACTCGGTCTCGTTCCGGTTTTCTTCCACACTGCGTCGGCGGTCGCGCTCGTCCGGAACATCGCGTTTATGAATGTTCTTGTCGTTCTTTTTTTCGGGCTCTTTCTCGCGTGGCGCGCGTACGGCGGGCGCTTGGCGCGCATCTCCGCGGCTCTCTGTATCGCGATTGGTCTCGTCGCGTCGGCGGTACTGCTCCAGCGCCCGTTCTCTTTTTCTTCTGCGATAGATCCGGCACTCACCGCTCTCTGTACGTGGATACAGGGCAACACGCCCGACAACGCGCTTTTTCTTGCCGACCCGAATGCGCTTGACGGACACTACGTGCGCTCGCTCTGTAATCGCGGCGTGTACGTCATGGAGAACGACGGTGCGCAGGCGGTTTTCAATCGGGCGTACGCTTTGGAATGGACGCGTCGTATGCAGTTCACGACCCTCTTCGCCGCCACGTCATCGATCTCGGCAGCACAATGGGCGCACGAGGGCGTCACGCATGTTCTATTGCGTCATTCTGTGGTAGGCCTCGGCGCGCCCGTGTACGATCAGAACGGATACAGTATCTATGCGGTGAGCAAGTGAATGGCTCTGGAATTCCTGCTCCAAACACGTATAGTGTCGCGAATAGTATGGCCCGCAACGTCAAAACACTTATCATCGGAGCAGGGCCCGCGGGCATGGCCGCCGCGATGGAGCTTCTGAAAGCGAACGAAGATTTTTGCGTCGTCGAGAAACAGGACGGCGTGGGCGGTCTCGCGCGCACGTACGTGATACGCGAGGGTGGACTCGAGTTCCGGACCGACAACGGCCCGCACCGCTTCTTCTCGAAGAATCCGTACCTGTATGAGTTCATCGGCGGCCTTCTCAACGACCAGTGGATCAAGGTCCGGCGGCGTTCCCACCAGTTCATCGACGGCGTCTTTTTCGAGTACCCGGTCAACGCGCTTCAGGTCGTCCGCACGCTCGGTATAATTATGGTTTTCCGCGTGCTCATCGACTACGCGTGGGCGGGCGTGCAGTACCGCATACTGAAGCGTCCCATCCGCACGTTCCGCGATTTTGCCTACGCGAGCTTCGGCAAAACGCTCGCCGAATTCAACATCATCAATTACACCGAAAAGATCTGGGGCGTCTCCGCCGATGATCTCCACCGCGACTGGGCAAGTCAGCGCATATCCGGTCTCAATATCCGGACCGTCATCATGAACATGATACGGAAGTCGCTGCCGCGCTTCGGCGGGGGAGGCCCGAAATCTCTCGTTGATGAGTTTTGGTATCCCGCGATGGGCACCGGCCTTATCTACGACACGATCCGCAACAAGATCGTCGAAAGCGGACGCGAGGTCCGCCTCAAAACCGCGCCGACGAAGGTCCTCCATGACGGTTCGCGCATCGCCTCGGTCAAGCTTTCCGACGGAAGCACCATCGCCTGCGACAACCTCATCGAATCCGTCCACATCGTCGATTTTCTGCAACTGATGGACCCGCCTCCGCCACGCGAGGTCCTGGACGCAGCCGCAAAGCTCCGCTACCGCCATCAGGTGCATGTGTTCGTAACGCTCGACAAAGAACACGTGACCCTCGACCAGTGGATCTACTTTCCGAAGCCGGAACTTCCGTTCGACCGCTGGAGCGAGATGAAAAATTTCAGCGCGAAGATGTCGCCCGCAGGGAAGACATCGCTTTTTGTAGAATTCTTCTGCTTCGAGAACGATCCGAAATGGAAGATGAACGCCGAAGAGCTGCTCGAGCTCATCCTCCCGCACGTCGAGAAGGCCGGCTTCTTCACGCGCAAGGACGTGCGGCACGCGTACAAATTCCAGGGCGGGAAGGATTACCCCATCTACGACCTCGCCTACAAAGAGAATCTCACAAAGGTAAAACACTGGCTCGACGGATTTTCGAACCTCTACTACATCGGCCGCCCCGGCCGCTTCAAGTATACGAATCAGGACCACTCACTCGAAATGGGCATGCTCGCGGCGTGGAGCGTCATCGAGGGCAAACGCCGCGATATCGAGGCCGTCGGTTCGGAGGTCGAGTACTTCGAGAAAGGCGCGGTCCCCGGTATCCCTGCGTCTATCGGATTTCCTTCGCCCGGCTCCAAAACGTGAGGTACGTCAGGTTCATGGTCTCGATGGTCTTGACGAGGAAGAGCGCGCCTACGAGGCCCCATGTGCCCCAGATGAACGTGAGGACCGGCGTGAGAGCCAGGTTCGCGCCGATGGATACGATGCTGGAAATGTAGAGTTTGCGGGTCTCGCCCTTGGCGCGCAGGATGACAGAGAAAAGAAGTGAGAATGCGGAGAGCGTAAGCGTCGGAGCGAGTACCTGCGAATAGATGATGGACGCAGCGTATTTTGGGAACACGAGCGAGAACAGGACCGGGGCCATGACGATGTAGAGAATGATAGTGCCAGCCAGTACGGCAAAGAATCCGCTCGTCTTTCGCATGAAGGCGCCGAACGAGGAGACTTGCCACTTATCGTGCGCTAGCTTGGGAAATATGAGCGGTTCTATGGAGCCGAGGAGTCCGCGCAGCTGTTCGACGGGGGCGAGCGCCAAGGTGTAAATGGCCAACGCGCTTCCGCCGCCGACGTGGAAGAGAAGAATGGAGCCCGCCGAGCCTGCGACGGTAGCCGCACCTTTGATGAAGGTCAGGTGTTTTCCGTAAGAGGGAATCGTTTCGTCGCGCTCCTGATTCGGCTTGTACGTCTTGACCGAATACCAGAAAAATATGCCGCGAACAATCGTCCATCCGGCAAGGTATGCGAGAAGTACCGCGATGAGCGTGGGCAAAAAGAAAAGCGTGCCGATGATGACGAGCGTTGTCGCAAGCCGCGCGATGAGGCCGAGTTTCGTCGATACTGAAAACGCGCGGCGGCCCGTGAACAACTGGTCATAGAGGGCGAGCGGGTCCATGACAGGAATGAATACTGCAGCAAACGCAAAGGCGAGCGCGAGCGCGTTGTTGCCCTGAAAAAAGTAATAGCCGGCAAAGGCGAGCGATGCCGCACCACCCAAGAGACCCCAGCGCATCTCCGTCAAAAGCGGCAGCATGATATGTTCTTTCCCGCGTGCGACCGCGCGCACGTACGCGGTGTCTATTCCCGGAAGTGTGGCGAGCGTGAGAATGGCGATGATGGAAAGCACGAACTTGTACACGCCGTAGGTCTCCGGATGCAAAAGGTTCGCGAACGCGACAGCGAGCACGAGCGAAGCGACGCTCGCGGCAACTTTGCCGAGCGTAAGCCAGAACCCGCCTTGTGCGAGGTAGACCATGTCGGTCTTGAAGTACTTCTCGCTCCAACGCAAAAGACGTATACCACGGTCACGCAAACTGGCAAGGATTGGCATCGCGCTCATACTATCCTTTGTATTTTCAGCACGCCAGCGCTAGAGCTTGATGTGGTAGGAGAGGAACAGCCACGCGATGTTGGCGGCTACCACGAGTCCGACGAATACGACTTGCGCGCTTTTCTTCCATGCGCGCATTTCCATGTAGGCGACGAGTAAAAAAGGCGGAGCCATGACGTAGAGAAGGCGGGACGAGATGTACCCCCAGAGGTATCCGATAAACGGCGGCGGGAGAGTGATGCGGAGGAAGAATTTCCGCGCAGGGTCGAGTTCGGCAAATCGGCGCAGGCCAAAGGGCACCGCGAGCCACGCGAGACCGAGGAGCGCCGCGGTGCTCTTTATGATGTTGAAGAGGCTGAACTCGTGGTTCTCCACGGCCGCCGTCACGTTGGACGTGTACCACGAAAGGTATGAATAGTGATACTGCTCGTATATATAGAACTGCCAGGGCAGATTAACGGCAGTGAATATCACCGCGCACAGTGCGATGTAAAGCGTTTTAACGCGCCGTTCGAGAGCGGGATGGAAAAGGAGCGCCAGGCCGAAGGTCATGCCTGCGACGATGCTGTACTCCTTCCACAAAAAGCCGACCGTGATAGCGAGCGCGTTCCATACGACGAGCGAGAGCGAGGGGCGCTCGAGAAATTTGAGCGTGAGAATGAGCGAGAGCACGTAGAAAAAGAGCGCGCCCGTCTCCGTATTTATATCGACGCCGTAGCGAAGTATGGGGTAGCTCAACGTCACCATGAGCGCTATGAGGACCGCTCCAGAGTGGTCGCGGAAGAAAAGCCACGCGAGGAAGTACACCGCGATGGCGAGCGCGAAGTAGAAGACGAGCGCCTGCAGGAGGAACGCGTCTTCTGCTCCCATGAATCCGCTCATCCACGAGATGAGAAGGGGATTGAGCGGTTTCAGGAGCCGCTGCGGGACGACCTCCTCCGTGCCACCCGTGAAGTGCATCGCGGTCGTGACGTATTGTTCATAATCACTGCTCGGCGTGACGCCGAGGTAGTTCAATTTGAGCCACGCGCCGCACGCACTCGCGACGAGTACGACGGTGCAGGCGATAACGGCGGGAGAGCGAAGTGATGCCAGCATACGCATGCGGACACTATAGCGCACCGGGAGCCGTGCATATCGCGTCCCGTCGCACTTGGCGTCTTCCCCCGGGACTTGCTAGAATGTCGCCTATGCCGCTGCTTGAGAAGACCTTGCGATGGATAGTCCTCATCGGCGTCTTCGCGCTCCCGTTCATCGTCTTCATCGTCGCCAACTCGCTCTTCTTCCCCTTCATCACGGGCAAGAATTTCGCCTTCCGCATCATCGTCGAGATTATCTTCGGCGCCTGGCTCGCGCTTGCGCTCGCCCTCCCCGAGTACCGCCCGAAGCGCTCGTGGATTCTTGCCGCATTCGCGCTCTTCGTCATTGTCGTCGCCATCGCCGATGCGCAGGGCGTGAATCCGTTCAAGAGCTTCTGGAGCAACTACGAGCGCATGGACGGCTGGATAACGCAGATACATCTCTTCGCGTACTTCGTCGTCGCCGTTTCCGTCCTCAATACCGAGAAGCTCTGGCGGACACTCTGGCAGGTGTCGCTCGGTGTTTCCGCACTCGTGTCTCTGAACGGTTTCTTACAGCTCATCGGATATTCGGCGCTGGGGCAGGGAGGTGTGGCGGGCTTGGGCGCGCGGCTCGATGCCACCTTCGGCAATCCCATTTACCTCGCGGCGTACATGCTCTTCCACGTATTCATTGGCACCATGCTCTGGATGGAGGCGTGGAAGGAGAAAGCTCCCGGCAGGCGTCTCCCGATATCGCTTCTCTACGGGAGCGTGGTCGCGCTCGATACGCTCGTGCTCTTCTTCACCGGTACGCGCGGCACGATGCTCGGTCTCATCGGGGGCGCCTTGCTCACGCTCTTCCTCTTCGCGCTTTCTTCGGGTGCTTCAAGCCGCACGTGGAAGATCGCGGGAGGCACCGTTGCAGCGGTCATCCTCATCGGCGTGCTTCTCTACGCCGGACGCGATACCGCATTCGTGCAGCGGGTGGGATTCCTCAACCGTCTCTCGACCATCTCGCTCTCCGAAAGCGTCATCAAATCGCGTTTCCTCAACGCCGGCATGGCGTGGCGCGGCTTCGAGGAGCGCCCGCTCCTCGGCTGGGGGCAGGAGAATTACGCCATCGTGTTCGACAAGTACTACAACCCCCAAATGTACGCCCAGGAGCAGTGGTTTGACCGCGTGCACAACACCGTGCTCGACTGGCTCGTCGCGGGCGGCATGCTAGGTCTCGTGAGCTACCTTTCGCTCTTCGCCGCCGCACTGTGGGCACTGTGGAAGAGCGCAGCGTTTCGGGCGGCCGAACGCAACCTCCTGACAGGACTTCTCGCCGCATACTTCTTCCACAACCTTTTCGTCTTCGACAACATCACGAGCTACATTCTTTTCGTATCGGTCCTCGCGTACATTGCCTTCCGCGCGAACATCTCCGGGAACGCAGCGCCCGTCGCACCGGCCGCATCGCTCCCGCGGCTACCTATCGTGGTCTCTTCCGTGTGCGCCGTCGTATTCGTGTGGGCTTCCGCATGGTACGTGAATGCCGCGCCGCTTCAGGCCAACCGCGCTCTCCTCTCGGCGCTTGCTCCGCAGCAGGGAGGGCTTGAGAAGAATCTCGAATACTTCAAGCAGGCGATTTCCTACGGCACGTATGGTACCCAGGAGGCGCGCGAGCAGTTGGCACAGGGGACCGCGCAGCTCGCGGGAAGCAAGAATGTATCCGACGAGGTCAAGAAACGTTTCTTCGACACCGCCGTGCAGGAGATGTCGCTGCAGGCGCAGGCGAGCCCGCTCGATGCGCGATTCCCGCTTTTCCTCGGCGTGCTCCTGGATGCGTACGGAGATTACGCCAACGCGGCTCCCGTACTCCAGCATGCGCACGAACTCTCGCCGGGCAAGCAATCCATACTCTATGAGATCGGCTCCAATCAGCTCGCACAAGGGAAGACCTCCGATGCGGTGGCGACGTTCAAGCAGGCATTCGAGCTGGCTATCGAAAACAACGACGCGCGCCTCTACTATGCCGCGGTCCTGATTCGCAATGGAGACTACGCAACCGCTGACGGACTTTTGGCGCCCATCATCGCTTCGGGCGATGCGGCCGATTCACGCATCGCGGCCGCATACGTCTCCCGCGGACGCTACGACAAGATAGTCCCGCTCTGGGAGGCCCGCGTGAAAGCACGGCCGAACGATACGCAAGCGTACTTCACGCTCGCCGCCGCGAGTTTCGGCGCGGGCAACGCGGCGCACGCGATCGAAGTGCTCCAGGCGGTCGGACGCATCGACCCCTCCGCAAAAGCGCAGGCCGACCAGCTCATCACCGAGATACGCAACGGGACTGCAAAGATGTAGTAAAAAGTTGTCGGGACGTATCGCGAGAGAATACGCGCGAAAAGTTCAATCTCGCAACATTAAACTTATCCACACCGCGCGCGCGGAAGCGAACGTTTCCGCGCGCGCGGTGCAATAATGAAAGAGAAAACGCATCTTCGTTTCTCTGTGAGGCGAGTGCGGGTCGATGCTTACTCTTCAAATATCTCCACATCATATGGCAAAGAAAAAGAAGACCGCAAAAAAGAAGAAGGGCGGAAAAAAGAAGAAGCACCGCTAGTGTTTCTCCTGAACGACCCCTCCCTCGGAGGGGTCGTTTTTCATATGCAGATGCGGACCGCTAACCACCGAATTCCGTCGCACCAATCCCCCTAACCCATTTAGGACACGGCGTGTCCTAAATGGGTGCTAAGGGGGAGGTTTTGGGGTACGATGCTCCAATGGCATTTTGGAGAGCTTTTTTTGGCGACGAGAATATCACAGCGCTGCGCGCCGCGGAGCCCATCATCGCGCGTACCAATGCGGTCGACGCGGAGTTTGCCGCGCTTTCGGTTCCGCAATTGAAGGAGAAGACTGCCGAGTTCAAGAAGCGCATCGCCGAGGGCCTTGCCAGCGGGGCGGCGGAAGAAACAGTGCTCAACGATATCGCTCCGGAAGCATTCGCGGCGGTGCGCGCTGCGGGCATGCGTACCCTGGGGCAGCGACATTTCGACGTACAGCTTTTGGGCGGCATGATACTGCACCAAGGTGACATCGCCGAGATGCGCACCGGCGAAGGGAAAACCCTCGTCGCGACCTTGCCCGCATACCTGAATGCGCTCGAAGGAAAGGGCGTCCACGTCGTCACGGTCAACGACTATCTCTCGCGCCGCGATGCAGTGTGGATGGGGCAGATCTATGCAGCACTCGGACTTTCGGTCGGCATCATCAATCACGAGGCGTCGTACCTCTATGACCCCTCCCATGTGCCCTCCGAAGCGCTCTCCGAGGAGGACGCGACACGCGACCAGACCGGCAGTTTCAAGGTAATGCATGATTTCCTGCGCCCCTGCTCGCGCCGCGAAGCGTATGCGGCCGACATCACCTACGGTACCAACAACGAGTTCGGCTTCGATTTCTTGCGCGACAATCTCGAGTACGAACCGGCGAATCTGCGTCAGCGCGGCTACCACTTCGCTATCGTCGACGAGATAGATTCCATTCTGATAGACGAGGCGCGCACACCGCTCATCATCTCGGCGCCCGTCGCGGATGCCGAGTCGCTCTACCAGCGCTTTACCGCGATAGCCGGGACTCTTGTGAAGGAGGAAGATTATACGGTCGACGAGAAGCACAAGCAGATAGCACTCTCCGATTCCGGCATCGAGAAGGCCGAGCGTGCGCTCGGCATCGGCAACATCTACACCGAGGCGGGGCTGAAATACGTGCACCACCTGGAGACGGCCGTACGCGCCAAGGCCTTGTACGAGCGCGACAAGGACTACGTCGTACGCGGCGGAGAGGTCGTCATCGTCGACGAATTCACGGGGCGACTGCAGCCGGGGCGAAGGTGGAGCGAGGGCCTGCACCAGGCCATCGAGTCCAAAGAGGGCGTCTACGTGCAGCAGGAGTCGCGGACATTCGCCTCCATCACGTTCCAGAACTACTTCAGGCTCTACAAGAAGCTCGCCGGCATGACGGGCACCGCCGTCACCTCCTCCGAGGAGTTTTTCAAGGTCTACGGGCTCAATACCGTCGTCGTCCCGACCAACAAGCCCTCGACGCGCAAAGACCACGAAGACCTCATCTTCCAGAGCGAGGCGGGGAAGTACCGCGCCATTGCCGCGCGGGTACGCGAGATGCATGCACGCGGCCAGCCGGTTTTGGTCGGCACCGCATCCGTCGAGAAGAACGAACTTCTCTCGGCGCATTTCAAACAGGAAGGAATACCGCACGAGGTGCTGAATGCCAAGAACCACGAGCGCGAGGGAGAGATAATCGCGCAGGCGGGCAGGAAGGGTGGAGTGACCATCGCGACCAACATGGCCGGCCGCGGCGTCGACATCAAGCTCGGTGGCAATCCGGGGTCCGACCTCGAGTACGAAGAGGTGAAAAGCCTGGGTGGTCTTTTTGTCCTCGGCACCGAGCGGCACGAAGCGCGCCGCATCGACAACCAGCTGCGCGGAAGAAGCGGCCGTCAGGGAGATCCGGGAGAGACGCAGTTCTTCGTCTCGCTCGAGGATTCCTTGATGCGCATTTTCGCATCCGACGTCATTAAGCGGGTCATGGGCACGTTCAAGATCCCGGAGGACGAGCCCATCTACAACCGGATGATAACGCGCTCGCTCGAGAAGGCGCAGACGCGCATTGAGGAGTTGAACTTCGACGCGCGCAAGCACGTGCTTGCCTACGACGACGTGATGAATATCCAGCGCATGTCGGTGTACGAACGCCGCCGCGGGTTGCTTGTAGGAACGACGGAAGACGTGGAGGCGGAGCTTGAGCGCGTGGCACTCGGCAACGAAGCCCTCGCCGCCGCCATTGAGGCGAAGAAAAAACAGTTCGGCGATGCGTTCTATCCGTCCGTGCGCCGATTCCTCCTGCAGGTCATCGACACGCTCTGGGTCGAACACTTGGAAGCCATGGAGTATTTGCGTAGCAGCGTCAATTTGCGCGCCTATGGTCAGCGCGACCCCTTGGTCGAGTACAAGAAAGAGGGTCTTAAGCTTTTCCAGACCATGGAGGAGTCATACGCCGCGCAGGTAGCGAATATTCTTCCGAATCTCGGCCTGCCTGCGCAGGGAAGCGCACCGACGGTAGCCGCGCAGCAGCCGTTGCGGGCGACAGAACAAGCCGCCATCTCCATCACCTCGCAGGGGCAGGGCAAGGGCAAGAAAACCTACGAGCGCAACGACCACGTCAAGATAACCAATGGCACAGAGACAAAGGAGATGAAGTACAAAAAAGCCGAGCCGCTGCTTCAAAGCGGGGAGTGGAGGATTGTAGAATAAAAGCGCCAATCTACAAATGACGCGAATACTACGAATGGCTACGAATAAAACCGGAAACAAAGTGCTTTACCCCGAGCTTTCTTACCGGATAGTTGGTTTATGTTTTGCGGTTCACAATGAATTAGGCCGATTCGCGAGAGAAAAGCAGTACTCGGACCTTCTTGAGAAGAAATTTCGCGCGGAAGGAATAGCATATAAACGGGAAATGCGGGTCGGCGACTCAGGGAATATCGCTGACTATGTAATTGGAAATTTGATCCTTCTTGAGCTGAAAACGACACGTGTCGTGGGGCGTGCTCACTTTCGACAGATACAGAACTATCTCCAACAGTCCCGCATCCAACTTGGACTTCTCGTCAACTTCAGTGACTCGTACTTACGACCCAAACGAGTCCTACGCACGGAAGACCTCCGCCATTCGTAGTCATTTGTAGATTGGTATCCATTCGTAAATTGGGACATATCGGTCATTTGTAGATTGGTGTCAATTCGTGGATTGGGGCATAATGTCTTGCATGTCGGAATATGTTCCAACCATCGGCCTCGAAATTCATGCCGAATTGAAGACGCAGACCAAGATGTTCTGCCGCTCCAAGAACGACGCCGACGAGGAGCGCCCCAATGTAAATGTCTGCCCGGTGTGCATGGCGCATCCGGGGACGCTTCCTGTCATCAACAAGGATGCGGTCAGGCACGTGCTCCGGGTAGGTGTCGCACTCAAGGGCGAATTGGCCGACTACACCGAATTTGACCGCAAGAATTATTTTTACCCCGACCTGCCGAAAGGGTATCAGCTCTCGCAGTACGAGTACCCCCTCGTCTCGAAGGGGGAGCTCAACGGTGTGGCCATCACGCGCGTGCATTTGGAGGAAGACACGGCGAGCTCGATGCATTCGGAAGAAGGGGAGAGCACCACGATAGACTACAACCGCGCAGGCGTTCCCCTGATGGAGCTCGTCACCGAGCCCGTCATCACGAGCGCCAAGCAGGCGGGAGATTTTGCGCGCGAGCTGCAGTTGCTCTTGCGCTATCTCGATGCGAGCGAGGCCAATATGGAGAAAGGTGAGATGCGCGTCGAAGCGAATATTTCGATGGGCAAAGACGGCGTGCTCGGTACGAAGGTGGAAATAAAAAACCTCAACTCGTTCCGTGCGATGGAGAGGGCGATTGAATACGAAATAAAACGGCAGACACAGATACTGGAGAAGGGAGAAAAGGTCGTGCAGGAAACCTGTGGGTGGGACGACGGCAAACAAAAAACATTCCCGCAGCGCGTAAAAGAAGGGAGCGCCGACTATCGCTACTTTCCGGATCCAGATCTTCCCAGCCTCAAACTCTCGGAGATGCCGGAGTACACACGGGAGGCCTTGGAAGGAACCATGCCCGAATTGCCGGCGGAGCGTAGAGCCCGATACATCAAGGCCGGTGTCAAAAAGGAGGATGCCGATGCTTTCGTCAGCGATGAGCGGCTCGGAAAGCTCTTTGAGGGGGTGATTGAGGGGTGGGAGGAGGGGTCTCCCAAGACCTTACTTGCGGCCAACTACATCGCGAACGACGTGGTCAATATTCTCCGCCTCCGCGAGAGCGCCAGCGATACAAGGCGAGATACCGAGGAACGAGATTCAGAAGATAGTGCCGAGATTCCGATATCGGCACGTAATTTCAAGAAAATCATCGAAATGCTCTCTGAACGCAAAATTTCCTCCCGTGTTGCAAAAGACGTCCTCCTTGAGTCTGCGAAAGACGGTGCCGACCCGGAAGAAATCGCCAAGCAGAGGGGTCTTTTCCAGGCAGATTCAGGCGCAAATATCGATGCCGTGGTTGCGGAGACGCTTTTGAAGCATCCGGGCGTCGTAGAGGACTTCAAGAAGGGTAAGGGAGCGGCGCTCGAGTACCTGCTCGGCCAATGTATGAAAGCCTTACGGGGCGCTGCCGACCCGGTTGTATTGAGAGAGAAGATGCGGGAGGCTATCGGCGCCGATAAGTGAACCCCGCCTAATCTTGATTTCTCGGCTCGGACACGCGAGAGCGAGCTCGGAGACTCGCAAGTAATATATGCCGTGGTACAATTTGGCTGATGAGCGCATCTCGTTAATCCGATATATACTATCAAATATGTCAGACCAGATTGAAATTGCCGGCGTCACCTACGTTTCCTCCAAGCGGGCCTCGGAATCGACAGGGTACGCCCAGGACTACATCGGCCAGTTAGCTCGCGCCGGCCTCATTCTCGCGCAGCGCATAGGAGGTCTGTGGTACATCTCCCTCGAATCTCTCACCAAGTACAAGGAAAAGGCGGCCGCATACGTCCCGCAGCCTCCGGAACGGATCCAGGTCCAAAATCCGGACTCGCTTATCTCTTTCGATGGAAAAGACTACATCTCGGCAGCTCGCGCTGCCGAGATTACGGGCTACGCACAAGATTACGTCGGACAGCTCGCCCGCGAGGGTACGATAGTCTCGCGGCAGGTGAGCAATCGGTGGTACGTAGATCGGGCAGACATTATTGCCCACAAAAAGCGAAAAGATTCTCTTCTCGCGGCCGTACAGGCCGAATCCGTCGGTCTGGTGCGCCCCGAGGCGGCAAAGGCTCCGGAGGAGTCGGTTGAAATCCCAGATACGAATATAGGCCAACATATGACCTACACCCGCGATGATGCCGATTTGATGCCCGTTCTGCGTGTTTCGGAACATTCGGAACCATTAGGGATCGATGCGGACGAAATCACGGGTCCCGTTTCGATTCCGATCCGGGTGCTTTCGGAGAAAAAAATATTAGACCACACAGACCATGTCAAGCATGTCAAATTCGCGAATGCAGCACACGGAAAATCTAATAGGTATATAGCTATTTCGGGTGTGGCCGCAACGATAGTCATTTTCCTCTCGTTAGGGTTTCTTTCCCTGAAAAGTAATTCCATATACACGAAGAGCGAGATACTTAATTCTCCGGGAGGGAGTCGGTCACTGATGGCAAGTGCGGGAGACTCCATCGGCAGGTTTGGAATGAAGGTAGGTGATTTTCTCGAGAACATACTCACTCACGAGCTCGTATACATCCGATCGTCGAAGTAGAGAACGAAACAGCCGAGATATCGTAATCTCGGCTTAAAAATATGATTCTCGGTAGACCGAGAACATATAGAATTGGCATGAAAACATCGAAAGATGTGTGAAGACGGATGGCCTAATCACGTGAATGTGGCGGATTCATTGGCGGGTAGGAGCAGCGGCACCTGCCGAGGTTAGGTCGGCGCCCCTGCAGGCATCCCGGACCCCTCAAAGGGAGCTTTTTGCCGTCCAAATTCTATGCACATTTCGTCCTATGTCTTATCCACATATTTATGCAGTGGTAATCAACAGGATATCCGGAATATCTAGTAAAATGATAGTTAATTCGGGTTCACGCATTCTCAAGAAATCAAACATGACCGATCAGATTTTCTTCGACGGCGTGCGGCATGTATCTGCCGGTGAGGCCGCTTCATCGCTGGGCTTGACGCGCGATTATATTGCGCGTTTGTGCAAAGAGGGGAAGCTCTCGGGTACCCGAGTCGGCAAGCAGTGGTACGTAAGCGATGCGTCGGTGAAGACATTCGCCATCAATCAGGAATATTCGCATGCGAAGCGCTCCGAAGATCTCGCAAAGGCGCGCAAGCTCGAGTACCAGGTCGGACCCGTACAAAAAGACCCCGTCCATTCGCTCGCCCGGGGTGCGAGCCTGCGGGACACGTACGTACTCGAGGCACTCAAGAGCGCCGCGTACGGCGAGAAACTCCATCGAAGTAGAGCGGCGAGTACCGCGGCTCCCAAGGCGCGC
>Ga0209542_10012427_pt1 | contig 14886 bp, 7 predicted proteins | sample RifCSPhighO2_01_FD_184028 | JGI IMG/M metagenome (GOLD analysis project Ga0209542, IMG submission 184028) | Soil microbial communities from Rifle, Colorado - Rifle CSP2_plank highO2_0.1 (SPAdes) (version 2) | ecosystem: Environmental > Terrestrial > Deep subsurface > Rock core/Sediment ...
GCTACAGGCACCTCAATAAACGACTCCATTGGAATCTCTGCCGGTTCGAATATTGTGAGTTCAGAGCCGAAAAGTGTTTTTTCGTTGGCTGGGAAGTACTTGTTGCTGCGCTTATTGAGGGTGAACGTCAATCGCTGTCCTGGCACATACTGCTTGGTTATATTTACGCCATTAATAGTCACTCGTACTTTCGCAGGTTGCGAATTCGGATTCATTGTGAGCACACAGTTGTTCTTTGCGCCTCTTCCATTGTTATCTAGGAAGAATGCTGCTCCTGTGTCTAGAGCTCCAGTTGCATTTGTAGTGCCTCCGGATGCGAGTACTTCACCGCTTGCGCTTAACACTTCATAGTAGCTTGGTGTCACCGGCATTATCTGCGTAGGCGTCACATCTGTGTCTACCACACGTGAGGTCAGTAGGATTCCATTGTGCGAGTTGAGTTCCACTTCGCCCTCAATTGTACACACTATATCTCCATCATTTCCGGGCTTTGACATTGTGATTACTGCTGATCCGTACAGCGTGTATACAGACGTCACGTCACTACCAGTTACATAATGAGTTGTCTTCTCGACCGTGGCTGTTGGTGTTCCTGGAATTTTTTGGAACGTGAACATCTTGATCACGCCAGGCACACACCCATAGCAACTTGGCCATGCAGTGTATCCTAGTCGGTAACTGCCTGGTCCAAAGGTATACGTGTAACCCGTTATTGGATCTACTTTGAATGTATCGTTTGCTGAGTAAGACACCTGTAAGGTGACCTCTCCTCCTTCTGGGACGACCAACGTGTATGGATATGCTGACCCGAACGCAGTGTCGCCAAGCCAAGTCAATGATGCAGTCACATCACCGCTGTTAATTATGTCAACAGTAGCACCAATATGCATGTCCCCTCTGTCTTCGGTCACTGAAGAACCGGGCAAGAATGTCATCGGAATGCCTTGCTCGATTTGGCAAGTGTTGCTGCAACCGTCGTTGGAATTTGGATTACCATCGTCACATTGCTCAGTTCCGATTCTTATGCCATTGCCGCATTCTAAAACTTCAACTTGACAGCTTACACTGCAACCATCATCATTATTTTCATTACCGTCATCGCAAGTTTCGGGAGATATCACGATTGTATCACCACAGGTTGGCTCACAGGGACCTCCTAAAGGCGGACAGGTGTATCCTGATTCTATTTCACCGCATGAGGCGCTGCAGCCATCGCTGCTCGCTTCATTATTGTCATCACAAGCTTCTGCTCCTTTTACTAAACCATCACCACAAACTGGTTCGCATGCTTGGCCCGATGTTGTGCATAGGTACCCTGATTCAACCTCATCACATGCCGATGCGCATCCATCTTCACTGTCAGTGTTGCCATCATCGCATTGTTCGGTGAATCCTTCGAAAGTGCCATCACCGCAAAGAGTGAGCTTGATTTCTTGTCGTGGCTGAACGACAAAAGGTGATGCCTCAGTGAGGACTGCATCAGCACCTACTTGGTCGACTGAACAACCAGGTGTTCCTGGTCCTGTTGGTGAATTTTCGCAAGGCGCGTCAGCAGTGCCATCGCCGTCAGTGTCAACTGCAGCGTTGGTTTTAGTGCCTTGCCCGAACAAGATTGCGACTGCACCTGAAACATCAAAAGTATCCACGTTTGGTGCGACGAAGTTCACTCCTATTTTTTCATCGTCAACGAAAAATTCAGTCTGACCTATGGTTTTCGTGGTTCCGGTTGAATCGCTTGTGATGGTTCCTTGCAAGGTTATTTGTCCCGCATTGTTACCCCAAGAAACATCAGTGAAAGTGATATCGCTATCTTGACCTTCGACAAAAGTACCAGTATCGCTCTCAATTGTAGTGTCCGTGATTTGGAATACGCTTGTAACTGCTGCGATTGCTACTCCTACTGCTGCGATGCTAGATCCAGTGATGCTTCCAGTCGACCCTGTCGTAGCCGCTGCTGCTCCTGAACCGCTTTGTGTAATTTGTGAGTTGCTCACTACAACATCAGCATCTATGAGGTCCAGTATGGCGCCAGTACTTTCTCCACTGATATTGCTATTAGTAATTTGCACAGTCCCACGACTTTTGATTAGAGCCCCATTGAGGGGAATAATCAGGTTTACACTGATGATGTTATCAAGTTCCAACTCATTACCTGTCCCTCCATCGATTGCACTGCCAGTAGGATTATTAACGTGGATTTCGCTGCCAGGCGTGCCTGCGATACTGACCGCGCCAGTATTGTCTACGACGTCAATACACGGCCCCGCTGAATCTTGGTCGAGGACGCCGGGAATGATGACGTAAGCTCCTGGAAGTTGGATGTAAAATGGACACGAAGTGATCGTGCTTGATTTTACCTCTATAGTAAAAGATATCGTTGCGGGGTTACCTAGAGCGTCTATTGCAGTGACAGTAATAGTGTGCGTTCCGGGCGGTCCGTCGATTTGAAGAACCGCTTGCCAGTTGGTTTCTCCGTTCGCAGGGCCATCTGATACCACTGTTGCGATTGATTCTTTTCCTGTGTCGATATCGGTGACAACCACGGTCTTCGTGCCTTTTGGATCAGCGGTGTTAATGTGGAGCGTTGTGGCTTCGCCCTCGAGTACGATTGATGGCGGTTCGATAGTGTTGATCTGCGGTCCGCTGGTGTCAAGGGAGATAACCTTGAGTCCGACAAGCCCGCCATTTCCTGCACCATCTTTGGCTCGGACATCGACAAGATAGTTTCCGTCTGGTAAACTAGTAAGGTCGTAATCTGCGCTCCATGTAGGTGAGGTCAAAGTATCTTGTGTCATTGGGAACGTAGCTACTATAGTTCCTGTTGTGAGTTCTTCAATAAACACGACAACTTCGTCGACGCCGCTCAATTCGTCCGTTGCGATTGTGTGAATTTCTAAAGAATCACCCTCGCCAAACTCGTTTTCCATACTTGTGGCACCACTAGGAGGGGTATAATCGCTGGTGCCTTCGTCGCTATTCGGCGGATCGTTCCCTGCTTCGTCCTTTGACTTGACTTGCCAGTAGAATTTCCCTTCAACTAAATCCGTCGTCGGTGTGAATTCTGATGTTGCAAGACTTGTCGCGCTGATCTCTGGGGATGAAAAGTCTGCGTTGTTGTCTATTATGAAATCGTAGAGCACTCCGCTGCTCGTTGCCGCGTCAGGTGCGTCGTTCCAATCAAAAGTTGGTCGAGTATTATTAGTTGCAGAACCGCTTGCCGGACTTACAAGTACGGGCGCTCCTGGCTGTACGGTATCCGTAAGCAGTGTTGACGCGTCGCTAAAGCTTCCTGCATTTCCGGTGCCGTCTATTGCTTGTATTCTCCAGAAGTATGCGCCGTCGCTAAATGGGTTCACAAGTGTTAGAGTTGATGTGCTGATTCCGCTTTGGTCTATTTCGATTTCTGTTGGTTGGAATCCTGCTCCTCTTGAGATTTGAATTCTGTATGTAGTTCCTGGTTCGGAGTCTGTCCAGTCAAATGTTAGAGTATTATCGTTGGTTTTGGCGTTATTTGTCGGCAAGAGCAGCGTTACCGTCGCAGGACCTGTCGTGTCAACGGTAAATCCTGGTGTTGAAACAACAGTGTTGGGGTTTGCCATATTATCAGTCGCTGTGACTTGAACGTCATGTCCACCCTCGGGACTTGCAGATACTATTGTTCCTTGGAAGGTTGCTGTTTGTCCTGCTGCGGTGCTTCCTGATACAAACATGAGTGTGATGGTTGGAGCTCCTGTTGTGATGTCTTGCGCAGTAACGCCAGATATGCCGCTGACGGAATCTGATGCTGCTGCTGTGACAAGTACATTTTGGCCTGTATTTACCAATTGTGGTTCAATACTTACTACAATCAAAGTTGGTGGTGTGTCGCGTCCGTTTTCGCGACTATATTTCCAAGAGTGTCTGTTGCGGTATCTTCTACGCTGTAAGTGCCATCCATTGGTGCAGCAATGGTTGCTGTTGCCTGCCAGTTGCCGTTTTGAGCGGTTCCTGATAGAAGTGAAAGTGGAACGGTGGCTACAACATTAGTTGATGGTAACGGTCCTCGGACTCGTGCGACGACGTTCGCAACTCCTGTTGCATCAGTTACTGTTTTTTGGATTGTTACTTGTGCTTGGCCTAAGTTAAGCGATGGTGTTGCTGCGGCAGATTGGATGACCGGCGCAGTAGTATCAACTGTGAATGTTCCAACTGCGCTGGATATAGGACCGTTTGTTGCTTTGTCTTTTGATTGGACCTGCCAGTAATACGTTCCGTCGGCAAGAGTCGTTGTATGTCCTGACACTACAAGATCAAGAACAGATACTTCAGGTGAAAGCATATTCGCGTTGTTATCTACGCGCAAGTCGTACAATACCTCGCTGCTTGGTGCAGGATCAACTGCGTCTGACCAGTCAAAGTGTACTTCGCTCGTGCTCAAAAGTTGTGCGCTAACTGGTGTGACAAGTGTTGACGCGCTTGGTGATGTTGTATCAATTGTTATCTTGCGTGACAAGCTTGGCGTTCCGATGTTGCCAAGGCCGTCAACTGCTGTGACGCGCCAGTAATATACTCCGTCAGGTAACACTGGAGTTACCGTTGAGACAGCAAGTCCTGGTTGGTTTACCGCAAGGCTAGTGAATTCTTCGTTCGTTGAAACTTGCAGGGTATATGTGACGCCGGATATATCAGTTACATCTGTCCAGTCGAGTGTTGGAGTGTTATCGTTTGTTAGTAAGTTGCCTGCAGGAGATAGTAGTTGAGGCGCGGGTGGTGCAGACAAATCTATTGTGAAGCTGAATGCTGAACTATATGGTCCGATGTTTCCAAGTGAGTCTTTTGCGCGCACTCTCCAATAATATATTCCATCGTTAAGTGAAACTGTTTGTACTGAATTTGTAAGGTCTTGCAGGCTTAAAGTACTTGTTGCAAAGGTGTTGTCTGTTGAGACTTGAAGATCGTAGCGTACTCCGCTGACATCAGATACATCGCTCCAATCGAGTGTCGGAGTGTTATCTTGAGTAATCGCCGTATTTGCCAAGCTCAGAAGTGTTGGTGCTGCTGGAGCAGTGTTGTCAACGAAAAATCCTGGCGAAATAGTGGTTGAACCCACATTAAGTGCTACGTCAGTCACATTGACGCGCACATTGTGGTTGCCGTCAGGCGCTGCTGAAATTATTGTTCCTTGGAAATTGTCCTGCGCTTTTGCTTCCGGATAAGAAAGTTAGAGTTACTGGTAGTGCTCCTGCAGTTATATCTTGCGCGCTTACTGTTGAAACGCTTGATGCCGTGTCTGTGACTGCTGCTTTGACAAGGACGCTAGCTCCTGTTTTTACAATAGTTGGAGATAAAGTGACAACGCTTAGTATTGGAGGTGTTCTGTCCAGAGGCGCTTGTCCATCTGCAACTGTGACGCTGTTTGATGAAGTATCTGTTGCGGTATCTGAAACAGAATATAATCCATCAGGTGCTAGAGCTTGTGATGGGAATGTGAATGTTCCAATCCACGTGCCAAGTTTGGCTGTTCCGGATGTTCTTGTAAGCAAAACTGTGCCGACAGTTGTTGTTGAAGGCGCAGGTCCCTTGATTGCAGCTGTTACGCTTGCGACTGCAACGTCATCGCTGACTGTTTTTGATATGGCTAGTTGAACATTTGCTCCATCGATTACTGGCGTAGCTGTTGCAGAAACAATCACTGGAGGAGTTGTATCCGGAACGTCAACTGTGAATGTGAATGGGGTGCTGAACAAACCGACATTGCCTGATCCGTCTGCTGCTCGTACTCTCCAGTAATACGTGCCTGGCACAAGAGTCGGAGTGAAAGTTGAAGTTCCAATATCAGTTGTAATTACGACAATATTGCTGAATGCGAGGTCTGTTGCGACTTGCAATGAGTACACAACTCCGCTTGGGTCTGTGACGTCAGTCCAATCGAGTGTTGGAGTGACGTCGTTAGTCACATCATTAGTGAGTGGGCTTAAAAGAACAGGTGCTGCGGGCGCAGTGGTGTCCGGAACAGCTTCTGCGATCTTTACAAGGAATGCTTCCGATTTTGAAGTTGAGAGTTTGGTTTGTCCTGGCATTGAACCCATGGTTGTTCCTGTGATGTATACTGACCCATCGGCGACTCCAGAGGCGGTGTCAGTTGTTGTACTGCCTATTTGTTTTGTCCAAACTTCATTACCGTTAAAGTCGTATTTGCGTGCAAAGATGTCTTGGCTGCCTGCGCTTATTTGATTGGGAAGCGCGCCAAAGCCAATACTGCCAACAACAGTGACTCCTGCAGCATCAAGATCTATATCTGCTGCCTTATCAACATAACTAGCTCCAAATTGTTTAGTCCAAATTATATTGCCGTTCGAATCAAATTTTCGTACGTAAACATCAGTATATCCCGCGGATGGTCCTGCAAGTGCGCCATCTGTTGATCCAGTCACATAGACTCCGCTTGGTCCTGCAGTAATACCGCCTGCTATATCCGCTGCAGTAGTGCCGAATTGTTTAACGAATCCGCTACCGCACGCCTTAGTGAACTTGATGAGAACAGTATCAGTAAGTCCGGCGTTCGTGTTGCCGACGAACGCGCCGGTTGTTTGACCGAGCACGTAGACTCCTGTTGTGTCAAGAGCGATGTCGACGCCAAGGTCGGTTGTGGCTCCGCTTGCGAGTCGTGCCTGACATTGCAAGACTCCGTTGGTGTCGTATTTTCGCATGAATATCTGTTTTGTTGGGATGGTGGTTGTGGTGCTGGTTCCGACGACGAAGACATCTCCGTTGGTATCGATGACAACACCATCTACTCTATTGACGTTGCCCATGACGGCGCCCGTGAGAGTACTACCCACGAGTTGTCTTGTCCAGGGAGCAGTAGTAAGCGTGTTCGTGTATTTTCTGATGAATCCGTTGGTCAATCCTGAGAAAGTAACTCCGGTAAACGCGCCATCAGTAATTCCTACAACATAAACTGAAGTGCCGTCTGTATCAACGTCAAAGACACGATCGCTGTTTGGATATCCTGAAGGGCTTGTGCTGGTGAATGTGCTTTGCGCGAGTTGTACGCCGTTTGGATCATATTTGCGCACGTATCCATCAGCAATGTAAGCAGTGGTAGTTGAATATTGCATGTACCCTGCAACATATGCGTTTCCGAGCAAGTCAGTTGCGACTCCATTGGCGTATGTGTATAAGTTAGAGGTAGTGCTAAGAGAATATTGCCTTATCCATGCAAGTGAGTTTGAGACAGTGAAAGTCTTGGTTCCACTAATAGGGTTTCTTCCTTCGTTCCCAGAAACATCGGTTGCGGTTGCGTAATAAGTATGGAGTCCTAACAAGTATGTGCTATCAAAAGTGCATGGCGATACTGTGCAAGTATTCTTGAGGACGCCATCAACATAAATTTTTATCTGCCCAATCCCGTTGCTATCGCTTGCGCTTGCATTGATTGTGACTGGTCCTGTTATCGAGGTTGTTGGAGAATGTGTTACCGCAATGGTTGGCGCGTTTGCATCCACTGTGAAGCTGCCCGTGTTTGTCGCAGTGTTGTTCGCTGCATCTCGTGCCGATACTCGTTCTGTGTGTGTGCCGTCTGGCGCTGCTGTTGGCTGGCTGAAAGTCCAGGTTCCTACTTGGTTTGCTGCAAGTGAGCCTGTGAATGTTGTGCGCGTCGCAGGAAGTCCGGAAGTTATATCGACTGTAGTGACGTCATTTTGATTTGCGAATCCGCTAAGAGTGTCAAGTGCTGATACTTGTACTGTTACAGTGCTGCCTGCTCCTTTGAAGCCGGGAGTTATTGATGTGACAAAGAATGTTGGCGCGGTTAAATCGACAGTGACTGCGCCGACATCTTTTATTACTTGGTTGGTTGCTTGATCTGTTGCGACCACTTCTACTCTGTATTGGCCATCAGGAACGCTTGGGAAATTGAATGTTCCGCTCCAAATGCCGTCTTGTGTTGTTCCTGAGATGAGCGTGAGAGTTGCTGTGCCGATGGTTGTTGTTGCAGGTGTTGGTCCTTTGACTGCAAGGCTTACGCTGTTAACTCCAATTGAGTCAGAAACGCTGACATTGAGTGTGAGTTGTGCTGAAGGCCCGCCAAGAAGCAATGCAGATAAGTTTGCCTGTCCGATAAGTGATGGGTTTCTATCGAATGTGAATGTGCGGGGCGCGCTTGGTGGATCGTTTCCTGCTTCGTCGTTGGACTTGACTTTCCAGTTGTACGTGCCGTCGGGCAAGAATGTGGGGGTAGTGTATTGTGAAACATTCAGGCTGCCGATTTCCAATTCTGGCGAAATGAATGACTGATCGTTATCGACAACCAAATCGTATAATACTCCGCTGCTTGGTGCAGGGTCAATAGCGTCATCCCAGTCGAACGTGACTGGTGCGTTATTTGTTGTGAATGATTCGAGTGGGCTCACAAGTGTTGGTGCTGCTGGAATAGCCGTGTCTATTAAGAAACTTTCAGGTGCAGAGTATAATCCTTCATTGCCAACGCCGTCTACTGCGCGAACTCTCCAATAATACAGGCCGTCTGCAAGTGGTGCGGCAGGACTGAAAAATTCTGTTAGAAGTATTTCGCTAATAAGTACGTTAGTGAAACCCGCATCAGCGGCTATTTGAAGAGTATAACTTACTCCGCTTGTATCGCCAACGGGTTGCCAGTTGAACGTTAATTGTGGATTGTTAGTCTCTGTGGCAGTTAATGGCTCTACTGTAACTGGCGCGTCAGGTGCTGTTGCATCAAGGTTAAAAATGCCAGTTTGACTGTTTGTGTTCGCCGCATTGTCCGTTGACGTCACGACAATTGAATGATTGCCCTCTGGTAATTGTGCGCTTAATGTCCGTTGCCACGTGCTTGAAGCTCCTGCCGCAGTTGATCCTGAAAGGAACGTCATGGCTACAGGGCTTTCACCAACTGTTGAATCTCGAGCAGTCATTCCTGAAATGCCGCTAGTCATATCTTGTGTTGCCGCAGTGACCGTGACTGTGTCTGTTAGTTTAGCTGCTCCTGGAAGAATGGAAACAATTGAGGTTATGGGTGCTGTTCTGTCAAGAAGCACGCTTCCATCTACTTGCGTGACGAAATTCGCAGAAGTATCCGTCGCAGTGTCAGTTACCGTGTACGTTCCGTCAGGCTGAGTGGTGAACGTGAATGTTCCAGTCCATGTTCCTGATTGCGCCGTGCCTGAGCTTAAACTGAGTGGAACTGTTGCGACAAGTGCGCCTGTTGAATTCTTCACAGCCGCGCTTACGCTTGCGACCGCTGTGTCGTCGGTTACTGTTTTTGTGATCGTGATCTGAGCAGATCCGCCGACGATACCTGGCGTGATTGTTGCAGAGGTTATGACTGGAGGGGTTGTGTCGCCTGCGCCAGCTAACGGCAAACGATACGTTGTAAAGCTTGCAACGTCAAATACTTTGGTGTTTCCAGTATAGCTAACTGCGGTACATTGTGGAGCAGTACAAGGCTGGTAAGTTCCATCATCTTCGAAATCGACTTCTACTGCAGAATTGGTGACTCCATTGAGCGTCACTCGTGCAGATGCGTTGAGGAATGGAACAACTGATGATCTGACTGTTGCCGTTCCTTCAGAAATATTGAGTTCGTTTAAGCCCAAAAAGACATACTGTCCTGGATTGAGGGTTGGAAGGTCTATCGTTCCTGGGAATATGATACTACCATGAGCACTCTCAAATGAGGTGTTAATGAACTGGTTATTGGATAATACTCTTTCTGGAGAGCCTTCATACAACCAACTCTCAAGCGTGGTCACCAACTGCATTCTTGTATCTCTGAATACATTATCAGACCCGCCAAGTGCGATTATATGTCCGCCAAAGTTAGCTCCTGCTTTGATGAAGACATTACCTGTCAAAGAATTATTGTTGGAATAAAATGCTGTTAGCGATATTGCATTGCCATTGTCAGTTGTGATGATATTCCGGTCAATGATGTTATTTGATGACGATACAACGATACCCTGCCCAAATGCATGCGGATTTGCTAACTCGATAGTGTTATCAGTGATGATATTGCCATTACCAACGCCATCTTGGAGCAAAATCACCATCCACGCTCCTTTCATGTTGTTCCGCTCAATTCGGTTATTGGTAGTTGTTGATCCAGAGATCACCAATGACTCTGTCTGCGGTGATCTGAAACTGTTATCGCTAATCACGTTATTCGCACTATACAAGAGGTAAGATCTGTTTGTAGAAACGCCACTAATTGTGTTTCCATTGGCATTTGATAGACGGAAACCAAGTCCTGAAGTCTCTGTTTTTGTGATAAGCGAACCATTGAGCACGGTATTATTATCAGAATTATCCATACTCAACGCAGTAGTCCTATTTGACATCGCAGAGAGGTTCACAAAAGTGTTATTGTGCGAGCTCGAAAGGGAGACTGCGTTATTATTTGTCAAAACATAGGTCTCTACCGTGGTATCAGTGAACACGTTGTTTTGGGAGTTGAAAATGATTATACTGCTGCCTGTTGTGTTAGCAAAATTGTTTATGAACACGTTATTATTGCTTCCAGAAATATCAAGTCCTCTTCTAGTGTTCATTATGTTTCCAGTGATTCTATTTCTAAGCGCTCCATTGAGCGAGATTCCGCCTCCCATTAGGATATTATTTGTGATGTTGTTGTCATTACCGCTAGAGATTCCAACTCCATCGTTTGAGAAATTGTTGTAGATTGTGTTAGCATTGACTCGATTTCCATGAGCTGTTGAGAGTTTGATCGCTTGGAGGCTGACACTGCGCACAACGTTGTTCTGGATCAAGTTGTTAGTGGACCCGCCGCCAGCAACTCCGATACCTTCGTTAGTTGAACTTGTGATGTCGTTGTTTATGACAACATTATTGCTTCCGCCAAGATCTATTCCTTTGCGGGTGCCTGAGATAGTGTTGCCATCGATGAGGTTCCCATTCGATGATTGTAAGTAGAGGTTTGTTGAATCTGAAAGTAATGTGTTTTGCAAGACTTTGCTATTTGAGGTGAACACAAACTTCACAGCTGCATCTGCTGTGATTGCAGTATTTGTTTGTTTGACAGTGCAGCCTTGTATTGTCACATTGTCTCTGAACTGTGCGGTGATACCGGCACCATATGTGGTAGAAGAGTAATTTATCGTACGTCCAAGACAGTCAAGGACCACGTTGTTCGCATTGATCACCATGCAACTTCCAGGCGCACTCACATCATTTTGTAATTGATATATTCCCGGAGTAGAAATCGTTTGACATGAAGAAATTGCTGTTTGCGCATAAACAGCTGGCGCGAGCAAGAAGGCTAGAACAAAAAACAATGTCAACCGTCGTGGAATCTGCATTTATTTCCCCTTTTGTTGTTGTCTGTTTAATTACAACTATATAAAGTTAAGGATAATGCAATAAATTAGTGAAAAATATTTGTAGTTTTATCGACGATAAATTAATTCTTCAGACACTCCGCAAAAATATTAAAATTTTATCCTAACTTCACGTGATTTACTTTTTCATGCGACTGAACGAATTCCTTATCCACGTTATGATATCTCCCCAACTGGTTATTTCTCCTTTTGCGGATGAAATCGAATCAGAGCCGGATGAAGTGATTTTCCATTTTGCCATTTTATCGAGTATATAACGCTTGCTTTTTTGTCGTCACTAATCCAAAGCTCCAGCCCTGATCGTTCGCGATTTGTCGTATGACTTCTTTGATGTCGTTCGGATTGAATTTATAGTTGTATATTTCTCCGACGGTAAAATCGGTTTTTATTCCCCAGCGATAGCCGTGTTCTGTACGCCAAAGTTGGATGCCTCGAAAAAAGCTTGTTTCGTAATGCGCGCCAGTTGAGCCTGAAGTGAAGCTTTTTTCGGTTATTTGTTCGTTGTATTTGACCATTTTTTTATCATCATCCAAGAGCATCCACGCGCGGTAATTTTTCTTGAGCCATGCGGGGCCCAATACCTCCATCCATTTTTTATCGACTATGTTCCAGTGGATTGACAAATCCGTGTCTTTTTGCGAAGATATTGTGAACGCTTTGTTTTTATTGAGCTTCAAAAACATGTTTTTTAATTGCTGTTTGGAGGCTTGTTTGATTCCGTTTTTAGGATGAGTGACTCGAAACTCTTTTTTTATCATTCCTATTGATATCAACACTGCCCAAATTGCCAGAATCACCGCGATGATTCCTGCCGTAACTCCTATGATTTCAATCATGCGTTCACCTCTTTATCATCGAATGTATCAGGTCTATTATGCAAAATGCCCAAAGGCCAAGCAGTGGGATAACAAGTACCGGTATTATCCCAAGCAAGAAATATGATGCTAGTGATATTATTGTGAAAGTCATGGCTTTTTTCCGATATCCGAATAGGAAATAGCCTGTGCCGGGGAGCAGCAGGTTGAACAGTAGTGCTGCGATGGTTTTGCCCGTTTCGTTTGCAGGCATAAAGCCAAAAAGTTTGGCAGTATGCGTTTTTATTTTTTCGTGTGGCTTAAAGTTGCGTTTCCAGTAAAAAAAGCCTGCGATTGCAGCGCCTAACAAAAAGCCCAATAGCAATGTTGGAATAGACGTTCCTGTCGTGGCTGTTGTGTCAGGGATATGGTCTCCGTTTTCATCTGTTCTGTCGATTGTTCCGTCTTCATCATCATCCCACGCATCTGGCCAGCCGTCGTGGTTGTAATCGAACGTATCTTCCTTGCCATTCGCGTTCATGTCATAAGTATCAGGAAGGCCATCGCCGGCGTAGTCCCATCCTGCGGCATCAACATAGCCATCGCCATTGTAATCATAATAATATAATTCTGGAACGCCGTTGCCGTCATAATCTCGCATGTGCACGTCGGCTATTTCATCACCGTTATAATCGACTGCGGTCCATTCGGGATAACCATCGTCTTCCTGATCGTAAAAACCGATATCTGCTTTGCCGTATGGTTCGAGCGAGTCTAGCGTGCTTGTGTAGCGCCATAGTCTTTCTTCCATGTGCGGCCCATCTTGTGTGAAAGCGTGCGCTATCCCCATTAGGAGCAAAAATAGTGCTATCCAGCTAGTTATTTTTTGTCTGCGCATCGACCCAGTGGCCCTCCTTGTTCAATATTTGCATTTTTTGTGTGCTGCTAAACCAGCCTGCTTTGTCGGTTGTGAGCCTGTAAACTCTGCCCGTTCCATCGTTTCCAACGAAAAGAGTCCCATCTTTGCTCGGCACAGTTTTGAAATTGACTTGATCTCCTTCTTCTGCGAACCATTTGCCGGTGTCGGGGTCAAGCATGCGTTTTCCGACGAAATTTCTGGCAAGGCCGTTCCAATCTTCTTTTGAGGGAGCGCCTGCTTGTTTTTCCCAGTTGTTGTTGAGTATGCCTGCTGTTTTTGCCGCTGCAACGACTACGCCTGATGCTGCGTCAGCGGTTGTGCTGATGATGAATCCTATTGGCGCGCCAATTCCGGTGGCGCTAAATCCATTGCTTGCTATTTTTGCGCCTGCAAGACCGCCTATCAATGTTTTTGTCGCGGTTTTAGTGCTGGGAGGAATGTCTGGATCGTTGTCTATCTCGTTCATATCTGCTGCTGCCTGAAGGCCGGTTAGCGAGTTGTCTACGAGTCGTAGCGCCTTGAGGGCTTTATTGACTTTTGGGCTTACTGGTGCTTTTATTGGCCCTGGTTCTGGGTGCGGGATTTTTGGCCCTTCGCTGGGCAGCATTTTGTTAAGGCGTGGATCGAATGTTCCTTTTTGTATTGCGGATTTTGCTTCAGCGATGGATCCGAATCCTCTGCCGTAGGGAGGTTTGACTTTTGGTGCGAATTTGGGATCGAATGGTGATGTGGTGAATTTCCAAGGCGTATCAGGTTTGTTTGGCAAACCATTGAGCAGCATGGTGTAAATATCGTGTAAAGCATCGCCGAGTTGTCGTGTCGCGCCAACTGGCTGTGAAAGTCCTAATAGTCCTAAATCTTGGCCGGTTTTTCCTACATACCATGCGAGTTGTTTGAACCATTCTGGCGGCAATAGTGTTGCCATCAAGCTTATCGAGACTGGTTTGTTGTCTGTTGGGTGGAGTCCTTGCGCTTCAAGCAGGAGCTGTTGTAGTTTATCACGCACGCGTTCAAGTCCCATCTGGACGAGTTCAAGATCGCTTAGCACGAATCCTTCTTTTTCCGCGTCAGTTGGTTTTGGGATTGTTCCTGCTTTGCGAAGTGCGAATTCACCAAGATATATGGAGAGCAATGAGAGTTCTTTTTGAGTCATTGTTCCTTTTTCTTTTTTCAGCAATTCTTTGATTTTTGTTCGAAGTTCATCGTCGGTGAATGTCTTTTGCGTGGAAGTTTCTCCGGTTGGTTTTTTGGCGGTTTGCGGTTCGCCTACGTAGACGCATGCTTGTGCGTTCGCTGCTGCTTTGTAGTTTTGCTCGCAGCATATTCCGTTGTCGAGATGATATCCTGAAGGGCACGTTCCTTGTCCTGTGCCATAGCAGGCCGCTGCTTTGCATTGCGCGAGAAATTCAGGATCGGGGCTGCTCATTCCGCCTAACATCACGTTTTTGCATCGTACGCATAATTCGCTTGGAGCGGTGGTTGGCGGTTGGCTTTGCTGCACTGCTGCAGGGGGTAATTCGCAAGTTCCCCAGTCTGTGATTGGGGTTTTGCAGCATTTTTCCCAGTTAGTGTTGTATTCGTATTCATCGCCTCTTGACTGGCAGGCTTTTATTTGAGCGTAATGTGGAAGCGGCTCGCACGAGCCTGTGTTTGCATTATAGTGTTGGTCCTCGCCGTGCGCATCTATGCATGCCTTGGTTTCTGCCATTTCGCATTGATTTAGGGCGTTGTTCCACCAAAGATATTTGCCTGTGCACTCGCTTCTTGACTGGCTAAGCACAGTCGTTGAAAGTAACAAGATAACGAACAGGAATATTATTGC
>Ga0209542_10012430_pt1 | contig 14882 bp, 14 predicted proteins | sample RifCSPhighO2_01_FD_184028 | JGI IMG/M metagenome (GOLD analysis project Ga0209542, IMG submission 184028) | Soil microbial communities from Rifle, Colorado - Rifle CSP2_plank highO2_0.1 (SPAdes) (version 2) | ecosystem: Environmental > Terrestrial > Deep subsurface > Rock core/Sediment ...
ACTTTGCCGCTCCTCACGCAGAACCGCCCGTTGCACTTCGGGAGATGTTTGCAGTTCGGGGTTTTTGAGGTGTAACGGATGCTTTTCCATATGATTACTTTAGCAAAAATTCATTTTTTAATAAAGGACCGACAGAATGCGAGATTCGTTTCCCCTGTATACTGAATATCCCGATTTTGATTAATCAAAATCGAGGATCCACGATTTTGATTAATCAAAATCGGGACTGTATACCAAATACTAACCAAGCGTCGCCTTAATTCTCCTGACCCCAGCGGCCACGGATTCTTCTTTCAAGATTTTGAATTTACCGAGCTCTCTCGTGTTGGCCGCGTGCGGCCCGCCGCAGAACTCCATCGAGAACGCTTTGTCCAATCGCGGGTCGTCTTGAGTCGCCCCACTCGGCCCGATAGAATAAACCGAAACGGTATCGGGATAAGTTTTGCCGAATTCGCTCTCCGCGTTAAGTTTCATGGCCTCTTCCTTGCCCATGACCGACTTTATCATCGGCAGACATTCCGCGATTTTTTCATTTACAATTTTTTCCACCCTAGCTATTTGATCGGCAGTCATTTTTTCTCCGTGGGAGAAATCAATGCGCAAACGTTGCGCCGTAATATTGCTACCGCGCTGTTTGACATGATCTCCTAAAGTCATCTGGAGCGCGCGCAAAAGCAAATGGTGCGCGGTGTGCAGGCGGGTTGTTTCAGCGGAGGTATCGGCCAATCCACCCTTGAATTTTTCCTGCGTTGCCCCTCTGGACTGTTTTCGGTGTTCATCAATCTTTCTCTCAAATGCCTTTTTGTCTGCGTCAATCCCCCGCTCGGCGATCAAGTCGTAAAGCATCTCCACGGGAATGCCGTGAGTGGCAAACAATTCAAATAAAGTCTCGGCATTTATTTGATCGCGCGCGGCGTTTTTTTCAAAATACCGAAGACCGTCAGCTAAAGATTTTCTGAAATGTTCGGCCTCTCCAGAAATAATCCGCGAAATGCCTTCCGCATCATTATCGAGACCGCCGTAAAAATCGCCGTAATTCTTGCACAAAGAAACCACGGCCTCGCCGATCCACGCGGGATCGGTAACCCCCAACCGATCAACCATAAACACTGCTCTGCGAATAAGCCGCCGCATGACATATCCTCTCTCTTTATTTGAAGGCAAGATTTGATCCCCTGCCATAAAAACCGCTGCCCGAACATGATCGGCCGCGACGCGCATTCGGCGGAGATCCTGCCCCTCAACATCCGCGTAATTCTTGCCGGAATATTTTCCAAGGACCTGTATAACGGCGTTCAGACCGTCGGTATTAAAGACATCGGGGTTTCCCTTGGCGGCGGCGCTTATGCGTTCAAGCCCCCCGCCGAAGTCAACATTTTTTTGAGGCAATAAGTCAAAGCCGCCGTTCTCATTTTTCTTATACTGCATAAAAACGCTGTTGCCGATTTCGATGAACCGGCCGCAATTGCAGTTCGGATGACATTCTTTTCCAAATACCAAATCATGCCGCGCTTGCCCCGAGCTTGTCGAGGGACCAAAATCAAAAAAAATTTCCGAATCGGGACCGCCCGGCTCGCCCGCCGGCATTTTTTCCGGCCTACCGCTTCGCGACCACCAATTTTTCGACGAATCGTAGTAGAAAATCCTGCCGCCCCGCGTACCCGTTTTGCTTCCGTTTTCCGGAGATCCTATATCCACATCTTTGGCGTCAATTCTTTTTTTCGCGAACAATTCTTTCCAGATCATCGCCGCTTCATCGTCCTTCGGCAAACCGTTTTTTTCATCGCCGCCGAAAACCGTAACATGGAGACGCTCCGCCGGCAATCCGATAATGTCCGTCAGAAACTCGAAAATCCACGGCAGTTGCTCTTTTTTGAAATAATCTCCAAGAGACCAGTTTCCAAGCATCTCAAAAAAAGTGGTGTGGCGATTGTCGCCGACTTCCTCCAGATCTTCCGCGCGGAAACATTTTTGAGAATTGACAAGTCGTGTGCCAAGCGGATGTTTTTGCCCAAGGAAATATGAAACTAAAGGCTGCATTCCGGAACCGGTAAAAAGCGTCGTCGGATCATTTTCCGGCGCAAGCGGAGCCGAGGGTAAAATAGTATGCCCTTTGCTCTCAAAAAATTTCAGGTAACGGTTGCGGAGTTGATATAAATCCATTTGAAGTATATGGGGCTAGTATAAGTATAAGGATACAATATTTTAATTACGCGTTAAGTTTATAGGAAAAATGGAATTATTCAATATGTATGCGAGGTTAGTCATATGCCGGATTAAACCGCCCCGCCTTCGACACTCTCGAGCCGGTTTTGCTTTTTCAAAAAAGCAAATTTTATAATCGTCGTCCTTATACTCGCCGTCCGTCGTCTCCCATATATCCCGATTTTTGTTCACAAAAATCGAGGACTCTCGATTTTGATGAATCAAAATCAGGACTAAATACTGTATACTCGTCTACCCCATATACTTATACTTTTCCCTTATACTACGTCTATACTACGTCTCATTCCAATCCACCCGCGTCCCCTTCCGACCGGCATCTTTTTCTGTAAATCCCTTTGGGTATCTGGCTTTGAGTTTTTGGATATTTTCTCCCAATACATCCTCAAGATTCCACTCAAAATAATTGCATATCATCGCGAGATACCACATCACATCGCCGATATTTTCTCTGATACCGGAAACCTGATCGTTTTTATGAAAAAGCGTCTTCTTGACGCAACCGGCTATATCTCCCGCCTCCCCGACAACTCCGAGTCCGTAATTCGCCAACTCCTTTTCTTTATCCTCGTATTTTTTTGCCGTCGTTCGGCAAAGTTTTTGATATTCTTTTAAGTTCATGTCTTTAAATTCCTCCTGATAATTATTAATAAGAATTTTAAGTGGTTCATCTATAACAGTATAAAATTAGAAATTAGATATTAGGAATTAGAAATTTCATACTCATATCTCATCTCTAATTAACAATTCCAATTCTTCAATCTCGGCAGCAACACTATCAAATCCTTCCTGCCAAAATCCAGGGTCCTTCACATCAATTCCAATACCTCTAAAAATCTCCTCGGTCGTATTCTCCCCGCCCGCGCGCAAAAATTTAAAAACCTCTGACGCGAAATTTTTATCCTTTTTCAGCATGGAAAGCATCGCCCGACTCACGAGTTCCCCGAAAACATACGATACCACGTAGAAATATCTGCGGATGTGCGGCCATCCGACGAAAAAATAACCGTCGAGAGGTCTCAAATCGAAAACCGGGCCGAGGTACTCTTTCATGTGCTTATTCATAAGCGCCGCCATTCCCTCTTTTGTAAGTTCCCCTTTAGCCCGTATCTCATTATGCAGTTCCAACTCGAAATTAAAGCACGCCATCTGGCGAAAAACCGTTTGGGTGAAATCAGAAATCGAGTCATGCAAGGCAATCATCCTGTCTTGTCCTTTCAAATCTTTTGTAACCTTATCGAAAACGAGACCCTCGAAAAAAGCGCTGGCGGTTTCGGCGGCCGGGTAAGAATACTCGCGGTAAAGAGCGTTACTGTGTCCTTTCGATAAGTCAGTGTGCAAAGCATGTCCCATTTCATGCGCGAAAGTCATAACAGAATCGAAAGTATCCGCGTGGTTGAGAAGAACGAAAGTCGGCGCGTTGATATTGCCGCTACAGTACGCCCCGCCGGTTTTGCCGACTCTCGAATGAGCGTCTATTTGTCCCCCATTCACATAACCACCAACAAAAAATGCCAGCGACGGATGAAATCCCCTGAATACATCGCCGACGATTTGACGCGCCTTATCCCATCCATATTTTTTATTTATCTTCCCCGCTTTGGCGTTCCTGTCGGCGTAGCGAAGTTTTGCAAGCCCAAGCATCTTCGCTTTTGCTTTATAAAATCTATGAGAAAGCCGGAGATTGTCCGCTACGGCATTCCGGAGCGCGGTTACCGTCTCGGCCGATATTTTGTATTCCAAAAGAGTCTGGTCGTAGGGATTTTTGAAATGACGAAGGTCGTCATTCAATTTCCTATCGGTGATTATGGCGTTAATCTCGTTCTCGGCAAACAGGGCATTGTCTGAAAGCTTCTTCAACACTTCGTCGTAGAGCTTTCTCCTTGGAGATGTCCCGAGCGTCGGGCACAAAGACAAAGCTTGGGTAAGCGACAATTCCCTTTTTCCATATTTGACACTAAGGGCGTTGATCGCTTTTTCGGCGCCATTTATCCACATCTGATACCCGGGTATTTTCTTGATAGCCAATATCTTTTCTTCAGGAAGCGTCAGTGTGTGTTTGCCTTGCAGAAATAGATTCTCGAGAAAATATTTGTATTTTGAAATATTTTTATCGGACAGGATTCGCGCGCGGTGTTCGGACGGAATTTTGGCAACCACCGTCTCAAAAAATCTGACGCCGTTGAACAAATTTTCGAGCCGCGCCAAAACGAGATTGAACCGCGCGTGGGCTTGCGTATCTTTCACATCCAAGTCCTTGCGGTAATTGAAATAATTTACCGCCCGCGTCAGAGGCAGTGTCGTGTAAAGCCGCTCGTAGTCCCCCAAAGCTTCAGACAAAAAAACAGGGTCGGCAAACCGCGCCGCGTCATTTTCGTATTTTACACGAAACCCCTCGAAGCTCTTCCTGATTATTTCCAAATCTTTTTCGATCGATCTATAAGCGTCTTTCGGATCGTATAGACGGGATAGATTCCATCTTGCGGTTTTCATAGAGCTCATCCTACCAGCGCGCGCCGAATTACTCAAACCCGCGAGAGTCGTTGTTCCTCCTTTAACCTCGCTTTTTTCAAGACCACTCCTCTGTTATACCCTCCGATCTTCCCGTTTTTACAGATAACACGATGGCAAGGAATTTTCGGATCGTGGTTGGTTTTCAAGATCGCTCCAACCACGCGCGCGGCCGGCGGATTTCCCGCGCGAGAAGCAACCTCGCTGTAACTTAAAGTCGCGCCCGACGGAATTTTACAAACCACCGCAAATACCCGATCTCTAAAAGAGAGTTTTTGCGTCCTTTGAGATTTCCCCGTCGCGCGATATTCTTGATTTTTTGACTGGTTCTTTTTTTGAATCATTTGCTTTTTCGGCCATGGAAGCCTTGGCCGCAGCCAAACGATAATCGCAATACTTGCATACCGCCGGCGCTTTGGGAATGGCGCCGCTCCGAAGCGTTTTAATCATTTCTTCCAGAGTCTTACCCACCCACCGGCTATCGCCGTGATAAGGCAATACGCAAATGCTGAACTCCAGTTTGCCGTCAAAGGCTTTGACATCTTTTCTTCCGTTCGCGTACACGAAATAGGCGGTGTCCGATACGTCAAAACCGTTTGACCTCAAAAGCCACTGGTAAATTTCAACCTGCCGTTTGTACGCGACTTTCCACTCGCCGTCGAGCGTAACATCGCCGTTGATGCTGGTGGATTTGTAATCAACGACGTACAACTGCCCCGTCTTGTTGTCCTTCCAAATGTCGTCCACCGCGCCGAATACAGTAAGTCCTGTTTTTTTATGGAAATGCTCGACCCCTGTGAAATTATGGCGCCACTTTTCCATATCGGGGTGCGTGTAGGGGACGGCATCTATACCATAAGTTTTCATGAGAGGATGCGCCGTCGAATCGGCGCGATAAATGTCAAACTCCTTCTTCAAAAGATGATCAACCGCGCTGTTGAGGGTGAAAGAAGGAAAATCGGGACGTTTAATGCCCAGACGCAGGTCAAGATAAAAACACCTTGGACATTCCGTAAACAAATCTATTTTTGATCTCGAAACCCTGAAAGAATCCTTGCTATTGGGATCAAAAGTTCTTTTGAATCTTCTAAAATCACCCATACGGCCATTATATCACCAAAACAAAATCAAACGACCCTATCAGGCCATATCAAGTCAGACCTGATGTTCAGGTCGTAGCGGGAACAAAAACACCGCGCGGTTTTATCCGCGCGGTGTTTCTCTGTAACGACTTTTTGTGACAAAGTCCCTTAGGATTATTGCGCTCTGAAGGTTACCATGGCCGTTTTTCCGTCCACAACCAAAGGTAAATCTTTTTTCGGATCAAAAGCATGATCGCCGTTGTCCGTATAAACCATCGCGAAATATATATTTCCCGCGACGGTACCCCTCAAAAGTTCAACCTTACCTGTCTGATTTCCAACATCAAAAAGTTGAGCTCCCAGGATTCTGCCGGGGTTACCGGCTCCGTCGTTCTCTCGAACGACAACCCAACCAACTTCAGTCAATGCCGATTTCTCCACGGTAACTTCCGCTCCGGCGGTCTGATCCTTGACAACAAGCAGATCGGACGAAGTCGGATTGATCGAAATGCCGTCTTCGGTGTCGTCGGTTGTCGCGTCGTTCACATCCTCGGTAATCGTGTTGCCGTCTTTAATATCGTCTAAAACAGGCACATTAGCTGTTCTGCCGAAGTAAAGCCACGCGCTCCCGAAACCGACCAAAAACGCGATAATGGCCGTTACGACGACTTTTGTTGAATTATTCTCTGGTTCTTCCATTTGTTTAAAATTGATTAGTCGCTTATAAATTATGGGCTTATATTACTGCTCCCAAAAAGCAAGTCAAGTCCAAACTGGCTCTGTCGTCGTCCCTGTATACTACATATCCCGATTTTTATTCATAAAAATCGAGGATCCTCGATTTTGATAAATCAAAATCGGGACTGTATACTGAATACACTGAAACAACTAGCACGTCTCCGCCTCTGTGATGATCGCGCCGATTCGATCGTGGCCGATTCCGATATCACGCAAAAGTTCCGCGCGGCGCAGATCGCCGCAAAGAACAACTCCCCTGTCGAGCAACTGCTTAATTTCTCCGCTTTTGAGCGTGGTCATAACCGTGATCGGCTGAAGCGAAAAATCCTCCACTAAGTTCTGAAGATTCCCATTCGAGGGATAACTCCAACCGATGAGATTTAGATTGGCGCACTTTCCAAACTTGATCGCATTGGATGTAAATTTTGTGTTCGTTACAAGCCAGCCTTCATCGAGAAATCTTCTGCCGCCGAAATCGAATTGGTTTTCGGAAAGATCGTCATATCTGGCTTTCACATACAATGAGACTTTCAGATCGGTCTTCACTCCGATCTCATTGTGAAATTTCGTTTCGATCATCACCAATTTCTTGTCGTTCCAAGCCACAACATCTATTTCGTGCTCCACGCAACGGCCCAGAAGAATCTCCCCGACGGCTGTCTGAAAACCTTTTTTCTTCATGATTTCAGAGATGAATCTTTCAAATGGAAAACCCGTCGGACCAAGGCCGGCAATCGCGCGACGCAGAGAGTAGCTTCGGGCGGCCTTCTGCTCCAGCCGTTTCAAAACGTCAAAAGCGTGGTTGTATATCTGTCCGGTGCTCATACCGTCCCGCAGTTCATTTTCGATATGAGTCAACGCCTTACCCGCCGCGACGTCGCTCGCTCCAGATTTTCGAATGGAATTAAGGAGTTTCTCTTTTATAAACGGCTCTGAAACTCCACTGGCCTTGATGATGTTTATTCGAGACGCCATATTGGTATATAGTATACATCATCTAAAAGTATACGGGGCAAGTATATGTATATGGGACTACGACCGAATATAAGACTGGTATAAGTATATATACCCAAAAACAGCGAGAATTCGAAAACTTTTGGATAATTGAAACATTGAGATTTGAAAATTGATTGGAAATTGAAAATTGCAAAATTGAAAATTCGTCGTCCCCGTATATCCCGATTTTTGTTCACAAAAATCGAGGGTCCTCGATAATTGTTAACAATTATCGAGACTTATACTTTCCCCTTGTACTCGCAAACAATCCCGCCTCCTAAACAAACATCTCTATCGTAAACAACAGCCGATTGCCCGGAGGCGACAAATTTTTGATCTTTGACAAACTGAAGCAAGACTTTTCCACCCTCGTTTATTCCCAAAAAACAGGGGTGGAGATCTCCAGTGTGCCTTATACGGCACAGATACTTCTTACCGCTTTTGGGCGCCGCACCTCCAATCCAATTGGTATCTTTCAGGACAAAATTCCTACTGCCGATTCTTTGACTGCCCTCAATGATATTCTTGCGCGCGACCGTAACAGTATTGTTCCCGACATCGCGCAATACGACATAATGTCTTGATGTTTCTCCCGCACCTTTCTTAACCGTAATTTTAAAACCATGACGCTGACCTAAGGTGAAATTGAAGGCACCCTCGTGCGTCCCAATAATGGCGCCTTGTTCGTCTAGGACGTCACCGGTTTTGGGTGCGATATATTTCGATAGAAATTCTTTAATATCTACTTTGCCGAGAAAACACAAGCCCTGACTGTCTTTCTTGTCGTAAGTCGGCAATTTGAATTTCTTGGCCAATTGTCGAACGCGTGGCTTTGTGTAACCGCCGATTGGGAAAAAAGTTTTCTGTAACTCTCTTTGGGTGAGTGTCCAAAGAAAATACGTCTGGTCTTTGGCGGCATCAACAGGAATTTTCAATTTACAATTTTCAATGTTGTAATTTTCAGATGACAACGTGTTTCCTACAATTATTTTCGCGTAATGGCCCGTAGCGATATAGTCCGCGCCGTTTTTGATCGCCCAATCGAAAAAACGCCCGAATTTAATTTTACGGTTGCACAGCACGTCGGGATTCGGCGTTCTGCCCACCTGATACTCCGCAACCATATTCGATACCACATCTTTTTCATATTCTTTTGACAAATCAATTTCCCTGAACGGAATATCCAAAACGGCGCACACTCGCATAGCGGAGATTCTTTCGTCTTTTTCCTCGCACTGCCCCCATTTCGGATTCCAGATTTTTATGAAAACTCCGGTAACATCGAATTCTTGCTTCTTGAGCAAAGCCGCCGCCACCGAGCTGTCCACTCCGCCGGAAACGCCAACGAAGACCTTTCTTTTAAGAGGGGTAATTGTTTTGTGTTTACCTGTCATGAGCTTTGTCGAATGATTCCAAATTCTAGCCATATTCGTTTCGTTCACCCCGTTAGAAGTCCGATGTGCTTGCACATCGGCAGACATCTTCGATGTCTTACTTCTAACGGGGTTCACTGGGCCTAACGTGGCCCCAGCATTGAAAGTACCGGGAATGTCAGTTTTGTCCATTTCCCGTTCGTTCCAGTGTTTCTCTTTTTCTTAATCTTCTGTTTCGATCAGCGATCACATAATTGTATTCATCAATCGCCTTTGCAAATGATGTGGGTTTGCCAGTCCATTTTATATCTTTAAAATGCTTCTGCATTTTGCTTAAAAACTGAATATAATCATCAGCTTCACTCTTATTATCAATTTCATATATTTTTCTTATTTCCGTATCCCACATCACAAATAGTCTTGAGTTTTTTAACGCCATTATCTTTGATGCACCTGTTTGTTTAGCAATTTTTTTCAGTTGGACATAAATGTACTTAATGTCTGGTGCCACTGAGTTGTTAGCAAAATCAATATTTTCAAATTGTGTATTTTCTAGTTTTTTGAAAATGGGATTAATCAGATTTATGACTTTCTGAAATTCACGCAGGTCAAAATCTTTCATAACATATCGGAAACCTGCAAAATTCCAAGTAGCCAAAATCAAGATGTACGCTTCAACCTCAAATCCACTATCTATCAAAACTTTTGCTCTGTCCCATAATTGATCACGGGCATCTTCAATTTTCTGAAATTCTGCTACGGTTTTTTCAAATTCTATTTGATTTGCCATGAATTTTATTCGTGAGCTTTCTCAAGCAACCACTCCCATAACGGCTTAAGCTGTATCACGTTGCCGTCTTTTTTTACTTCTCGCTTTTCGTCCCATGTGAGCACAGTCAATTTTTTGACCTTTAACTCATCGCTTGCTTCAAATAATGCTTTCGTCTCTCTCTGTTCGACATCGGGATTTCTTAAGTCGTAAGAAACCTGAATAAGTTCGGAGGTCTCGTATCCATACCGAATCGCAAAATCGACTTCTCGATCGTTACGGGTCTTGTAATAAAATAATTCTCGGTTCGGCTCAAATCCTCTTTTCACCAATTCGGTAAAGACAAGATTTTCCATAAGCTTGCCGTTATCAGGAGAATGCTGGATCGCCTTGGAAGCAACAAAACCATTATCTACCGTGTATATCTTTTTGGGTGAACGCAGGCGTTCACTAGCTTTCGCAGAAAATCCGGAAAGGGAAAAAACGACGTATGCTTCCTCGAGATATTTAAGATACCGCTCAAGCGTCACATTACTCTTGAATTTCAAAACGTTTGCGAGCTTCCGGAAACTATACTGACTGGAAACATTGTTTATTAAAAATGTTCCGAGCTGATCTATCTGTTCGGAAAAACGAACCTTGTGGCGCTTCACCACGTCCTTAAAAAGGAGTGCATCAAAAAGCACATCCAAATATCCGCGCGGATGCTGATTCTTTATCACCACTTCGGGAAAGCCACCGAATGCCATATACTGCTCCAGTAATTTCAAAAGCTCTGATTTCTGATCAAACTCTGAGAAGTTTTTAGCTTTTAGAAATTCTTGAAAATCAAACGGCATTATTTCTATGGGCATATGTCTCCCCGTCAAATGTGTCGCAAGCTCCATTGATAAGAGATTCGCGTTCGATCCGGTTATCACGAGATTGTATCCCTGGCGGTGCAGGCGGTTGGCGAACAGCTCCCAGCCTCGAAGGTTTTGTATTTCGTCGAATAAGACGAGTTTGGTATCGCCGTAGAATTTGTGCAACTCATCCACGAGCTCGTATAAATCCAATTTTTCTCCGACCAAAGCCGGATCGTCAAAATTAAAATAGAGAAAAGGCTTACCCCTGAGGAGCATGAGGGAAAAAACGGACTTGCCGGCACGGCGCGGGCCGAGTACCACCTTAACCAAGGGTGAGGACATCCATTCTGAACCCTTCGCCAGCTTAGTCCTTTCCACATAGGTCAAATTAGCCAAGGCTACTTTTTCTTGGTTTTGTTTGGATATGATCTCTTTTAACAGGCTTTTTTGCATAGTATTTTAGTCGTATTAAACATTATATGCCTTTTTTGTTCATTACAAGTATTATATTAAACATAAGGGGAAAATGCAATAGCCGTGAATTATCCTAAAAAACAGCATTTTTTCACGATTATTCGAGTCAAAACTTGATTTTGTCCAGTTTTGTCGCTGTAGTGGAGAAAATCGGGACTTTTTGATTAGTTCAGCATTTTGGGAATATGACACTTTTGTACCAATCGCGAAATGTGACAAAAATCTCCCCAGTTCTCAAATTTGGTTTTACGGCTCGTCAGTGTTGCAATCGGTGCAAAGCTCTTACTCTTTGCACAAAGCTCGCCACGAGGGCAACCAAGTGGTGAAAACGGCATCCAGAAACCGCCTTTCGGGCGGTCTTGTTTAAATCGTAGCAACCGGCAGTAAAGGCTTCCGTCCCCTCTTATACCATCTCTCGATAACTTATCTACACTAGTCCGGCATTCCACGGCTCAAAACAATGCGCTCAGGAGTGGTAAATGTTCAGAGGTTAGTTAGATATGGTATTACTCGGTTCAAACTTGAGCGGGCCTAAAACCATTTGAAACTTAAGCCCCTCATTCGTGTATGTTGCTACAAAAACCTTCATTTTGGGGTTTGGTGATTGTTTATTACCCCTGTTGTTATGCAGTAAGTCTCCACACCTCCCCAAAAACCCTTGTAAATCAAGGATGTCTCAGGTGGCCAGTTTCAAATACTTTTGGAACCAATGTTCGGGATCGTTCCACTTCAAGGAGAGAATGACGGAGGCGAGAATAGATGTCGTTTCCGCCCCCCGTTGTGTTTTTGAGCCGAAAGATGTACGTCTTTTGATGACCAAATGCCTCAAAGCTCGCTCGGCTTTGTTGTTGTCGATGGGAATACCGGGGTGTTTGAGAAAGGTAAAGTATTTCTCTTTGTTTTTCCGCAGAGCCGCTTTGATTTTGGAGAGAGGAGTTGGATCAAGGGCGTGACTTTCAGACAGGTGATTGAAAACCGTGTGGAATTTTCTTTTGAGATGCGGGGATAGTTTGTTTCCGAGAGATTGCCTGATATGTTTGTATAGTTTTGAGAATTGCAGGTATGCGTTTTTGCGGTATTTTCTCTTTGTTTCCGGTATTTCTGCGCTTTCCGCCACATCCCGCAATTTTCTCTGCGGATGCGCCCAACACAGCTGATGCGCGCTGAACGAGTTTCTGTACGCTCCGTAGTCGTCGGATATTCCGACCTTGCCTCTCCCGATGTCTTCTATGTTTCCCTTACCTCGGCTTCTGCCGAGAGAGAAGACCGTGTCGTTGTTTTCCGCGCCGGCCCTTTAGCTAATTAAAACTGTTACTGAAGGACTGACGGTTAGATAATAAATAGGTTACCGTAGTCGCATTATGACTATGGCAACAAAACACGAGGTTATCAAGGATGTTTTGGGCGAGTACCTCAAGGCGTCCAAGGAGGAAAAAGGTAAAGTCTTGGATCGTCTTGAAGAGACGGTCAAGATGCATCGGGGGTCGATTAAAAGAAGACTCGGGGTGTTAAGCGAAAGAGTCGAAGGAATAAATTGGAACGACAAAAGAGGTAGGCCTCTTTACTATACTCCCGACGTAACTGAAGCATTGGGGTATGTCTGGGAAATCGGGAACGAAATATGCGCCGAGAGATTGCACTCGATCTTGAAAGAATACGTTTCTGTCTTGACGAGAGACGGTCAGTGGAAGTGGGGAGAAGAAGTTACCGGAAAACTTCTGGCCATGTCCCTGGGCACCGTCAAGAATCGAATCGAAAAGTTTCCGAGGATCGTCTCCGGCGGAGGAAGGTGTCTAACCAAACCGTCCGACTTGAAAGAGATCATTCCGGTTCGAGGAGGCCCCTGGCAGAATCCCGACCCGGGATTCGGAGAGATAGACACGGTGGCTCACTGCGGCAACACAGTGGAAGGTTTGTACGCGAATACGGTACAGTATACGGATATTTCCCTGACTTGAAATTTCCTGGAAGCCCAGATGGGCAAAGACAAGGTAGAGACGACGCGAAGCGTCAAAGCCATGATTGACCGAGCTCCTTTTCCCATAAGAGGACTTGATCCAGATTCAGGAGGAGAGTTCATCAACTGGAATCTGCAGGGTTTATGCAAAGAAAGAAAAATCGAGATGACCAGAATCCGACCCGGCATGAAAAACGATCACGGACGCATCGAACAAAAGAACGACAAGAATATCAGAAAGTTCGCGGGGTATATTCGAATCGACACGGAAGAAAGATTGTCGATCCTTCGAGAACTTCTTTCCGTCCTGGAAATCTACATCAATCACTTTTTGCCTTCCATGAAGTGCGTGGAGAAAATCCGGAAAAATATTTCTCACAGTTCTCGAAAGTACGACATCTCCAAAACTCCCTACCGAAGATTTATGGAGCACGACAAGATTTCAGTCGAGGCTAAAGAGAAACTTAAAGCTTTCCACGATACCTTGAACCCCAAAACTCTCCACGACAAAATTACAAAACTCCGAACGAAATTATTCAAAAATGCAAAGTTTACCAGAAGTGATATATAATGTATGTCAAGAATTAACCGACGACTTGGGTAACAGGTATTTATTGTCTAACAAGTGGGTTACCGATTTCACTTACATAAAGTGGCATGACAGATTCGTCTATCTTGCCACTGTTATTGACCTATTCACTAGAGAAGTTTTGGGAATTTCGATCAAAACCAATCACAGCGCTCTTCTTGTTTCCGAGGCCTTATTAAACGCTCTTCAAAACAATCTGCCACCCGCAATTATTCACTCCGATCAAGGCAGTGAGTACAAATCAAAACTGTTTCGTTTGATACTTTCTGATTGGAAGATATCACAATCAATGTCCAAAAAAGGTTCGCCGTGGCAGAATGGTTTTCAAGAATCTTTTTATGGAAATTGGAAGGTCGATGTCGGCGATGTCAACCGCTTTGGTTCGCTTGGAGAGTTGACTGCCGAAATTTATAAATCAATTTATTATTACAACAATCTGCGGATACACACCGCTCTCGGTTGCGCGCCAAAAACATTTGCTGAAAAATTTGCGCGCCAATACGAAATCAAATACAATATGAGTCAAGAGAAACAAGTTGTCCAATAAACGGGGTGCATACCAGGGCGTCACTCCGACAAGTCCCCATGTGCGTACGCTGTGCGGTCGGTCGGAAAAGCCGGATTCATCGAAGAATCCAAAGATTACACCGCGACGGAAGCCCTTTTTTTAACCGTGACCCACGTCTCGTTTCGCCACTCCTTGATCGCTTTTTCGTCTCGTTCCCGTGCCCGCTTCACAGGCTTTTGACATGAGAATCCGAGTCTTTTCATTACATGTCAGATACTGCGGTCTTCGTATACTGTTCCTGTCCAACTTTTCACTGCGCGGGTGAGACGCTTCAGTGTCCAGAAGTCGCCCGAGAAGCCATGCTTTGAGGCTCCTTCGAGGATATGCTTCCGTACAGACTTTTCCTTCTTCGGAGAAAGCCGAGATACTCTGCCGTAGTGTCCGGCACGGAGGCCTTGTACCCCTCTCTTTTCCCATGCCACCTTCCATTCGTGGACTGTGGGACCACTGATGCCAAGCTTGTTTCCAACCCTGCGCTCGGACCAATGCTTCTTGAAATATGGCACGGCTTTCATTCTTCGCGCTTCCATTTCCTTTTGGGTAAGAGCGCGGTTGGGGTGGTGATGATTTGTCATGTCTCCAGTATCGCATGGATGGGGAGATGGTGCTAGGGAGATTTGTGAAGGTTAGTAAAACGAGAGGGATTGATATTGATATCGAGAAAGCCAGTAAAGTAAAAAAGATTTTTGCACTTTACGCGAGTGGAAATTACAATCTGCGAGAATTAGCCGAATGGTATAAACGAGTAAGTCTTAAA
>Ga0209542_10012432_pt1 | contig 14874 bp, 17 predicted proteins | sample RifCSPhighO2_01_FD_184028 | JGI IMG/M metagenome (GOLD analysis project Ga0209542, IMG submission 184028) | Soil microbial communities from Rifle, Colorado - Rifle CSP2_plank highO2_0.1 (SPAdes) (version 2) | ecosystem: Environmental > Terrestrial > Deep subsurface > Rock core/Sediment ...
CCAGATCTTTAAACTCTTTGAGCATTTTCATCCGGGTTTTTGCAAGACCAACAATAAAATCTATGGTTTTTGGATCCCCTTCCATAAAGGATAAAACATCCTTATCTTCCTTGTAAAAATCAACGAGTTTAGATTTTAAGGTTTGATTATCCATTATGCGAATATACTCTCCGTTCATCCATTCCAGTTTCCTGACATCAAAAATCGGACTTGCCGCATTAATACCGTTAAGATCAAAGAGTTTTGTCATTTCATTAATATCCATAATTTCCTTATTTCCTCCCGGATTCCAGCCTAAAAATACCATAAAATTTAATAGTGCCTCTTTAAGATAACCATCATTACGATAATCAAGAACTGATTTTGCGCCATGCCGCTTTGAAAGCTTTGTTTTATCAGGTCCTAAAACAATAGGTAAATGGGCAAAAAAGGGATGCTTCCAACCAAATGACTGATATAGATGAATGTGTTTCGGTGTTGAGGAAATAAACTCTTCACCACGAATCACATGACTTATTTCCATTAAATGATCGTCAATAACATTTGCAAAATTATAGGTTGGAAATCCATCGGACTTTATAATAATAAAATCCTCCTGAGTCTCGTTCTTAAATGAGATGTGTTTTTCTCCAATTAAATCATCCCATGAAGTTTCGCCAGTTTTTGACATCTTAAAACGTATAGCGTTTTCATCTTTATATGCCAAATCTTTTTTTAACAATTGCTGTGCGTGTTTTTTATAAATTTCAACCCGTTCTGATTGCTTGTATTTTTCATCCCACGTCAGCCCCAACCACTTCAATATTTCATATATTGCCTCTTCGCTTTCCGGAACAAGCCTTGCTCTGTCTGTATCTTCAATTCTTACGATAAATTTTCCCTTATTATGCCGCGCAAACAAGAAATTAAAAAGCGCAGTCCTCGTATTGCCAATATGAGGAATTCCTGTAGGACTAGGCGCTATACGAACTCTTACCATAAATTCTTGGGAGGTACCGACTGGCACCTCCCTTGCATTGTACCTTAACTTTTTCCTATACTCAAGATATGCTTACTTTAACTGTCGCAATATCTCAAACTAAAATGCTTCTTAAATGGCTGGCAATCTTGCTGCCTGCGCTGATTGTTATTATTATGATAACAAGGTTTGTCCTTACTTTAAAAGAACGGCTTTCCCCAACTCCTCCCCCTCCTCCAACCGTTGCTTTTGGAAAGCTCCCCCGGATTACGTTCCCAAGAAATGCAACAGATAAGACATTGTCGTATTCACTTGATACAATAACAGGACTATTCCCAACAATCCCAGATCAAATAAAAGTGTATAAAATGGTAGAAACTAAACCGGAATTTCTCGCCCTGGACATTGCCAGACAAAAAGTTCAACGCTTGGGATTTAAGTCTAAAGAATCATATATATCAGAAAATCTATACCGATGGGCAGATGATACTTCTCCATCACGAGAGATAACGTACAATCTTTTCTCTCATGATTTTAATCTTTCATCATCTTTTCTTTCCGACCCATCGTCTACTCAATCTCCCGGCAACTTTTCCGATGAGAAAAGCGTGATTAACACTGCGCGAAAGTTTTTGTCTAGCATATCTTCTTTTCCCGACGACATAGACCTTGCGAAAACAAAAACATTGCTTTACTCAATTAAGGACGACAATCTTTTCCCATCTACTAGTATTTCCAACGCAAAAGTAATAAGAGTGGATTTTTTCCAAGGAAATGTTAGCGAATTACCAATATATTATCAAAATTATTCAACCTCCACCATGAATTTACTAGTCCTTGCTCTGGAGCATAAGCAACTTGTTGTGGGGACAAATTTTCATTATCAGCCTATTTCTAACCTATCTTATACATACCCTATCAAAACAGCATCTGAAGCTTTTGAAGAATTAGAAAATCAAAAAGCATACATTGCATCATATTTTGACGATAACACAAATATATCTATTAAAAATATCTCTCTTGGTTATTATGTTGGTGAAGAAAAGCAAAATTATCTTATGCCAATAGTAATTTTTGAAGGAGTAAATGGATTCGTAGCATATGTTTCAGCAGTCAGGGATGAATGGATAAATAATTGACATTACCGGATATTAAGCCGAGCAATTCCCTGGTGTCCAAAAATCTATCGCTGCTCGCCATAACTACGGCAATTATCGTATGTCCCTTTTCATCCTTTGATGTAACCAAAACTTGTCCCGCTTCATCTGTATATCCTGTTTTAACTCCTTTTACTCCATCCGTACCCAACAGCTTATTAAGGTTATGAAGAGAATAACTGTTTTTTCCATCAACATCGGATATGTCTTTGCTTTTTGTATCAACAACTTGCGCAAATACTTTATTCTTCAGAGCGATGGATGTTAATCTTGCCAAATCAAGAGGCGTTGTATAACCTTTGTCGTCTAAAAGGCCAGCCGTATCTCCAAAACGAGTATTATAAAGATGAAAAAGTTTTGCGAATTCGTTCATCTTATCAACGAACGCGGTTTCTCCGCCTGGATAATTTTGCGCAATTGCGACAGCTGCATCGTTGGCGGATGGCAAAAGCATTGCATAAAGAAGATCTTCAAATTTTACTTTTTGTCCCTTATTAAATCCAACCTTAGCCCCTTCAACAATATCGTTATGAATGGTTAACACCTCTGTCATTTTATAATAAGAAAGGGCCACCAGGGCTGTCATGATTTTTGTTGTTGATGCCATCGAAAGCAAAAGCGTTGGATTTTTAGAGAAAAGCAGGGTTTTCGAGTCATCATCCACAACAACTGCAGCAAGAGCCGATATGTCCGGGTTTCGATCTTCTTTAAGAATAGGGTATGGGGTTACGCTCTCTTTCGTAATTGGAGAAGACAACAATCTATTTCTTTTTATGTTTTGCCTGATGTTTATGTCAGTCACAAAAACATACACTAATAAAAAGAGTAAAGCCTGCCAAAAAAAATATACAAAAAACCACTTATAGTCTTTCATCGACCCGCTCCATGTCTCGTGGAAAAAGACTCGCCTCCCGAATATTTGACAGATTCAATAATTTCATTGTTATCCGCTCCAGGCCAAAAGAAAATCCCCCCTCGGGTGGCATGCCATATTTAAAAGCCATTAGATACATCTCAAAAGCATCAACTTTCATACCTCGATCTTTTATTGCTTTGACCAACTTGTCGTAATCGCTTACCCTCTGGCCTCCGCTCAAAATCTCAACCCCCTTAAACAATAAATCATAGCTGAATGAATATTCCGGATCTTTAGGATCAGGCATTATGTAAAAAGGTTTCGCTAGGGTTGGAAAGTGTGTGATTGTTACTAAATCACTTTTATGTTTCTTTTTTGCCCACATACATATATCTATTTCATCCTGAGGAGTTAAATCTTTTTCTTTCCTATTATCTCTTCCAAACTCCTTAAAGATAATTCCTTGGGCTTCTCTTAAAGTAAGACGCGGAATCTTATCAAATTCCACTTTGTCTACGTACGAACAGGAATCTTGAACATGTTTAAGCATTCTTACAGCCACTTTTTCCAGAAGATTCAATAATTCTTCAAATGTTACAAATCCAATTTCAAAATCCAATTGCGTTGTCTCGGCAAGATGTCTGGTTGTAACAGATGGCTCCGCACGATAAGCATGAGCTATTGTCCAAACCCTTTCAAATACCGGTACCATCATTTGTTTATATAGTTGGGGACTCTGGGAAAGATACGCTTTGTGGTCGTAGTATTTAACTTCAAAAAGTTCTGCCCCGCCTTCTGTCGCACCCACCACAATGGTTGGAACAACAATTTCGGTACAGTCTAACTCCTCTGCTGCTTTCCTAAACCCTTCTAAAATTTTTGCCTGAACCTGGAAAATCTCTGCAACTTTTGGATGACGAAGAGTTAAGGATCTGTGATCCAAAAGAGTTGGTAATTCAAGATTTAATTCATTTCCTCCTGTACCGAAAGGCAGTGTCTCTGATTTTGAAAGTATTGTAATTTCTGTTGCTTCAATCTCAACTTCTCCTGTAGATAAATCTTTATTTATTGTACCAACGGGTCTTTTGTTTACTTTTCCCAAAATTTCAACAACGAATTCCGGTTTTAATTCCTGACCGGAAGCGTAAGCTTTTTCTGAAATCTTTGGGTTAACAACTACTTGTATAAACCCTGATCTGTCTCTAACATCAAGAAAAATCAATTTCCCATGATCTCTCCTTATTCTTACAAAACCTTTAATTAATACTATTTGACCGACATTTGATACTGTCTCAGAAATTAAAGTTCGTTTTAACATTTTGAGTTTTGACATTTGAGTTTTGAGTTTGTTTATTGTATACGAGTTTTCCCCTCTTGACAAGCACTTTTTTGCTGAGCAGGGTGCAGTATTGTACCCTGCTGAGCCTAAATGTCAGGAATATTTCAGTTAGCTGTCAAGCAAGCCAAAAGTAGTTAATATAAACTACGATATATGACAAGAGAAATGCAATCATCACAAATTGTAGGTAATGGTCTCAACGAATACTCAGTGTCTCCAAGGGACAGAAAACTTTTTGTAGATAACGTGACTAAAGCACCTGCTCCAGATATAGATAGAGCAAACGAAATACTTCCGATTGTTGGAAGATCCTATGGAGTATTAGGTGTATCTTCAAAAGATCGAAAAAGGATGCTCCAAGAATGGGAGACCAAACTATATGGAGGTACAGCAAAAGAACAAACCAGAGCTTCTAACGGCCTTCAGTCTATCGAACAAACTCATAATGCTTTAATACTTCCAGTCAATAAAAGAATACGATAATTGTGATGTTCTAGTCTTATCTCCTTAGATCCTTAACTTTTAGCTGCAAACTTTTATTCCCATTCCATATATTCTCATCAATCGTATAAGCAACATCTACTTTGTCTCCGATATGAAGCTTGCTTGATTGCTCTCCCATCCCGAAGGCTATTCCACCTAATGCAACTTTTAACTTTTCACCTTTAACTTTTAACTTAACATGTTTCCCATCTCTTCCAACCAACCTCATGTCTTCAATAATAACTTTCCTGCTTATAAATGTTGGCTCCGGGTTTCCCATGCCAAATGGAGAGAGCTTTTGAATCTCATCGTATAAGTTTTCATTAATAAAACTCAAGGGAATCTCGCAGTCAATTTTAAGAGTTCTAGTGAGCTTATCTTCATCCAACAACTCTTCTGCTTTTTCCTCCAAAGTCTTTTGAAGAATTAATAACTTGCTTGTTTCAACAGTAAATCCTGCTGCCATAGGATGTCCTCCGGCATCAACTAATAATTCCGACGCGCTTCTAATAAATTCGATTATATTAAACCCGCTAACAGATCGCGCCGATGCTTTAGAAAATTTTTCGCCAATAGAAACAACAATTGCCGGTTTATAAAATTCCTCAACTAATTTTCCAGCAACCAACCCAATCACCCCCTGCTGATACGACTCATGAGAAATAAACAGCAAACTTTTGACTTTTGACTTTTGCCCGCTTCGCCGCGAGGCGAGACTTTTGACTTCCAATTTCGCGTGTTCTGCAGTTTCTATTGTTAAAGTCTGTCTCTCCCTATTTGTACTGTCTAATACTTGGGCAAGTTTTCTTGCTCTTTCTTTATTATTGGTACACAAAAGCCTTAAGCTGTCCATCGCATAATCAAGTCTCCCCATCGCGTTTAATCGTGGCGCAATTATATGTCCTATTTCGTAAACTCCAATTTTCTCCTGATCAATCCCTGATTCCTCAAAAATCTCTTTTAATCCAATTCTTTGGGTTTTTCGTAATTGCTCTAATCCAAATTTAAGAAGTGTCCTGTTGGCGCCAACTAAAGGCACCAAATCAGCAACCGTTGCCAGCGCAACAAGCTCTAAGTGGTTCTCTTTCTCCTTGTCATGCTGAACTTGTTTATTATTGTCACCCTGAACTTGTTTCAGGGTCTTGTTCTTGAGGGTATTGAGATGCCGAAATGAATTCGGCATGACACCCCTAGAATTCAGGATGACATTGGACAACATCCAAGCTACTCCTGCTCCACACAGCTTAGTAGTGTGAACAATCGCAAACGCATCAGGTAATTTTTTAGAAGGAACGTGGTGATCAGTAATAATAACATCTATGTTATTTTTATTAGCAAAATCAACTGCCTTATTCGCCACAATCCCATTGTCTACCGTTATTATTAATTTTTTCTTTTTGTCATGCTGAACTTGTTTCAGCATCTCGAGCGAGCGAGATCCTGAAGAACCGTGATCCTGAAATAAATTCAGGATGACACTGCGGATTCCTGCCTCCGAAAGTCCATACCCTTCTTCAATCCTATGTGGAATATAAGGCATTACTTCTGCTCCCAATGAATTAAGGGTTTCCCAAAGAATCGCAGTTCCGCAAATTCCATCCACATCATAGTCACCAAAAACAACAATTTTTTCTTTATTTTTTATGGCTTTTTGAATTCTACTTATTGCAATCTTTAATTGTTTGCTATCAATTCCAACGCTTTCAGCTGTGACCTTTTCAAGTCTGGGATTAAGAAATTCTTCTATTTCTTTTTTCGTCTTAAGTCCTCGATTCTCAAGAATAATACGAGTAACATCTTCTATTTTCTTTATTTGATCTTTTCCCGCTTCACCGAATCGAGGCGAGATGTTTAATATTTTATATTTCACTGCTATACTATAGCAGATATGATTGAAAACATTCCAAAGGAAATAATAGATATTTATAAAAAATTTGAAAATTCCAACTTTGAAGTTTATTTTGTCGGAGGATGTGTTAGAAATCTTTTTTTGCAAAAGGAGGTAAAGGATTGGGATCTCACAACCAATGCAACTCCGGAAGAAATATTGAAACTTTTCCCCAATGGATTCTATGATAATAAATTTGGCACTGTTGGTATTCAAACGGAAATTGATAAAAAAAAACACATTGTCGAGATAACAACTTTCCGAACCGAGCATGGACATACAGATAAAAGAAGACCTGATAAAGTTGAATGGGGAAGATCGATTGAAGAAGATTTAGCCCGCCGCGATTTTACTGTTAACGCAATCGCTCTGAAGATTGAACCTTCTCCGTCCGTCATTGCGAGCAAAGCGAAGCAATCTCAAATCGACGGGATTGCCGCGTCGCGTTCGGCTCCTCGCAATGACAATAAAAGTATTATCATCGATCCTTTTGGTGGACAAAAAGATATTAAAGACAAAATTATTAGAGCTGTTGGGGATCCGAAACAACGATTCAAAGAGGACGCGTTGCGTCTCATTCGGGCAATAAGAATCGCGACCGAACACGGCTTTACTATCGATACAAAAACATGGGAAGAAATTGTTTCCGATGCTCACCTTATCGAAGAAGTTTCCGGAGAAAGAGTCAGGACCGAGCTCTTGAGAATTTTAGGAAGCGCACATCCATATGACGGAACAATGCTTTTAAAAAACTCCGGTCTTTTACAATTTATTCTTCCGGAACTTTTGGAAGGAATTGGTGTTTCGCAAGTTCGTCCCGGCAGACACCATACATCGGACGTATTCACTCACAATGTACTCTCTTTAAAATTTTGTCCATCAACCTATCCAATTGTCCGATTCGCGACTCTTCTTCATGATGTTGGAAAACCAAAGGTTGAAAAAAGAGACGAGAATGGTTTGGTAATATTTCATAACCACGAAATCGTGGGATCAAGAATAGCAAGAACAATATGTGATAGACTGCATTTTTCCAAAAAAGACCGCGATAAAATCGTTAATCTTATTAGATGGCATATGTTTACGGTTGATGAAAAAATAACAGACGCGGCAGTCCGAAGATTTATCCGAAGAGTCGGAGCGGAAAGCGTTAAAGACATGATGGATCTTCGAATCGGCGATAGATTAGGCGGCGGGACACAAACTGCAGAAAGCTGGCGACTAAAATTATTTAAAAAAAGAATTGAAGATCAACTAAAACCTGCTCCTTTTTCTATTAACGATTTGGCAATTGACGGAAACGATATTATGAAAGAACTAAATCTTAAACCGGGTCCAAAAATCGGACAAATTCTCCAAAAACTCTTCGAAGAAGTCGACGAAGATTTATCGAAAAACAACAAGGAATATCTACTTAAAAAAATAAAGGAATTATAATCTTAAAATTATGCAAAATAATGTTTTGGAAGTCAAAAATCTTACCAAAAACTTCCGTTCATCAGCTGGCGAATTTACAGCTGTTGATAACATCTCTTTCTCTATCAAACAAGGAGATGCTGTAGGATTTCTTGGGCCAAATGGCGCAGGCAAAACCACAACGATTCAAATGCTTTTAGGAATTACAAATGTTACTTCCGGTTCAATACAGTATTTTGGTAAAGACTTTTTTAAACATAAACAGCAATGTCTACAAAGAATCAACTTCACATCAGCATTTAATACTCTCCAAGGAAGAATAAGCGTATGGGAAAATCTAATTGTATTTGCCACTCTTTACAACGTTAAAAACCCAAAAGAAAAAATAATGAACCTTATAAACTATTTTAACAGCGAATCCTTGCTCAACCAAAGATATTGGAACCTTTCTGCAGGGCAAAAAACAAGAATAAACTTTATAAAATCTCTTTTAAACGACCCCGAGCTTATTTTAATGGATGAACCAACGGCATCTCTTGATCCTGATGTTGTAGATAAAACATTATCGCTTATTGAAGAACTTAAAGATAAACGTAACTTAACTATCCTTTATACAAGCCATAATATGAATGAGATTACCAGAATATGCAACAAGGTAATTTTTCTGGATCATGGACAGATAGTTGCTCAAGATTCTCCATTAAGCCTTACAAAAAGAATAGGATCTGCGAAACTACAAATCACATTCGATGGAGATAAAGAAAAACTAGAAAACTATTTAAAAGAAAAAAGGACTACTTATTCCTTCATTAAAAAATACATTGTTGTTATTAACACCCAAGAAAAAGATATTCCGGGAATTATCTTTGGAATTAGTAAATCTGGTATTTGGATAGCAGATATAGAAGTAAAAAAACCAACACTTGAAGATTTCTTTTTACAAATTGCGAGAGGAGGAATAAGTGTCAACTCAAAGAATTAAAGCAATTATACTTCAAGAGCTATATATTACCAAAAATTCACTAGAAATAATTATTGATCTTTTCTATTTTTCAGTTATAACAATAGTTGTTTTCGGACTTGTTTCTGTGTATTTAACAGGAACCAATAACCCACTATCCGCGCAATATATATTAGTGGGGATGATCCTGTGGGAGGTAATAAGAATTACTCAATATTCCATATCCGTTGGTGCTCTTTGGAATATTTGGTCTAGAAATTTGAGCAACATGTTTGTTGCGCCTCTTACTCTTTCTGAATATATACTAGCTACAATGATTGCAGGCATGATAAAAACAGGGATTATCCTTGTGCTTATCAGCGTAATCGCTTCTTTTTTATTCAAATTTAACATCTTAAGTATAGGAGTAGTTAATCTAATTCTTGCACTCGTAAATCTAACCATATTTTCATGGTCTGTAGGAGTAATTATTCTAGCGATAATTTTTAGATATGGTCAACGAATTCAAGCTCTGGCATGGGGTCTTGTTTTTTTATTTCAACCTTTATGCGCTGCATTTTTCCCTGTTTCTGTACTACCAGAGCCATTAAGAACTCTTGCGTACGTTTTTCCTCCCACTTATGTTTTTGAAGCAGCAAGATTAGGATTAGTCAACCACTCTACTAATTGGAATGCTATGGGAGTCTCTTTTGCTCAAAACATTGTTTATTTTGTTGTATCTTTATTGTTTTTTAATTATATGTTTAATAAATCTAAAGACATTGGTCAGTTTGCCAAAAATGAAGGATAAGTTTTTTGCTATAATGTTCTTATGTTAAAACAAAAATTACAAAGCGAATTAAAAGAATCAATGCTTGCGAAAGATGCGTTAAAGACTTCTGTTCTTCGGATGGTTCTTTCTGCAATCAACTACTACGAGATACAAAAGGGTGGGGCTGGTTATGAGGCAACCGATGAAGATGTTTTGTCTGTAATTCAAAAAGAAGCAAAACAACACAGAGATTCAATTGAACAATTCACAAGTGCAAAAAGATCTGATTTGGTTGATAAAGAAACAAAAGAATTAGAACTTTTGCAAAAATATCTACCACAACAAATTAGCGAAGAAGAAATCGAAAAACTTGTAAAAGAAGCAGTTACTCAAACAGGGGCCTCATCTCCCGCTGATATGGGAAAAGTTATGGCAGCATTAATGCCTAAAATAAAAGGAAAAGCCGATGGAGGATTAGTAAGTAAAATTGTTAAAGCGAGCCTAAATGCTTATTAGGGCTCTTACGGAAACAATAAATAGAAATACTCCAATCGTATCCAAGGTAAAAGTCAAAAGTAAAAATTGGTAATTTTTTATCTTAGTTATTCCCATAAGGCTTACTCCTAACTCGTCTGGAAAGGGGGAAACAATAATAATGGCTCCTACAACACGAAGCAGCCACCTAAAATATTTACTACGTAACAATAATGCAATATATTTTCCTCCTAAACTATTATAAATAGGAATAAGTTCAGAAAGTAAACCGTCCTTAACAAAACGAAGTATTGCAAAATCTCCAATCATACCGCCAAAACCGGCAATGACTGCTAGTTCTATTGGCGATATTTTTTCTGCAAGTATAACTAAAATTACTGCACCAGTTGCTACAGTTAACGTTGAGACAAATAAAATTCCACTAATTAAAGCGCCAACATAACCCCAATTCCCAAGGCTTACTAAAAATGCATGAAATACCTCAAGTCTTGCAAGGTAGAGTGCAAAAACAACAGAAATAAAAAAAAGAGTAAGATGCTTATATTTCCATTTTTTCCAATAATTCATACTTCTAGTATATCAAAATAGAAAAGTATATAATATTATTATGAAATGGCTCCACGAAGATTATTTAAGAAGCGCTTTTTTTGGCCTACAGGACGGATTAGTTTCCACAACTGGTGTTGTTGTTGGAATAAGCACGGGCGTCGAACAAAAAGCAATTATTATCTTAGCCTCATTTGTTGCGGTAACGGTTGAAGCATCGTCTATGGCAGCCGGACAATATTCATCCGAAAAAGCAGTCCATCAAATGGATAAAACCGGAAAACATACCGATAATTTAATAGCAGGTGCGATAATTATGTTTGTAAGCTATCTGTTGGCCGGCATGATTCCTATCATCCCAATAGTAATTTTTGATCAACCGCTTGCCAAATTCCTAAGCATTATTTTTGCCTTTGTCGGTCTTTTTGTTATCGGATATATCAAAGGTAAAATTGTGCAACATAAACCATTAAGAAGCGCAACGGAATTGCTTGTTATAGGTGGAATTGCAACATTGATTGGCTTAATAGTAGGACAAATATTAAAAGTTTAATTCTTTTTCTGTTCTCTTTCAACCGAAATTGTACACTCTGTAACCAATGCGGCAATTGCACCGACTGCTGCCAAAACCGGCGCTAAAACTGCACCGACAACTCCAATAGTTAACGGGAAAACGATCAATACTTTTCCGTTTTTGTCTTTAATCGTAATTTTTCGGATATTGCCCTCTTTAACAAGTTGCTTTACTTTTTTTAACAATTCTTCACCCTTTACTTTAAATGATTCTTCTTTCTTCTTCATAATCATTCGCTCACCCCCCCCTTTTTTTTAATATTTTAAATCCTTGATTTGTTTTTTCTTGTTTTTTTCGCTTGACGGAGAGAATTTGCCTTTCTTGCGGCGTCATTTGCTTCTTTTTTTAATTTTATTGCTTTCCTTTTCTGTGTATCTTTTAGAAGCTGCTTATCAAATGCCAGTTGGCAAACATTATTGGTGCATACAATTTGTGAATATTTTACTACTGTTGTTCCGGTAAAAGTGGGAAGAGTTTCTTTCCACGTTCTTGAGATGCGTCTTTTGCTTCCGCATTGTGGACAAGGCTGATCAACATATGCTGTTCCAGCAACAATTATTTTTGACATAAATAATCAACGTCTACCTATTAAAACAATAAAACTGCTTAAATAAAGAAATCGTAAATTAGGAAGAAAGATACCTTTGAAAAATAAATGTCTAAAGCTTATTATCTTAATCTTAACTAATAAAAATGTTTTCAAAATTAAGCAGATTTATTATCTTAATCTGCTGGAAGCTAAAAGGTAGTATAGCAGAAATAAAACAAAATGTCAATGATACTATGGGCTATATACACGACCATTTACACAATATGATAGTATTAGTTCGTGAAAATAAACATATTATTTTTAGTGTTTTTAGTTCTTTTAACGGCATGCTCCATAAAACTTTCTTATATGCTATCATCCAAAAACCACACTGTAATTGTAAGTCCTCTTGCCAATAAGGTATATGCTAAAACTCTTGTAGTAATTTCAACGCCAACACCAACAGATATTCCTTCTCCGACTCCAACACCAATTCCTCCAACTCCAACAATTACTCCAACACCAACACCTATTCCAATTATCATAGGTCCAGCTAATCTTGAAGAACTTTTTACAAAATATAGCAGTGAATATAGCGTAGACAAAGAACTAATGAAACGGATTGCGCACTGTGAATCAAGGCTAAACCCACAGGCCTCAACCAGCCTGTATGCGGGGCTTTACCAATTCTCACAATCATTGTGGATCCAAACAAGGACTTTAATGGGCCAAAATAGCGACCCTAATCTTCGTTTTAACGCGGAAGAAGCTATACGGACAGCAGCTTTCATGATCTCCCAAAACCATCTCTACATCTGGCCGAATTGCAACAAGTAAAAAACAAGGGAAAATCTATTGTATAATCCATTATATGGATGAGTTTGCTAATGAATATTTTAATAAAATAACAAAAATATCAACGGATTTTACCTCAAGACGAAAAGAACTTGCTAAATCAAGAATTAAGATGTTTATCGGAGCTCTCTGTCGACAATTAATTGACTTTAAAGAAAACTACGATCTTCTTTTGGGATCGGGAAATAGCGGTTTGTTTATGACAAAAATAGCATTAATGACTTATGAATCCCTAAATGTAACAGCTCCGTCTGTTTTGAATTTGCCAATTTACAGATTTAAAGAAGATGGCGCAAAACTTCATGACAACTCTTTTTTAGAAACATATGTTAAAGAACAATTAAAGAGTATTTCGTCAATTAATAATATTCTTTTTGTTGACGATGAAATAATGCGAGGTCTGACAGCCAAAGAATGCTTTAGTCTTATCCTTAAAGCCTTTCCCAACATAAATCATCTTGATGCGACTATAATTGCGGAAAATCATTTTTTTGAGTGGCATTATAAAATGCCAAAAATTTCAATCAGTTTTTTCGCTTACTCTCCATTGATACAAGGATTAAATGGAAATATTGGTTATTTTATACCCCAAAATTTATTTAACGGGATTCAAAAAATTATCCCCGAAATAAAATCATATAATCAGGCAATGGCAATAGTAATTAATGGAGGAATAAAAAAAATAGTAAATAATAAGGGCGAATTCGATCTCGAAACAGAAAAGGATCTAAAAACTAATCTTCCAAATTACAAAAAGACAAAAAATGAGCTATTGGAAGAAATCCAAATCTTAGTTAAAAAAAGCGTTAAAGAATATAAAGAGGAAAAAATTAAATTCAGATTTTAATAAATCATCTATCCTAGCCTAATCATCAAAACTCCCAAAATCATAATAAATGTTGCTGCCCAGATATGTTTTGTTGGTTTATCTTTAAAAAACAAATAACCCATTAAGAGTATAAAAAATATTTGCAGTCTTTTAACCCCAATGATGAGAGCCACTGGCCCATCGGTATAAGCGTAAAAAACAAGAAGCCCGGTTATTAAAAAGATAATACTTATTAAAAATAAACCTAAAAAATTATTTTTTACTTCCTTAACCCAGGTCTTGCTTTTGTTTCTTAGTAGATAAGGCGTTAACATCACAGACATAATAATTTGTTCTATAAGAATAGTAAAAGCAGGATTTTGAGGCATTGTGTTATTTAACGCAAGTTTATCCAAAACTGCAGTCAGACTCCCTAACATTACGGCAATTAAGAAAAATACAGAAGTTTTTGTCGCAAATACTATTTTAAAAGGTTTTAGAAAATCCTCTTTTGCCTGATCTGCATTTAGAATGTATGAGCCAAAAATAACTGAAAGAACTCCCAATAATGGAATAAGCCTTATTGTTTCCGATAAAATAATCAAGCCAAAAATATAAGTAAATATTCCGCTAAAAGCCGACAACGGCATTATTTTTGAGACCAGGTTTTGCTTTAAAGAGAGATTCCCAATAGTTTTTGCAAAAACAAAAGCCAGTGATGATCCAAAAACTCCAACATAAAAAATAAGATTAAAAGTTGGAATTCCATCTTTTAGGGAAAGAATAAAAAGCGGTGGAATAGACAATGTAAAAGTAGACCAAGCCAAAACAGAAGAACTTACTTTATGTAAAATCCTTTTGCTTAAAATTACATCTAGAGCGCCCAAAACCGCAGAAGCCAATGCCAGCCAAAACCACATCAGTTAATTATACTATCCTGGGAACGTTTTTACTTTATTTATTTTTCTTCCGAGATAAAGTGAATTACAAAGACTTCTCCTTTGTAAGTAATTGGGGCCATAATTATATTTACTTTTATCTTCTTGCCGTCTTTTCTGACAATAGACGCAAATACTTTACTTGCTTTTAAATTTCTCGAAGCCTCTCCGTAAGCATTTATTACTTTCTCTTGATCCGCCTCGGAAACATCTCCTACAGGATATTCATTTGCAACCCAATCTGCAACCGATTTGTATCCAAGCATCTCGGCAAATTTTTTATTGCATGTTTTATGCTTATCATCAAGATATATGTATAT